>Ga0208047_1000064_pt1 | contig 38054 bp, 34 predicted proteins | sample Kivu_220m_FD_184162 | JGI IMG/M metagenome (GOLD analysis project Ga0208047, IMG submission 184162) | Freshwater microbial communities from Lake Kivu, Western Province, Rwanda to study Microbial Dark Matter (Phase II) - Kivu_220m (SPAdes)... | ecosystem: Environmental > Aquatic > Freshwater >...
GTAGCTCCCTCCGCCGTTGTCGCGAAGGTTTTTCCGCCAATAGCGGTAAACCCTGACCGAGTAATCGTGTCCGTCGGGATTGACGAGGGGGACGATCCAGATTTCGCTCCGGTCGATGAGCTGTCTTGCGGCGGGATCGGTTCCGTAGAGATCGAGGAGTTCTTTGCCGAAGAGGAACGGGACCTCGACGGAAATCCACTCCCGGGCATGATGGCAGCCGAGAATCAGGGTTTCGGCCTCATCCTCCTCCAGGGCGACGCTGTCGCTGACCTTGAGTCCGTAGATGGGGCGCCGTCCGAGGCTTTCCCCGAGGATGAAGACTTTGGCCAGGCCGGGGTATTTCGCCTGGAGGTCGAAAAGGTCCCTTTCAAGCTGGGATCCGGTGTGATACGCGCCGATGGGACCGCCTTGAGGCGCGGCGTGAAGCCAGGTCTCGTGCCTTAGGGCAATTCCCTCGACCGCGAGAAGTTCGAGGTCCCGCGGCCCGGCGGCGACGTAAAGACGGCCGTTCCGCTCGCCCAGGAGGTCGAGGCCGAGGGAAGCGAGCCGGGCCGCCGTCGAGGCGGTCATGGGGAAGCTGACGATTTCGGGGAGGGGACGGTCTTGTGTCGGGGCGCCGGGACCGCCGCCGAGGAGAAGGGCCGTGAGGACGAGGACCGCGGACGTCATCGTTTTTCTCCGAACGCGTATCCCAGGGAGATCGCCGCCCGGCTTCCGTGGAGGTCGTCTTCCGAGCCGGACTCGCGGGCGAAGAAGATCCCGACCTCGAGGACCAGGCCGCGCCAGCGAATCCCCGTTCCGGCCGTCGCCCCGAAGTAGGCGGAAGCCGGCGACGACATGGGTTGGGGGTCGTAGGTCAAGCCCGCCCTGAGCCACAGCTCGGCCGGCCCGCCGAAGAGGGAAAAACGGAGGACGTGCTCCAGGCCGAGCCCGGCCTTCAAGACTCCCCGATAATCCCTCGGCTGAGGGTCTTCGAACCAGCTGACCTCATAGGACGGCCAATCGACGTAGGCCAGGTCGGCGGACAGCCGAAGACGGGGCAGGAGGTCCGCGCTCGCCCCGATCCCGGCGACGAACGGTTGGCGAAGGGTGTCTTCGGCCGAACCGGAGATCACGATCGCTTCCGCCAAGCCCGGCGACTGATAGCCGACCCGGCTTTCCCCCTCCGCTTTTTTTCGATAAGGCGTCCGGAAAACGGCCGCGAGGCGGAATCGCGGCCCGGGTTCCCAGGCAAGGCCGCCGTTGAGATAGAGACCCGAAAAGCTTTCCGTCTTGTCGTCCGTGATGGCGATATGGGAGGAGGTCCATTCCTCGGAGAAATGGCGCTCCAACCGGCCCTCGGCCAGGTTCAGGCCGATCCCGAGGCTCAAGCCGTGACCGAGGCGGCATCCGGCCGAGAGGTTGAAAATTCTCAGGACGCCGGTTTGTTCGAAACGGATTTTATAGAGGGTCACGCCGCGCGATTCGTAAATGTATTCGGCCGGCGGACGGTCGTAGATTTCCGCGAGACTGACGCTCGCCCCGAAAGCCCAGCGTCCTGCTCGATAGGTCAGGCCGGCGATATCGAGGGCGAGGAGGCCCAAAGAGACCGGCTCGCCGGTGAGGAAGACGCCGGTGTTGACGGGGCCGTATTTCGAAAAAGCCGCGCTCTGGTCGGAACCGCCGAGGGCCAGGGTAAACCGGGGGAGGGAGGGGAGCACGGCCGGATTGGCCGGATAAGCGGAGGCTTCGCCCGCCGCGGCGAAAGCCGTCCCTCCCCGTCCCAGGGCGGCGGCGGAAATAAAGGGAAATGAATTCCAAGTCCGATACGGCGCCTCGTCCTCATACTGGCCGACGACGAGCTGGGCGGAGGCCGAAAGGGGAAGGAGGACCGCGGCCGCGGCGAAAACCGCGATCCCGGGAAGCCGACGCCGGAACGCCATGGGCTTATCATTGTATCGGGCGGGCAGGCCGTTTGCAAATAGGGGGGGGGTGTGTTATAGAAAAACGTCATTTCGGCGGAGAGAAATGATGGACAAGAAGCGACGGGTGAAAATCACGGGGACGGGGATCTATGCTCCGGAGCAGATCCTGACCAACGCCGATCTCGAGAAGATCGTCGATACGACCGATGAGTGGATCATGACCCGGTCCGGCATCCGGGAGCGTCACATCGCCCGGGAAGACCAGGCGACGTCGGACCTCTGCCTCGAAGCCGGCCGCCGGGCCCTCGACGACGCCGAGCTCGAGCCGGAAGATATCGACGCCGTTCTCGTGGCCACCGACTCTCCCGATACGATCTTCCCGGCGACGGCCTGCTATGTCCAGTCGGGGCTGGGGGCCAATCACGCCCCGGCCTTCGACCTGATCGCCGGCTGCACGGGCTGGATCTACGGACTCATCGTCGCCGAGGGCCTGATCCTCGCCGGAACGGCCCGTCGCGTCCTCGTCATCGGCGGCGAGGTCTTGACCAAGCTGACCAACTGGAAGGACCGCGGGACGTGCGTCCTGTTCGGGGACGCGGCGGGGGCGGCCGTCCTCGAGGAAAGCCATGACGAATCGGGGATCCTGTCCCACTTTTGGAAGGCCGACGGCAGCCTCGCGGGCCTGTTGAGCCTGCCGGCCGGAGGGACCCGCCATCCGGCGAGCCTTCAGACCGTGGCCGAGCATCTCCACACGATTCACATGAAGGGCAACGAGGTCTACAAGCACGCCGTGAAGAGGATGGGGGAGGCCTCGGAGGAAGCCCTTCGCCGGGCGCATCTCACCAAGGACAAAGTCGATATCTTCATTCCTCACCAAGCCAATATCCGGATCATCGACGCCGTCGGCGAGCGTCTCGACCTCGAGCGGGACAAGGTCTATGTCAATATCGACCGCTACGGGAATGTTTCCGTGGCCTGCATCCCGATCGCCCTGCACGAATTGCGAAAAGCCAAGAAACTCCATCCGGGGACGAATGTCCTCATGGCCGCCTTCGGCGCCGGATTCACTTGGGGAGCGGCCGTCTATCGCTGGTGAGGGCGGCGGCTATTCCCGGGAGAGCTTCCCGAACCAGTTTTCGAGACTCGACCGCTCCATGAGACCGACCTGCTTGTGACGGATCCGGCCCTGCTTGTCGACGATGAACGTCGTCGGGATGGCGTTGCCGGGGTCGAAGGCCCGGACGATTTGACTGTCGGCCAGGACGACCGGATAGGACATCTTGAATTTCTCGACGAACGGCTTGATTTCGGAAGCCGTCATCTCGTCGACGGAAAGGCCGATGACCTCGAGGCCCTTGGACTTGTTGTCATTGTAGAAAGCGACAAAGTCGGGGATCTCGGCCCGGCAGGGCGGACACCACGTCGCCCAGAAGTTGACGACGACGACCTTGCCCTTTAGGGCGGCCGAGGAGATCTTCGTCCCTCCGATGTCCTCGACCGAGAAGGACGGCATCGGGGCGAAGGCGGCCGTCTGTCCATCCGGTCCGGCGCAGGCCGCGGTCGAGAGGGCGAGCCAAAATATCGACAGAAGGAAGAGCTTTTTCATCTCATTCTCCATATATTATTCGTGTGTAATATAATAACATCATAATATATAAAAAGCAAGAGCGGCGTCAACGGAGGGAATAGTCGACTTCGATCCAAGATCCCTTGCGGGCGGATTCGACGGACGCGTCGATGATGGCCATGGCTTCATGGCCGGTCAGGAAATCCGGGAGCGCCGGGGCGAGGGCTTCCCCGGCGTTTTTCGCCGCCAGGGCGGCGTAAAAGTCGCGGAACAGATTGAAGACGGCGTCGTGATAGCCCATCGGATGGCCGGTCGGCAGGGCGGCATATTTCCGTGTTTCCTCGGCCTGAAGGAGGGAGGATTCGTAAAAAACCTCGTTCGGCCGGCCGCGATGGCCGATCCAGAGGGCGTTCGGATGGACGTGGCTCCAGGCGTAGGATTCCTTGGAGCCGAAGAGCTGGATTTCGATGTCGACCTTCCGCCCGGCGGCGACCTGGCAGGTCGTGAAGCTCCCCCGAGCCCCGTTGTCGAGCCTGAGGAACAAGGAGGCATAATCGTCGAGGCTCACGGCGACTTCCTCCGTTTCGCCGGCCTGGCCAGCTCCGAAGGACAGCGGCCCGGCGAGGGGTTTGCGGCGCCGGGGAAGGCAGGTGTGGAGGTCGGCCATGACGGCGGCGATCTTCCTCCCGGTGACGAAGCGGACGAGGTCGCACCAATGGCTTCCCAGGTCGGCGACGACGTTGGCCCGGCCGGCAACCGCGGGGTCGAGCCGCCAGGAATAATCCGTTTCCAGGAAAAGCCAATCCTGGAGAAAATGCCCGAGGAAAGCCCGGACATCCCCCAAATCGCCCCGCCGGACCCGGGCCGCGGCTTCCTGGACGACGGGGTAATAGCGGTAGCAAAAATTGACGGCCGTCGTCGTCCCGTGCTCGCGGGCCAGCCGGACGAGCTCTCCGGACTCCCGGGAGTCGAGAGCCAGCGGCTTTTCCGAGAGGACGTTCTTGCCGGCGAGAATGGCCCGCCGGTTGAGGTCGAAGTGGAGGTTGTTGGGGGTGCAGTTGTGGATGACGTCGACATCCTTGTCGGCGATCAGGGCTTGGCCGCTCTCATAGACTCTCGGAATGCCGAGCCTCTCGGCCGCGCCCTCGGCCCGGCCGGGGTCGTTGTCGGCCAAGGCCACGACCTCGACGCCGACGAGGCGGCGGAGCATCTCCAGATGGACGAAACCGATGTAGCCCGCCCCGATAAGGCCGATTTTCGTCTTGACCATGATCCCTCCCCCCCCCGACGGGGATTCGCCGGCCTCCGTCAGGCGGCCTCGATCTCGGCCACGAGCTCGGCCATGAGCTCCTTGACCGAGACGATTTTATCGACCCGGTAGGCGTTCTGACCGCAGAAAACGAGGCCTTTGTCCATATCCCCGATGGAGGAGTTGATGAGGGCCAGGGCAATGCAGTATTTGGCCGTGGCGACCTCGCAAGTCGACAGGCAGCGGTAGGGGCATTTGATTTTCTCGATGTTGCCGCTTTCGAGGTTTTTCAGGAATTGGTTGCGGATGGCCCTTCCGGGGAGCCCGACCGGGCTCTTGATGAGGACGATATCCTCCTCCTTGGCGTCGAGAAAGGCCTGCTTGAATACCGGGTCGACGTCGCACTCGTGGGTGGCGACGAAACGGGTTGCCATCTGGACTCCCGAGGCTCCCGCCCGGAGGAGACGGGCGATATCGGCTCCGGTATAGACTCCGCCGGCCATGATGACCGGGATTTTCCGGCCGAACTTGTCCTCGAACGGCTTGATCGCTTCGAGGACTTCGGGAAGGAGGAGGTCGAGGCTGTACTTTTCGGGCGTTTGAAGCTGCTCCATGGAGAAGCCGAGATGGCCGCCGGCGAGTGGCCCTTCGACGATAAGGGCGTCGGCCGTCCGGCCGTACCTCTTGTCCCAGGTCCGAAGGACGATGTCCGCCGCCCGCCCCGAGCTGACCATAGGAAGAAGAAAAACTCCCTCATCGGGCGAAAGCTCCGGAAGGCGGAGGGGAAGGGAAGCCCCCGAGACGATCAGCCGGATTCCTTCCCGGATCGACGTCCTGATGAGGTCCTTGGCGTTGCTCAGGACGCCGAGGATATTGACGGCGAGAGGCCCGTCGGTCAAGCTCTTCGCCTTGCGCAGTTCCTGGGCCAGGGCGTCGCTGCAGACCCTCTCGAAGTCCGATTTGGCTTCCAGGACGTCGCCGAGGCCGACGGCGGCGATCGTCCCGATGCCGCCGGCGTTGGCCACGGCCGAGGAGAGCCTGGACAGGGAGACTCGGACGCCCATCCCGCCCTGGATGATCGGGACGGGAACAGTGATGTTGCCGATGGTCAAGCTTGGGATTTTGATGGTCAACTCCTGTGTTTTTTTACGGCCAGGCAGACATTCCCCCCGCCGAATCCGAAGGAATTGCTGATCGCGGCCCCGAGGTCGACGGCCTCCGCTCCGCCCGTGACGTAATCCCAGGGGCAGTCGGGGTCCGGTTCTTCGTAGTTGATCGTCGGCGGAACGACCCTCCGATAAACGCTCAGGACGGTGGCGATGCACTCGACCGCGCCGGCGGCGCTCAGGAGATGCCCGATCATGGATTTCGTCGAGCTGATTTTGAGCCGCCGGGCGTGTTCGCCGAAGGTCCGGCCGATGGCCGCGCTCTCGACCTTGTCGTTGAGGCCGGTCGATGTCCCGTGGGCATTGACGTAGCCGACCTCGTCCGGCGCCAGCCCGGCATCCTTCAGGGCGGCCCGCATCGCCCGGACCATGCCGTCGCCCGAGGGTTCGGGGGCGGTCAAATGAAAGGCGTCAGCGACGTTGCCGTAACCGGCCATTTCGGCGTAAATCTTGGCCCCCCGGCCGAGGGCGTGGTCCAGGTTTTCCAGGACGACGACCCCCGCGCCTTCGCCCATGACGAAGCCGTCCCGGTTCTTGTCAAAGGGGCGGGAGGCCTTTTCCGGCCGGTCGTTGCGCCGCGACATGGACCGGGTGGCGCAGAATCCCCCGAAGGCGAGGGGGGTGATGGCGGCTTCGGACGACCCGGCCAGCATGATGTCGGCGTCTCCCCGCTCGACGATCCGGAAGGCGTCCCCGATGGCGTTGGCCCCGGTCGAACAGGCGACGGAGGGGGCCGAAAGGGGTCCTTTGAGGCCCCGGCGGATGGAGACGGCGCAGGCGGCCATGTTGACGAGGACCCGGGTGACGAAGAAGGGGTCGAGACCCCGGGGACCTTTCGCTTCCATCAGGGCCTGGCCGCTCTCGATCGACGCCGATCCGCCGATTCCGGAGCCGATGATGACGCCCGTCCTCTCGGGCGGGATATTGGAATCGGAGAGGCCGGCGTCGGCCAAGGCCATCTCGGAAGCCGCCACGGCGAACTGGGTGAAGCGGTCCATCCGGGAGGCGGCTTTCCTTTCGATCCAGTCTTCCGGGGCGAAGTCCTTGACCTCGGCGGCCATCTGGGAGGAGAAGGCGGAGGGGTCGAAGTGGGTCAGTCGTCCGATCCCGTTCCTCCCGGCGACGAGTCCCTCCCAAAAGCGTTCGAGACCCGTCCCCAGGGGAGTTACGGCTCCCATGCCGGTGACGACGACGCGATTCGTGGCCATCCTGATGGTTCAAATAAACTAGACGATTTCGTCTTTAAAATCAAGCCGTGGCTTCATCCTTGACTCCCTTTCGGCACTTGGATATTCTGCGAGGCGGAGGGAGAAGAGAGGCCTACGGAGACCCGGCGATAAAATGAGAGCGATAGGCTCGAAAGTCGAAGACACCGCCGCTTTCGAGACGACTCTGGCCTTGTTGAAAAACGAGGACGGTTTCTCGGGACGGGGAGAGGACGTCGCCTCGTTCGGATTCCGGTTCGGACCCTTGTCCCTCGAACTCCGAGCTCCGGGACGGACGGTCCTCGACGCCCTCGCCGAGAGCTACCGGGATTATCTCCGTTCTCCCGAGGGGGGAGTCGCGGTCGATTTCGTCCCCCTCGAGCACATCCCCGTCGAGGCGCGGACCGAACTCCTCCGGGAAGCGCCCCTTTACCCCGAGGTCAGGACGTTCGCCGGCGAGGACGGCCTCGAGGAAGGCGAAATCGCCTTCTTCCGATGGGATTTCCGCGCCCTGGTCGACCTCGGGAAGCGCCGGGGACGAGCCCTCGTCTCCGAACATCCCACCAGCTTCGATGCGGTGGCCCGGATCGCCGCCTCGCTCTTTCTTCCCCGGGCGGATTCTCTCCTCGTCCACGGCGCCTCGTTCGAGTTGGACGGAATGGGCATCGTCGCCTTGGGCCCCTCGGGGAGCGGAAAGACGACGCTGGCCGAGATGAGCGGCCGGCTCGTTCTCAGCGACGAGATCAGCCTTCTGACGATCGAGCCGGGGAGCGGCCTCTCCGTCTGGGGGACGCCGTTCACCGGGATGGGGAGGCGGAGCGCCAACAGGCGGCTTTCGGTCGGGCGGCTTCTCTTTCTCGTCAAGGACGATACGGCCTTCCTCGAACCGATGCCCCCCTTCCCGCAGTTCGCTTCGCTGATGCGGAACGTCGTTTCCTACCGGCCCGACATCGAGGGTTTCGACCTCCTCTCCCGACTCTGCCGGAAGGCCCTCGACCTATGTCCGGCCGCCCGTCTCCATTTCGCCCGGAACCGAGATTTTATGGAGGTATTGCGATGGAGTTGAATCCGAAAACGACCGTCGTTCAATCTCCCCAAGTCGCCTATCGGGATATCGCCGGCAGGACGATCCTTCTCAAAGCCCCCCTCTCGACCCTTCACACCCTGAACCGCGTCGGCGATTTTCTCTGGCATGAGGTCGAAAAACCGCGGACGATCGGCGACCTGGCCGAGGCGGTTTGCGGACGGTTCGAAGTCTCCAGGGAAGAAGCCGAGCGGGACGTCGTCGCATTCATCGAAAAGCTCCATCGTCAAGGCCTCGTCGTCCTCGAACATGAGTGATGCCTTCCGTCGCTCGCCCCTGTTCGGGCAAATCCTTCGCGACGCTTACGCCGAGCGGCTTCCCCTGGTCGTCCTGGCCGAACTGACCAATCTTTGCAACCAGCGCTGCGGGCACTGTTACGTCGACCAAACCAAGACGGAAACGATGTCCCTCCGCGAATGGGTCCGCGTCCTGGACGGGCTCGTTTGTCTCCAAACTCTCTTTCTGACGATTTCAGGCGGAGAACCGCTCCTCCATCCGGAATTCGCGGAGATCTACAAGGAGGCCTGGGCTCGTCGCTTCGGAATCCGCCTTTTCACCAACGGTCTTCTCCTCGACGAATCGCGGCTCGCCCTTCTCGAAGCGCACAAGCCCTTGGACGTCCAAATCAGCCTCTACGGGCACACCCCGGAGATCCATGACGGCGTCACCGGCGTCGTGGGTTCGTTCGCCAAAACGGTCGCCGCCGTCCGAAGCGTCGTCGCCCTGGGAATCCCCGTTTATGTCAAGTCCGTTTGGATGAAGCCGAACGCCTCCTTTTTCCGGGAAATCGTGGACTTCGCCCGGTCCTTAGGGGCGGAATTCTTCGGCAGCACGGTCTTGACCCGGTCGCGGGCCGAATCGCCGGGAGGCTTGAATTATCGGCTTGACGATGGACAACTTAAGGATATAATGAGGGCGGGAGAAAAAGAGTTGGCCGTGCGGCGGATTGAGACCGGGGAAGAAAAAACGCCTCCGGGGGCCGAGGATTATCTGTGTGGAGCGGGTTTGATCACGATAAGAATAGCCGCCGAGGGGAAGGTGTATCCCTGCGTGGAATACGGCCTTGAGGCGGGGGATGTCCGAACGATGAGCGTTGAAGAAATCTGGCGCCGCTCTCCCGTGCTGGAGTCCCTCCGCCGGCTCCGGCGAAAGGATGCCGCGGCCTGCCTGTCCTGCGAGCTTTCGACCGATTGCTTCCGCTGCCCGGCCGAGGCGCTCCGAGAGACAGGCGACCTGCTCTCGTGCTATCCGGAAGCTTATCGTCAGGCCCGGATCCGAAAGAGCGCAAGGGAGGAGAAGGATGAAAGAACCGTATGAAAAACCCGACCTCGTATCCGAAGAAATCTACGAAAGGACGGCCCTCTCCTGCGGAGGCCAATCCACGTCCGTGTCGCCCACGGGTTCGATCGTGACATCTCCGTCCAGCGGGAAAAACATGGATTCCTGCTCCTATACGAGATCCTAATCGCGCCGAGTTCCGATTTTCTGAGAGGAAGGAGTCCTTCCACGCCTGACCCGCGCTCGCCATGGCCGTTGTCGACCTGAGCGATCCGTTCGTCGAGTTCCCCGCCGGCAAGAGCATGCGGCCCTTTCTGTGCGGAGGCCGGGCCGTTTGGTATAAGCCCTTGACGAAAAGCGAGCTTTCCGGCCTCCTTCCCGGAGATATCCTCGTCCTCGAGAACGGGCCGAGGCGGTTCATCCACAGGCTGGTCGAAAAGCCGAGGAACGGCTCCCGGGAGGGAGTGATCGTGACGAAAGGCGATCCTCTTCTCGCCCCGGAAAGAGTTCCGGCCCGGGCGGCCGTCGGCAAAGTGACCGGGGCCGTCTGGCGCAACGAAGTCCCCATCTCCCTGGAGAAAGGCCTCATGGCCCGGCTCCACAAGGTCTATTCCCGGTGGATCGTCCGCCTTTACGTATTGGAAAAAAAAAGGGGGCCGGCCGGGCCCGTCTTCGGCCGCCGGGATTTCCGGTTCCGGGGATATCTGTATCAATACGCTTATTTTTTAGCCCTCCACCCGCTTTTTTCGGCGGCGATCCGCATCGCCACGACCGCCGAGCGCCTCCGCCGAAAGGCCGCCCTGAGAGAGGAAAGGGCCTCGGTCTGGTCCTTCCTCCGCATCTGGGCTAAGGGGGAAATCGGCGACGGGGACCGGCCGACGGTCGGCCAGATCCAGGCCGTCCTCAATCAGGAATTGGCGGGGCTCACGGATTGGAGGGCGGAGAATCGTCCCGGCTGGCGGCCCCTCGTCGAGCAGAAGAAGCGCCAATGCCTCTCCGCCGTCCGGGCGCTTCAGCAGTTCGAAACGATCGCCTTGCGCTGCTTGGAGAAGGGGATCTCCGTGATCCCCCTCAAAGCCGCCTCGCTCTATCATTCGATTTACCGGGAGGACCCCTCGGTCCGGGATACGGGAGACGTCGACCTTCTCATCCTCCCGGAAGCGGAGGAGGATTTTCGGCGGTGCGCCGCGGAATTGGGTTTCCGCCCCCTCAAAAGCTCTCGCCTGATGCCCGAGATTTTAAAGATCGCGAAGAAATTCGAGATGATTTCCGAAAACAGCTCCTCCTTCGACCTCGACGTCAAGCTGGGCCCCGTGACGAAGAGGCTCATCGGCCGGTTCGTCAATCTGACGGCGGAGTCGGTCTTCGCCAGGGCCTCGGCCCCGTCCGGAGAGACGTTCCCGCTCCTCCTCCATCCGGTCGATGAATGGCTCTATTTGGCCCAGCATTACGTCCTCCACCACCGGCTGAGCGGGATGAAGTGGCTGGTGGACCTCGACCGCCTGGCCTCGTCCCTTTCGGCCGAAAACCGGGAGGAGCTCCGGCGACGGGCGGACGAGGCCGGCTTGAAAAAGACGGCCGCGGCGTCCGTTTTCGCCATGGAGAGGATCCTGGGCTCCGCGCCTCCGGAATGGAGGTCGTTTCTGAGTCTTAAGCTCGGGCCTTTCGCCCGGGCCTGGCTGAATCTGGCCTTGGAACCTAAAAATCTACTGAATCATCGTTTCAGCCCCCGCCACAACAACCTCCTCGACAAGATCGAATCGATCCACTGGGAGCTGCTGTTCATCGACCGCCGGGCCGATCAGAGGAGGGCTTTCCTTGGGAATTTGTTCCCGTCACGCCGGACCATGGACGCTTATTGGAGCCGCCGGCTGGGATGGCGTTATTTCGTCATCTATCCCTTCCATGTCTTTCTCTGGCTCCTGACCGGCTTGGTTTTCGTTCTGGACCTTCTCGCCCGGAAGGCGGGGTCCGTTTTGTCCCGGCAACCATGACCGCCGGAAGACTGAAAACCGCTTTTTCTTTGCTTGCCGGGAGTTCCCTGGCGGGATTGATTCGCCGGCATCGGTTCCGTTTCCTATTGATTAGCGCCGTCTCCGGCCTCGCGGCCCTGAGCACGGTCATCCTCCCCTGGGCGTCAAAATTCCTCGTCGACGTCATCAGCGCAGGTTTTTCCTGGCCGGACTTCCTCCGGGGCGCGGCCTTGATCTTTGTCGCCCTGGCCCTGCGGTCCGCCGTCGGCGGCTGGGCCTCGCTCGCGACGACGAAAATCCAGCTTCGGATCCTCCGGGAACTTCTCGAGATCATCCACTCCCGCCTCTTGGCGATCCCCTTTCAGGACGTCAAGAAATACCAGAGCGGGTACCTCACCTCCCGGACCATCCAGGATGCCCAAATCCTGGTCGCCGGATTCGGAAACGCGATCAACGCCCTCGTCCGATACCCGGTGGAATTCATCTCCCTGATGGTCTTCATCGCGACGATCGACCTCGCCGCGGCCGGCCTCGTCCTCGCGGCCACGATTTCAATCAGCCTCTTCTCCCATTGGAAATCGAGGATCGCCGCGGAGGCTTACTCCAAAGCGGTCGCCTCTGGCGCGTCGCTCATGGCCCTGGTCAACGAGAACGTGACTCTGAACAAGATCATCCGCCTCTTCAACCGCCAGGGCCATCGACTGGAACGGTTTCGCAGCCGTCTGCGGGAATATCACGGCGGACAACTCGGTTATATGACCAGGAGGCTGAGGCTCGGCGTCGCCGCCGACCTGGCCGCGGGGATCTTCGTCATCCTCGGCCTTCTCTACGCCGGCGGCAAAGCCTCGACGGGCGGATTCTCGGCCGGAGAGGCGGCGGCGGTCATCGTCGCCCTGGTCGCGCTCTCGGGAAGCCTCCACCGCCTCTCGGGGACGTGGGTCGAGTTCCGGTCTTCCCTCAAGGCCGGGGATTTCGTTCGGGGTCTGATGGACGCCTCGCCGGCCGTCGCGACGGAGCCGGCCGCGGATTCTCTGGAACATATCACCTCGGTCGAATTCCGGGATGTCCGCTTCGCTTACGACGGGGACGAAATTCTGAGAGGGGCCGACCTCAGGCTTCGGCCCGGAGCGCCGACCGTTCTCCTGGGTCATAACGGGGCGGGCAAAACGACTCTCGTCGAACTCTTGTTCAAGCTCTACGAGCCGGAGTCGGGATCGATCTTGATCGACGGCCGAGACGCGCGCCAAATCCCTCCGGAAAAAATCCGGTCGGCGATAAGCCTGGTTCCCCAGGACGCCTCCCTCTTCCACGATTCGATCAAGTACAATCTCGTTTTCAGCCGCCCCGAGGCCGGCGAAAAAGACGTCGATGAGGTCGTCCGCAAAGCGCGCCTGGACCTCGTTCTCAGGGAAAAGAACTGTTCCTTGGAATATCTCGTCGGCGAGCAAGGCTTGTTTCTATCTCCCGGAGAGAGGCAGCGCCTGGCCCTGGCCCGGGCTTTACTCTCGGAGCCCGACGTCTTGATTTGCGATGAGCCGACCAACAACCTGGACCCGGATTCGCAGGAGGTCGTCTGGAAGCTCATCGCCGATTATGCCAAAGAAAGAATCGTCCTCGTCATCACTCAAACGGAAATCCCCCAGGACCTTGGCGTTCGGTGTTTTCGGCTGGAAGACGGCCGGATTTTTCCGGTCGGGGCGACCAGCCCGATAGAGGTTGGAGGATGAGCGCCTTCCGGCACGTTTGTCTTCTCCATGCCCCCCAGGCTTTCCCCCTCTCCCATCCCTATGCCCTTTCTTCCCTCACCGAGCTCTGTTATCTGGCGGCCGCCGTCGAGCCCGACGTCGAAACGGTCTCGATTCCCGTCGATTTCTTAAAGGAGCGGGCCTTCGCCGATTTCTCCCGTCACCTCGAAACCCGTCCGGTCGACCTCGTCGGGATTTCCTCCATGACCGGGGCCTTCTCGAACGCCCTTCGCCTCGCCCGGCTGGCGAAGCGCCGGGGAGCCTATGTCGTTATGGGGGGATATCACCCCTCGGCCTTGCCGGAAGAAACGCTTGGCCATCCTGAAGTCGACGCCGTCGTCATCGGGGAAGGGGAGGAGACCCTGCGGGAGCTCGTCCTTCAAGGCCCTTCGCCGGAGATCGACGGCTTGGCCTACCGGGATGACGGCCGGATCATCAAGACCAAGCCTCGGCGGCCCATCGCCGACCTCGATGCCCTTCCCCAACCTCTCCGCCGGATCCGCCCGATTCGTTTCGGCGAGGCGGGCGACGCCTACTCGACCGATACGGTCTACACGTCCCGCGGCTGCCTGTGGAATTGCGCCTATTGCGCCAACGCCCTGGTCCACGGTCGTTGGCGTGCCCGCAGCCCGGAGAACGTCATCGAGGAATTGGCCTCGCTCCATGACCCTAAACGGAAGAAATTGGTCAAAGTCTGGGACGCCAATTTCCTGACAGACCCGGCCCGGGTCGAACGCATTTGCGACCTCATGATCGAACGCCGTCTCCTGAATTTCCGGCTCTGGACGGAAGCGCGGGTCGACGACGTCATTCGGGCGGAACCCATCCTCTCCAAACTGGTCCGGGTGGGTTTGGACAGCGTCAATCTCGGGCTCGAAAGCCCCAAGGCCGAAACCCTTGGGCTGTTGAAGAAGGGGACTTCGCCGGAAATGAACCGCCGGGCCGTGGAGATTTTGAAAAAAAACGGCATCACGCCGAAGGGCTACTTCATCATTGGAGTGCTCAACGATACGCCGGCGGACGTCAGATCGGTTCCGGAGTACGCGGAGTCCCTTGGCCTGCGCGAGGCCGTTTTCATGGTCATGACTCCCTATCCGGGGACGGCCGTTTTCGGCGATTACGAGCGGGCCGGGCGCATCCGGACGAAGAATTGGGACCTCTTCAACAACTTTACCCCAGTCGTCGAAACCGAGGCCATGGATGACCGGACGCTCAAGCGGATGTTCGCCTACTGTTGGGGAAGGTTCTATGCCGGGATCTATTTCCAGAGCCATCGCCGGAAGGCGGTCCTCTGGCCCGTCTTCGGCAAGATGATCGAATTGATGATCGCCCTCTACAATGTCTGCCGCTCCGATCCCTCCAACAGCGACGACGATATCCGAGAATACCTCTATGAATTCCTGAAGTCCCAGACGGACAGGGTCCTGTCCGTTACACTCATCCGCCGTCCCTCGCGTGTGTTTCGATGGCTCAAAGTTTTCGCCGTTCGATTTCGGAAATCCCCGGCCGAAAGCATCACCTTCTACGCCACGCCCGTCGACTCGAAGGTCGTTATCATCGCCCGCGAGGAAAAAAACGCCGGACCGGGGCGGGGGCCGACCATCCCTCTTCGAGAGATGGTCCGCCTGGCCGGCCTCATCCCCTCCTCGGATGTCGTCTTCGTCGTCACTCGGATCACGAACTGGAAATTGAACGCCCCCCGCCGATTGAGGGAAAACGTCCGCTTTTTTTCTGAAAAAACGACCCGCCGGACATTCCGGAAACTGGCGATGTTTGCCCTCCAGCTTTTGGCGAAAGGAGCGTCGGTCGCCTTTTTCGATGTTTTGAGCGGACGGAGCCTCTCCCCCGACCGGCGGTCTTAGGATTTGCCCCTGATGTAAGACAGGCCGACCGAGACGACAATCCGGTTTCCGCTGAAGGCCTCGTCGGCGCCCTTGTTCTTGGACCGGTCGATGGAGAAATACGCGTCGACGAGAAGTCCCAGGGTCGGGCTCATCATGTAGAGCAGGCCGCCCCCGATGGGGATCATGAATCCGGACGCGGATTCGTCCCAGCCGTCCCCCGAGCTGCCCAAGCGCCTGAAGAGGAACCCGACCTTGGCGAAGGGGATGAGGGTTCCTTCGACCTTCTGGCTCGATTTGGATTTGGCGAACATGTAGGCCGCCCAAGGACCGAGGGCAATAAACGAGGACGAAAAATTCTCCATCGACGCCGTCGTCCACTTCAGTTCCGCGCCGAGAGCGATATTTTTCTTCAGGAAAAACCCGCCGAACGGGGAGAGCTGAATTTCCGTCACCCCCTGATAAAGATCTCCGGACGCCCTAGAGAAACTCAGCGATCCGCCCAAGATCATGTTCCCCTTCTCGGTCGGCCCGGCCTCCGTCTGTCCAAAAAGGGAGGTCGCGAAAAAAAGCAGGGAAAGAGTGATAGCCCCTCGTTTCATGGGTCCCTCCTTCATGAATTCGGCCTTACGTTTATTACTCTTAGCAGAATGGAGGGTCAAAGTCAAAGACTCTGAGAAGGGGGCCGGAGCTTCCACCGCCGGTGCGACCACAGCCAGTAAGCCGGATCCCGGGCGATGGACTTTTCGAGCCTCGCCTGGTAATCCCGGACGAGGCGATAGGGCGCCTCGGCCTCGGCCTTCTCGGACATCACCTTGAAGTCGTATTCATAAAGGCCGCGGGCGCATTTTCGGATATCGAGGTAGACGACCGCGGCCCGGGCTTTCCGGGCGATTTTCTCCCAACCCGCCGAACAGCCCGTCTCCTGGTTGAGAAAGCGGATCCAGAGATCGACCTTGTCCGGAGCCGGAGATTGATCGGCCAAGATCAGAGACAGGGTCGGGAGCCCCTGTTTCTGCCATTCCCTGAGCCGGCGGAAGAAACCGTCCGGCCTGACGGCTTCGGCCCCGAAGCGAGACCGCCCCCGTCTCAGGTAGCGGTCGAAATGGGGATTCTTGGGAGGAAGATAGACGGCCAAGGATTTGACATTTAGAAGCGGGGGCAGGACATTCAAGAACTCCCAGTTGCCGTAGTGCCCGGCGAGGATGAAGACGGTCTTGTATTTCCGCAGCCATCCGGCGACAAGGTCCAGATTGCGGATCCGGACATAGCGCCTGAATCCCCCGGCCCTCAAGCCTTGGCTCTTGATGATCTCGACCGCGACATCGGCCAGGTGGTGATAAAAACGACGGGCGAGGCGGAGGATGTCCTCATCGCTTTTGTCCGGCAAGGCGCGGCGGAGGTTGTCCCGAATGACCTTTTTCCGGTAGCCGAGAGGATATTCCAGGACGGCGGCGAAGATGTCGGACACGACATAAGCAAAGGGTTTGGGCAGAGCCTGGATGGCCGCCGCCCCGGCCCGGAAAAGGGCGAAGCCGAGTCTCCTCGCCAGGGGCGCTTGATCCCCCCCGGCGGTTCGGGTCGCTTTCGTCAAGGGGCGCTCCCCGCCGGCGCGTTCCGGCCTCCTTCTCCGGCCGTGATCTTCAAGTCCACGTAGGGAAAAGCCCAGGGAGGCGGTTTCGTCAGGGCGATGACCTTGGCCCCGTTGAGACGCTTCAAGGCCGCGGCCGCGGCGACGGCCTCGCGACCGTAGGCGACGATCGTCTGGCAAGGAAAGCGGAGGATGCCCTCTCCGTCAATCTTGAAAAAAGCGGGGAAAAGATTGAAATAGGGGATCACCCCGTCTAAACGAAATCCCAGAAGACCTTGAAGGATGAGCCGGCGGGCCGAGTTCTTGAACGTAATTCCGGCATCCCTGGTCAGAACACTCTCCGGCAGTTCCCCGCGCAACAGGGCGGCGAATTCCAGGACGATATCCCGGCCGCCGGGAGATCCGTCATGGAGCAGGAGGACGTTTCTCTCCCGGCAGTGCTTCCATCTTTTGAAGCCCCAGTAATAATCGGCGGGATGCCTCCCGATATATCTTCCCAGGAGATCGTTCCAATTCCTCAAAGCGGGGAGATAATTCCCTTCACTTGCCCCGTCGAAGAGGGGAGGATGGGCGTCGAGAATCCACTTGTCTTTCTCCCGGTGGGTCAGACCGGGAAGGACGACGGCCTTGGCCATGACCGCCAGCCGAAAGGCGGCGTCCGGAGTGGGGACGGTCCTCCCCAGGAAGGGAGCTTCGGGATTCTTCATTCCCAATCCCTGGTCTCCGACGATGATCAGAATTTTTCCCATTTTCAGCCAATGGGCGGCTTTGAGAATTTCCGTTTCGATGTCGAACGTCGTGATGGCGTAGGCTCGACGGAGGTTTTGAAGGGCTTCGAAGAACCATTCCGGAGATTGGCGTTTGACCAACACGGCCGTGTCCTTGGGGAACCGCGTCCCCAGGACCATCGCCGCTCCTTCCCAATGGCCTTGATGGGCGCTCAAGATGATCAGGGGGCGGCCATCGCTCCGGCATTTGAAGAAGGGCTCCGCTCCGCGGACTTCAAACCGGTCGAGGATCCATCGGGGATTTTTTCGGCGGGCGTAAAACTCCAGCAGTTCCAAGGCGCCGAGGCTGAACCGCCCGAAATAGACCTTGACGATCCACCTCAAGGTTCGATAGTCAAAAGCCGGAAAGGCGAACCGAAGGTTGGACCAGGCCGTTTTCTTCTTTGTCCGGGAGAAGCTGAGGATGAGTCCGCCGGCTGCCCGCGCGGCCGTTTTTTTGAGAAAACCCGGCCAGAGGCTGATCCAGAAGGCGACCGTCTCGAGGGCGAGAAGCTTGTCTTGGCCGGACACGTTCCTATTCTCTCTTAGTTAAGCCCGCTTCCCCGGGGGCGATGCCGGCGGAATCCGGGATCCGCGTTCGTTTTCAGGATATCCCGCCGCATCCTCCCGGGTCAACCATCTGCCCGGCCGGGCGGGGACGAGGATTCAGCAGCCCTGCGCTTTCTTGAGGATCCGTTCCCAGTTCCGGTCGACATCCGCTTGGAGGGCCTCGATGTCGGCCGGCTTGAGATGGCGGAACCGGCCCTGGAGCTTGAGATAGTCGTCGATCGGCTTCTTGTTCTGGACCTTGATGTTCAGGGTGTATTTCTCGCCGTGCTCGACCTCGTAGAGCGGAAAGATACGGTTTTGGACCGCCATCCGGGCCAGCTTGACGGAGTCCTCGGGCCGGCTCTTCCAGCCCGTTGGGCAGGGGGCGAGGATGTGGACGAAGCGCGTCCCCTTGATGCTCTTGGCCTTGAGCATCTTCTTGTAGAGGTCCTCGGGGTAGGCGATCGAAGCCGTGGCCTGGTAGGGGATGCGGTGGGCGGCCATGATGGCGTCGATATCCTTTTTCGGCTCCACTTTGGGGAACTTGACCGGAGTCGTCGTCGTCCAGGCGCCCTTGGGCGTGGCCGAGGAGCGCTGGATGCCGGTGTTCATGTAGGCTTCGTTGTCATAGCAGACGTAGATGATGTCGTCGTTCCGCTCGGCCGCGCCGCTCAAGGCCTGGATCCCGATGTCGAGGGTCCCCCCGTCGCCGGCCCAGGAGACGACGTTCATGTCCGTGTCGCCCAGCATATCGAGGCCGGCCTTGATCCCGGTTGCCGTCGAGGCGGCGGTCTCGAAGGCGCAGTGGTAGATCGAGACGCTCAGGCAGGAATGGGGGAAGGGGCCGTCGATGACGGCCCAGCAGCAGGCCGGGATGCAGAGGACGGTCTTCGGGCCGAGGGCTTTCAGGGTGTAGCGCAAGGCCAAATTGGCCCCGCAGCCTTGACAGGCGAGGTTGCCCGAGCCGACGTATTCCTCCAGGGGCAGGGTGAGCTTCATTTTCTTTTCTTGGCTCATCTCTTGACTCCGATCCAGAGGATCTCCTCGGCGGGCCGGTCGTGGGCGGCCGCCGTTTCGACGACCTCGCGGAAGGACGCCGGGGTGATGTCCCGCCCGCCGAGTCCGGCGATGAAGCCGAAGACGGCCGGGGCCCCGGGAATCCCGTAGAGGGCCGATTTGACCTCCTGGGCGAACATCCCGTGATGGCCGTAGGAGATGTTCCGGTCGACGACGGCAACCTTCTTGGCCGGGAGAAGGACCCGGCGGACGATGTCGAAGGGGAAGGGCCGGAACATCCGGATCCGGAAGTTGCCGACCTTGGTTCCGTCCTTCCGCATCTCGTCGACGGCGACGTGGGCCGTGTATCCCGCCGTGCCCGAGGTGACGAGGATCGTCTCCGCGTCCTCGCAGCGGTAGGCATCCACGGCCCCGAGATAGCGACCGAAGAGCTTTTCGTATTCCCGGCCCGTGGCCTCGACCATTTCCGGGACGCGCTCCATGTCTTTCTGGAGCTTGTAGCGGAGCTCCATGTAATTCTCGGGGCCGGTCAGGCCGTTGAAGGCCCGCGGCGTCCGATGGTCGATCCGGGCGTAGGGCTTGAACGGCGGCAGGAAGGCGTCGACCTTGTCCAGGTCCGGGACATCGACGACCTCGTAGGTGTGGGAGAGGGAGAAGGCGTCGAGGACGACCATCGCCGGGATGTAGAGGGCTTCGGCGATTTTGAACGCCTGGATGGTCGTGTCGAGGACTTCCTGGTTCGAGGAGCAGTAGAACTGCATCCAGCCCGTGTCGCGCTCGGAGAGGCTGTCGTTCTGGTCGCTCCAGATCGACCACCCGGGGGCCATGGCCCGGTTGATGTTGCCCAGGACGACGGGGTGGCGGCCGCCGGAGGCCCAATGGAGCATCTCGTGCATGAGGGCCAAGCCTTGGGCCGACGTCGCCGTGAACGTCCGGGCCCCGGCGACCGAGGCCCCGATGCAGGCCGCCATGGCCGAGTGCTCGGATTCGACCTTGATGAACTTGGCGGCGAGGGTCCCGTCGGCGCACATCTCGGAGAGGAGCTCGACGACCTGGGTCTGGGGGGTGATGGGGTAGGCGGCGATGACCTGGGCCCGGCCGAGCATCGCCCCGTAGGACAGGGCGTGGTTGCCCATGATGACTTTTCTCATTTCCGCTCCTCCACCATGTCGATGCACTTCACCGGGCATTCCTCGGCGCAAATGCCGCAGCCCTTGCAGAAATCGTAGTCGACGACGGGGAGCTCGTCCTCGACGGCGATCGCCATATCGGGGCAGAATTTCCAACAGATCCCGCACCGGATGCAGTCGGCGGTCCGGATCTCGGGCCGGATGTTCCGCCAGGATCCCGTTTTGTTGAAGAGCATCGAGCCGAGGGACATCGGCATGATCGGGACGTCCTTCTCGGACTCGAAGACGATCTTCGCGGCGTCTTTTTTCTTGGGCATGGCCTCTTTCCTCAGGCGGAATAGCGTCCGGCGATCTCGAACGCCTCGGCCGCGGCCTTTTGGTTGTCGGCCGGCTTGATGGCGATGGCTTCCGGGATGGCGGCGAGGAGCGAGTCGAGCCTCGTCAGGCCGAGGATCCGGACCACGGCCCCGGCGATGGCCGTGTTGACGATCGGGGCGGCCATCGTTCCGAGCTTGTGCTTGACGGCGATCTCGGTGGCGTTGACCGTGGCGACCTTGAACTTGGCCGGATAGGAGAAATGCTCGGGCGGAAGGTCGCTGTTGATGATGATCCACCCCCCGTCTTTGAGGCCTTCGGTGATGTCGATGGCCTCGACGAGGGTCGGGTCGACGACGACGACGTGGTCGGGCGCGTAGATCCGGCTCTTGTCGTGGATCGGGCGGTTGTCGACCCGGATGAAGGCGACGACCGGCGAGCCCCGCCGCTCGACGCCGAACTCCGGATAGGCCTGAACCCAGTTGCCCTCCTTGGAGATGGCATCGGCCAGGATTTTCGAGGCGACGACCGTTCCCTGGCCGCCTCGGCCGTGAAAGCGGATTTCGATCATGATGACTCCTTGAAGAGTCCCCTAGTTTAGGACCTGGTCCCGAAGCCTGTCAAGCGAATGTTCCGGTCATTGCCTTCCCCTTGAAGAATGATTATGATTTTGGGGGTCCGAGCCGGGACGAGGAGAGCCGATGGTCAGCGTCATCGTCGTCTATAAGAACGAGGAAAATACCATCGGCCGGTGCATCGAATCCATCTTGGCCCAAAGCCAGGGGGATTTCGAGCTCATCCTCGTCGACGACAATTCCTCGGACGAATCCCCGAAGATCGCCGCCCGATTCCGGGATCCGAGGATCCGGCTTCATCGGGTCAACCACAATTCGATCGCCAAAACCAGGAACTCCGGCCTGGAAAAGGCGGGCGGCGAGGACATCTTTTTCACGGACGCGGACTGCGTCGTCGACGGGAACTGGATCCGGCAGGGGCGGACCTGCCTCGACAAGGGATTCTCCGTCGTCGAGGGCCGGACGATCTATGCCAATCCGAGGCCGACGATCTCCGACAAGCTCGTCCAGAATCATTCCGGGGGGACGTGGATGACGTGCAACGTCGCCTATCGGGCCGAGGCCGTGAGAAAGGCGGGAGGGTTCCGTCCGGCTTTCGGCAATATCAAGGAGGACAAGGACCTCGCCTTGCGCGTCCTCAAGGACGGGCGGGGATTTTTCAACGCCGAGATGATCGTCCATCATTTGCCCAAAAAATGGACCTATCGGACGCTGATGGCCAGGCATAAGGACCAGGCCGTCGCCGAAGTCCTGTTGCGCAAGGAGGAACCCTCCGGATTTCGGAGGCTCCGGCCTTTCGCCCCGTTTCACCTGGGGGTCATCTTCTTCCCGCCGCTCGTCCTCGTCAAGGGCGTAAGGCGGCAGGTCCGGAGCGTCCACGACCTGAAAATCCTCTTGTATTTCTACCCCTCCTATCTCCTCGAGAGATATTCTTTGTGGAAGACGGGGTTGAAGGAGCGAACCTTCGTCCTTTAGGCGAGTTAGCCCCTGACCGTATAACAGTTTTACCATTTCACCCAGAAAGCCATGGCGCGGCCTTGTCCCCCGAAGCGAAATGGGACCCTCGTCAGGGTGATGCAGCGAGGGGGATAGGGCCGCGCCATCGGCATTTCGGGCCTAATACATAAAGTGTATAAAGGTCAGGGTTAGCCCGCCTTGACTTCGGTCCAAGGGATGTCTTATTCTCCTCAGGCGAAGGGAAATTTGGAGAAGATCCTGAAGCCACGCCCTCGGATTCACATCTACGGCCAGCTTCCCCCTCCTTTTCACGGGTCGAACGTCATGACCCGGGCGTTCCTCGGAGCCCTCCGGGACCTCGGCGCGGAGGCCGGAATCACCTCGAAGACGTTTTCCCGGAAAGTCGAGGAGGTCAATCGGTGGAAGGCCGTCAAGGCCTGGCGGTACGTCCGCTATCTCGGACGGTTCATGCGGGACCTGAAAAAATCCGGGGCCGACCTGGCCGTCTATTTTCCGTCCTCCCGGCGGCTGGGCCTGCTGGCCGAATTTCCCCTCGTCCTCTGGGCCCGGGTCCTGCGCGTTCCCTACATCTTGTACCTCCACACCCGCGGCTATGGACGCCTCCACGGGAAAAGTTTTTTCTTCCGGTGGATCATCGACGGGATGTTCCGGCCGGCGCTCGGCGTCCTCGTCCTCGGCCGGACGTTTGAGGAGGAAATTCGGGGTTTTTCCCCCGGCAAGATTTTCATTCTCCCCAACTGCCTCGAGGGCGAAGAACCTCCGGGGAAGTCCGGGGAATCGCCCGGGACGCAAATTTTGTTTCTCTCCAACCTCCAGGAGAGCAAAGGGATCCGGACGCTCGTCGGGGCCATTCCCGAAGTCGTCCGGACGGCCCCAAACGCGCTGTTCGTCATCGCCGGTCCGTGGCAGGACCGTTCGGTCGAACGGGAGCTTCGGGACTTCCTCGAGAGGGAGGGGGTCGGGAAATCGGTCCGGTGGACGGGCCCCGTGTACGGCCGGGAGAAAGACGACCTCTTCGGGTCGTCGGATATGTTCGTCTTCCCGACCCATTATCCGTACGAAGCCATGAGCCTCGTCGTCCTCGAGGCCATGCGGTCCGGCCTGCCGGTCATCACTTCGGACGTCGGGGCCCTCTCCGAGGTCGTCCTGGACGGCCGGACGGGATTCGTCCTTCCTCCCCGGAACCCCCGCCGGCTCGCCGAGAAGATCCTTCTCCTCGTTCACGACCCCCGGCTGCGTCGCCGGATGGGGGAAGAGAGCCGGAGACGCTTTCGAGAGGAATATTCGTCAGCCGCCTATCGGCGGCGCATCGGAAGAATCCTGGAGGCGCTCGGCCTGTCGCCGACTTCGTGAGGCCCATGAAAGTCCTTGTTTCCGCCTACGCCTGCCATCCCCAAGCCACGGAAAACTCCTATCCCGGGGAAGCCATCCTGGGCTGGAACCTCGTCCGCCAGCTCAGCCGCGGCCACAAGCTCTGGGTCATCACCAGGGTTTACAATCGCGAAGGCATCGCAAGCGCCCAGGAGAAAGGGGAAGCCGCCGGCGTCGTCTTTCATTATCTCACCCTGCCGAAGGCCTTCTCCGCGCTGCTCCAGAATTTTTTCGGGTTTCGGATTTATTATTTGTTCTGGCAAATCCAGGCCTACCGCCTGGCGCGCAAGCTCCATCGTCGGATCCGCTTCGAGGCGACGCACCAGATCACCTTCAACAACGATTGGATGCCCAGCTTCATCGGCGCCCTCATGGACATCCCCTTCCTCTGGGGTCCTGTCGGAGGAGGCCAGCGCGTCCCCCGAACCCTCTTCCTGGAGCTGGATTTCAAGAACCGCGTCATGGAGCGGGCTCGGATCCTGGGCCAGTGGTTCTGGCGGAATAATTATTTCCGGACGAAGGCCGCCCGCCGGGCGGCGGCCGTCCTCGTCTGTAACCGGGAAACCCAGGACAAGCTCCGGCCGAAGAACCGGCGGATCTTCTTTTTCCCGGTGAACGGGATCTGGCCGGATGAGTCGCCCGGGACGCCGGGCGCCCGGCCGGCCTCCGAGAGGGACTTCCAGGTTCTGTTCGCCGGACGCTTGGATCCCATCAAGGGGCTTGGGCTGGGCCTCCGGGCCTTCGAGATATTCTTGAGGCGGCATCCGCGGTCCGTTTTCGAGATCGTCGGCAGCGGCCCGGAGGAAGCCCGGCTGAAGGCGTTCGTCGGCGAGCGGGGGATGGCGGCGAAGGTCCGCTTCATTCCCTGGCTTCCCCGGCCGGAGCTTTTCCGGAAGATGGCCCTTTGCGACGTCTTTCTCTTTCCCAGCCTTCGCGACGGCGGAGGGGCGGTCGTCGTGGAGGCCATGAGCGCCGGAAAGCCGGTCGTCGCCCTGGATAACGGGGGGCCGGGCTTTCTCGTCCGGCCGGAATGGGGATTCAAGATTCCGCCGGGGGACCGGCGGCGCGTCGTCCACGACATGGCGGAGTCCTTGGCCGCGCTCTGCGGCGACGAGGATTTGAGGAGCCGGATGGGCCTGGCCGCCCGAAAGCGAGCCGAGGAATTCTTCGACTGGGACCGTCTCGGGGAGAGGCTTCTTGGGATCTACGACACGGTTTTTTCCCCTCAAGGGGGGAAAGATTCTCAGCCCTTGCGGCGGTAGGACCGGTAAAGCCGCTTGAGCATGACCGCGTCGACCTCCCGGTCAGGGCTTTCGCAAATGACCAGCCCGGCGAGGTCGAGGTCCTTGAGGACGCCGACCCATTCGTCGTAGCGGAAATCCGCGTCGGGCAGGTTGAGGTGGCGGATTTCGCCCTTGTCGCCGTATTCGATCCCCGAAACGTGGATGTGGATGTCCTTCAGGGCCGCCGCCCCCAGCCGTTTTTCGACCTTCTTGAAAATCCGGTGGAAATCGAGATAGGCGTTGGCCCGGACCTCACCCCGGGCGTGGATGTGGGAGAAGTCGAGGCAGGGGGCCAGATCGTCGACGTCCTGGCAGAGGGTCAGACACTCGTCGAGGGACCCGAACTGGGAGCGCTTGCCCATAGTTTCGACCCGGAGGGTGACCGGCAGCCGTTCGGAACGGATGACGGAGACGACGTCGCGGAGTTCCTTCCGGACGGCGGCCATCGTCTTTTCCGGAGACTGGAGGCCGTAATATCCGGCGTGAAAGACGACGCTCCGGGCGCCCATGAGGGCCGCCATCCGGGCCGAACGGAGGAGATGATCCTGGCTCTGGATCCTCTTTCCGGGCTCGGGCGAGTTGAGGTTGATGTAATAAGGGGCGTGAACGCTGAGTTGAAGCCCCAGGGCCGCGGCCCGATCTCGGATCTGGCCGGCCGTCTCGCTCCCGATTTTCACTCCCCGGACGAACTCGACCTCGAGGCCGTCGAGGCCCAGGTCGTGGACATGCTTGAGAGCCGCCAGGGTCGAGGTTTGGGGGGTCGAATCGGGGACGCCGGCCGTCCCGAAGCGGAGCTCCCTAGCAACGACCATGCCCGGCCTTTCCGCGCCCGCCGAGGTATTCGCCGACGATCCGCATGGCGCAGAAGTCGCCGCACATCGAGCAGGCCGTCGATCGGGTCTTGCGGCCGGCCCGAACGGCGTCGAATTTGACGGGATCAACGACCAGGGCGCGCTGGGCCTTCCAGTCCAAGGCCTTGCGGGCTTTCGAAAGGGCCAGGTCGCGGTCCCGGGCGCCGGCGACACCCTTGACGATATCCCCCGCGTGGGCGGCGATCTTGGAGGCGAGGAGGCCTTCCCGGACGTCGTCGACCGTCGGCAGGCCGAGGTGCTCGGCCGGGGTGACATAACAGAGAAAATCCGCTCCGGCCGAGGCGGCGATGGCCCCGCCGATGGCCGCCGTGATGTGGTCATAGCCGGGGGCGATATCCGTGACGAGGGGGCCGAGGACGTAGAACGGGGCCCCGTTGCAGACGCGCTTTTGCAGCCGGACGTTCATTTCGACCTGGTCGAGGGGGATATGGCCGGGGCCTTCGACCATGACTTGGACGCCGCGCTCCCAAGCCCGCGAAACGAGCTCGCCGAGGGTCAGGAGCTCTTCGATCTGGGGCCGGTCCGTCGCGTCGGCGATCGAACCGGGACGGAGCCCGTCGCCGAGGCTGAGGGTGACGTCGTAGCGACGGGCGATGTCCAAGAGGCGGTCGTAGTGCTCGTAGAGGGGATTTTCCCGCCCGTGGTGGAGAATGAGGGCGGTGTGGAACGCGCCTCCCCGGGAGACGATGTCGGTCACCCGGCCTTGGCGGCGGAGGCGCTCGATGGCCCGGATCGTCAGCCCGCAATGGACGGTCATGAAGTCGACCCCTTGCCGGGCCTGGGATTCGATCGCGGCGAAGAGATCGTCGGCCGTCATGGCCACGATCGACCCGCGCCTGTCGATCGCCGAGACGGCGGCTTCGTAGATCGGAACCGTGCCGAGGGGGAGGGGAACCCGGGCGAGGATCGTCCGGCGGATCCGGGCGAGATCCCCGCCGGTGCTGAGGTCCATGACCGTGTCCGCTCCGTAGCGGAGAGAGATCTCGACTTTCCGAAGTTCGTCCCGGAGTCCGGGAAAATCCTTGGAGGTTCCGAGATTGACGTTGACCTTGGTCCGGAGTCCCCGGCCGATGCCGACCGGGTGGAAAGGCCGGTGGCGGCGGTTATGGGGGATGACGACCAGGCCGGAAGCGACCCGGCCGAGGAGGTCGTCGACGGCGATTCCCTCGGCCTTGGCTACGGTCCGGAGCTCGGCCGTGGGCCGGCCAAGGCGGGCGGATTCGATTTGTGTCATTTCGATTTCCAGAGCGTATAGTCTATCCGGGAAGGTCCCTCATTTCAATCGGCCGGGGGGCCCATTTTTTTCCCAAAGACGGCCCTGAGAACGAGGAGGCGCTCGAGGTCCGGCGTCTTCAGGGGGAGAGCCGCGAAGCGGAGGGGATTGAAAATCTCCGCCGCATTCTCGAGAATCGCCCTGGTCTTGTCATCATCGCCGCGGAGATAGGAGACGAGGATGACGAGGGCCAGGGCTTCGTCCCTCAGGCCCGCCTCGACCGGATGGCCGGAGGCGGCGAAGCCCAAAAAGCGCTCCAGGGCGTCTTCGGCCTCCTTGAGCTTGCGGCCCTCATAGGCGTACCGGCCGAGCTCGAGATGGCCGCGCAGCTCCCCGGGAATATTGCGGAGAAGGTCCCTCATCGTGGCCCGGGCCGAGTCGATGTCGCCCTGTCGGGCTTGGAGCGAGGCCAAGCCATAATAGGGTGCCGCGTACCTCGGGTCGGCGCGGATCGCCGCCTGAAGGCCCTCGAAAGAGTTCGGGTCCGGCTTTTCCGAAGGGGGGAAGGCCGTCGACTTGGCCGGCGGGGTCGGCGGCGGCTTCTCGGCCGGAGGAGGAGTTTTTTCCGCTGGGACCGCGACCGGGGCGAATTCCGGTTTTCGGTCCTCCGTCTTCGGCGGCGGGGTCTTTCGCGCCTCGGCGATAAGCTTTTGGAAGTCGGCCTTGACCGCCTCGGGGACGGGGATTTCGAGCAGGCCTTGCCAGCCGGCCAATTCGGCCGCCGCGGCCAGGCTCTCGAGGGAACTCTCCTTGTCTCCGAGCTTCGACTGGCACAAGCCCTTGAGGGCGATGGCCTTGACGAGGAGGTCGCGCTGCGACGACAGGCCGAAGGCCGCGACTTCGAACTCCTTGAGGGCTTCGGCGTAGAGACTAGCCTCGAGGAGGCTGACGCCCGCCTCGAGCCGGCCGGTGTAGAAGGGATCCATCGTCTGTCCGGCCCCGGCCGCTCCCGGTCCGAAAGCCAGGACGAGGGCTATAAAAAGAGGCATCATCCGCGAATATCCTTTATCATTATACCATGTTTGACGAGTCCCTCACCCTTCTCGGTGAGGGGAGGCGATATTTTTTCACCCCCGCCTTCATCGACCAAGACGATTGGCAATTCCGGGGACGGGGATTACGATGTCGGCGACGGACGGGCTCGACGTCCCTATACCGGAGTCTCGGCCTGTCCGAGTCGCGGACGTCGCGAGAAAAGACCCATGAGCGAAAACGACGTTTCCCGGGGAAGCGCGGGCGGCAGCCCGTTTCCCGGGGATGAGTTTCCCGTCCGGGAGAGGATCCCGGCCGTTCCCCCCGAAATGAACAGCGGCCTCCTGGCGAAATACTCCTTCCTGAACTTTCTGGGGATGGCCGTTCCGGCCCTGACCGGGCTCGTCACCCTGCCCGTCGTCATCCGCTGGCTGGGCACCGAGCGGATGGGCGTCTTTTTCTGGATCATGGTCGTCATGGGCTATTTCGGCCTGTTCGAGCTCAACCTCAGCCGGGCGATGGTGAAATACGTTTCCGAAGCCCTCGGCCGCAAGGAATTCGCCCGGATCCCGAAGATCTTCTGGAGCATCGTCGCCTTCCAGGGCGTTTCCGGGCTGATCGGGGGGGTCGCCCTCGTCCTCCTCGCTCCGACGCTCGTCGCCCGATTCCTGAAAATGCCGCCCGCCCTTCTGCCCGAGGCCACGGCGGCCCTGGCGTGGATGGGCGTCGCCCTTCCCGTCAATATCATCCTCCCGTCGTTCCGGGGCGTCCTCGAGGCCGCCCATCGGTTCGATCTCGTCAATCTCATCAAGATCCCGACGAACTCCGCCGTTTTCATCATCCCCTTGATCGGCGCCGTTCTCCAGATGGACCTCAAGGGAATCATCATCCTCTTCGTCATCACCCGCGTCGTTTCCCTCGCCTTCTGGGCCGCGGCCGGCGGCCGGACTTTTCCGGGCCTCTTCCGTCTCGGTTTCTTATCCCGCTCGGACCTCCGGCGCGTCTATGCTTTCGGCGGCTGGAACATGCTTTTTTCGATGCTCTGGCCGGTCTTGTCGTCTTTCGACCGGATCTTCATCGGAGCCCAGCTCGGCGCCAAGTCCGTCGGCTTCTATGCCCCCGCGAGCGAAGGGATCAACAAGCTCGGCCTGATCCCCGGAAGCCTCCAGCTGGCCCTCTTCCCGGCCTTCAGCCTCCTCGCCGCCAATCCCGTCGCCACCAAGGCCAAGGATCTCTTCGCCAAGGCCGTCAAATACACGATCCTGACCATGGGTCCGCTCGTCGTCCTGATCATCGTCTTCGCCCGATGGATTCTCCAGACTTGGCTGGGCGGCGAATACGCCCAAACGAGCACCCTCGTCCTCCAGATTCTCGCCGGCAGCTATCTCCTCCAAGCCCTGGCTTCCGTCCCCTTCAGCTTTCTCCAGGGATTGGGAAGGGCCGACGTGACGTCCGTCGTCCTGATGATCGAGACCGCCGTCATCATCCCCGTCTTCGTCCTCTTCATCAAGTTTTGGGGCATCGCCGGGGCGGCCGCGGCCGTCGGCTTCCGGTCGGGCCTGGAGGTCACCCTCCTCGTCTCGTCGTCCCGGAAGCGCGGGGGATTCGACAAGGCCTCGGTGGCCAAGGAAAATATCGTCCGCCTCCTTCTCGCCCTTTCCGCCCTGGCCGTTTGGTCTCTCGTCTGGGGCCGGATGATCAACGGCCTGCCGGGCTTCCTGGCGGTCGGCGCGGCCGTGGCGGCCTTTGCCGTCTTCGCCTGGGCTCGCGTTCTCGACGAGGAGGAGCGGAGCCGGCTGAGGCATTTCGTCCTCAGGACCAAAGGATAGAACGATGGGCTCTTCTTCCAAGCTTGCCCTGATCATCGTCACCAAGGACCGCCCCGACGAGATCCGGAGGCTCCTCTCCAGCCTTCGCCGCCAGACCCGGCGGCCCGACCTGGTCGTCATCGTCGACGCCGGGACCCCGCCCTTGACGGAGGACCTTTACGGGGCGGCGGACCTCGCCGTGAGATATATCCGCTGCCTTCCTCCTTCGACGGCCAGGCAGAGAAACCAGGGCCTGAAGGAGGTCAGGACGGGTTTCGATTTCATCGGCTTCACCGACGACGACGCCGTCTTCGAGGAGAGGGCCGTCGAGAGGATGATGACCTTCTGGTCCTCCGCCGGCCCGAACGTCGGCGGAGCCGCCTTCAACCTGGTCAATCACCCCCCCCTCCACCTTGAGGCCTTGAAGAAGGCCGCGCTGACGGAAAGACTCGGCCTCTACTCCCGGGTGCCGGGCGTCGTCGCGCCTTCGGGCTTTCACGCGATGATCGGTTTCGTCGAGAAGACAATTTACACCGATTGGATTCCGGGGGTGGCGGTCTGGAGGAGGGAGGTCTTTGAGCGGTTCCGGTATGATGAGTGGTTCCGAGGCTATTCTTATCTCGAGGACCTCGATTTCAGCTTCCGGGTCGGACGCCAATTCCGTATGGCCGTCGTCGGCCCGGCCCGCTACCACCATCTCCAGGCGCCGGACGGGCGGGGGAACGACTACGAGTTCGGCCGGCGGGAGGTCCTCAACCGGTTCCATTTCGTGGCCAAACACGCCGAGCTTTCACCGAGGGCGTGCCTGATGGCCATCGGCATGCGTTTGGGGATCAGCCTCGCGGCCATGCTTCGCCGGCGCCGGACGTCCTTCGGTGTCAGGGCGTTCGGGAACGTCATCGGCCTCGCCGAGCGGCTGATTCTGGGACGGGAGCTCGGCCGGGGGCGGTGAGATGAAAACCCTGGAGGCCTCGCAGGTCTACGTCGGCTTCCTTTGGGCCCTGGTCTGGGGAGGGATGTACACCGGCCTTTACAACATGAAATACGAGGTCATGTCCTCGTCCGCGGTCGGCCTCATCCAGGGCCTCCGCGGTTTCATGCCCCTGGTCGCCCTCTATCTCTGCCTTCTCTGGTTTTTTTCGCGGCGGTTCGAATTCCAGCTCATCCGCAACGGGTTGGGATTTCTTTTCCTCTATTGCTTCGTCGGCATCCTCTCCTCGCTTTTTCTCTCGATCGAAACGGTGACCTCGCTGTACTACAACGCGATCTATTTCGCCTCCCTGTTCGCCGTCTGGTACGCGCTCGACCGGGAAGACGCCCTGGATCATCTGAAGATCCTGATCTACATGAACTACGCTTTCTTCTTCCTCCAAACGTACAGCCTGATGCCCGAGGCGTTGCGGGTCGGCTGGGGAAACCTGCCTCCTTTCCAGCAGTACACCCTGCCGGGCGGATTCGGACAGATCCGGACGAACGGCGCCGGCCGCTTCGCCCTCGTCGTCATCATCGTCGGGGCGATCCGCTTCCTCACCCTCAAGAGCCTGTGGCGATGGGTTTTCCTGGCCTTCGTCCCCCCGGCCCTCTTCCTCCTGACCCAAACGCAGTCCCGGACCTCGCTCCTCGGGCTGGCCGTCGTCGGTTCCATGTACGTCGTTCTCCGGGGGATGGACTGGCGCTACCTCTTTGTCGGTCCCGTCGCCGCCGCCGCCGTCTTCGTCTCCGGGTTCAAATGGCGTTCCCACGGCAATTTCGATTTCCTGATGCGCCTTTCCGGCCGGGAAACGACCTGGAGAAAGGGCTGGTCCCTCATCGAGCAGTCCCCCTTCCTGGGTTGGGGATGGCACGCCGACCGGATCATGCTCAACACCGAGCATATCCACAATTCCTACCTCCATGCGACGGTTCACGCCGGCTTCATCGGAGGCGTGTTTTTCCTGGGCGCCTTCCTCGCCCTTTGGTTTTTCATCCTCCGGACGGCGCTCTTCTTGAAAACCCGCTATCTCCGCGGCGAGCGTCAAGCCCTCCTCATGGAATCGATGTTGATCTTCGGATTCCTTTTCAGCCGGAGCTTTTTCGAGTCGACGGCCGCCTTCTACGGAGTCGACCTCCTTCTCCTCGCCCCGGCGATGGCGTACATCGTCACCGCGGCGACGCGGGAGACGTTCGTCGAGGAGCCGTCCCCTTGAGAATTCTCATCCACACGATGTACTACCTTCCCGAGCCGGGGAGCGCGCCGATCCTCATGGACGAGCTCGCGGCTTCGATGGCGGCCCGGGGCCATGCCGTCGAAATCATCACCACGATCCCCCGGCCTCCCCATAACCGCGGATACGAAGGGCGCTTCTTCGTCCGGGAGCGGCGGTCGGGATTCCTCGTCAAGCGGATCATCACGAACTTCACGGCCCATCATTTCGGCCGGCTTTTGGCCTGGTCGATCTACACCCTCTACACGTTTTGGAACCTCCGGACGGTCAGGCGGGGAGACATCGTCTTCCTCCGCCTCCCCCCTCTCCAGCTCGGGGTGACGGGCTGGCTGGCCCGCCGCTGGCGGGGGGCGAAGGTCATCCTCAATGTCCAGGACATTCATCCCGACCTTTCGATCGAATCCGGCCTCCTCCGCAATCGCCTGGCCATCAAGGCCGCCCTGTCCTTCGAGAAATGGATTTACGACCGCAACCCGCAGATCGTCGTCATCAGCGACGGATTCAAGGCGAATCTCCTCCGCAAGGGCGTTCCGCCGGCCAAGGTCGCCGTCATCCCGAACTGGGTCGATACCGATTTTCTCCGGCCTCATCCGAAGGACAATCCCGTCTCCGTCCGCCTTGGCCTTGCGGACAAGTTCGTGGTCATGTACTCGGGGATCATCAGCATTTCGAGCTACGAAACCCTGGTCCGCGTGCTCGAGGCGGCCAGGCTCCTGTCCGACGACCCGAGGATTCGGGTCGTCCTCGTCGGCGAGGGCTTCAAGGGCAAAGACTTGAAGTCCAAGGCCGAAGCCCTGGGGGCGCGGAACGTCATCCTTTGGCCCTTCCAGCCGTACGCGGACCTCCCGTTCCTGCTGGCCGCCGCCGACGGGCTTTTCGTCCCCCTCGACAAGGCGAAATCGCTCCTTTCCGTCCCCTCGAAGCTCTATAACTATCTGGCCGCGGGGCGGCCGATCTTGGCCTTGGCGACGGAGGCCTCGGAGGTCCATCGCCTTATCCGGGACGTCGGCTGCGGGATCTGCGCTTCGCCCGAGGATCCCTCCGCCATCGCCTCCGCGGTCCGCCGGCTGGCGGATTCGGCCGAAGAGAGGACGGCCATGGGTCTCCGGAGCCGGGCGTTCGTCGAAGAGCACTATGCCCGCGACCGGGTTCTCGACGCCTTCGAGGCGTTGATGACCCGGATGGCGAGGACGTAGATGCCGGCCTTGAAAAAAGCCCTCTTTTTGAAGCGGCCCTTCGACCTCGGGCTGTCTTTGGCGGGCCTTCTCCTTTCCTCGCCCCTGTGGATCATCATTCCGGCGGCGATTCGTCTCGAGGACGGCGGGCCGGTCTTCTTCAAACAAGACCGGGTCGGGAAAAAGGGGCGGATATTCAAGGCCCTGAAATTCCGGTCGATGCGGACGGATGCCGAGAAGGACGGACCTTGCCAGGCCCGGGCAAAGGACCCGCGGGTGACGAAGGTCGGCCGGGTCTTGCGGGGGACGGCCATGGACGAGCTTCCCCAGCTTCTCAACATCTTCAAAGGCGAGATGAGCTTCGTCGGGCCGCGGGCCCTCAGGCCGAACGAGGTCGAAGTCAACGGTTCCGCCGAACCCCGGGACATCCGCGACATTCCCGGATTCGAGGGGAGGCACGCGGTCCGGCCCGGGCTGACCGGCTTGACCCAGGTCTTTCTGCCGGCCGATACTCCCCGCCGCAAAAAATTCCGCTACGACCTCCTCTATATCCGGAAGATGAGCTTCTGGTTCGACCTCAAGATCATTTTTCTCTCCTTCTGGATTACGTTCCGGGGGAAGTGGGAATCCCGGGAGTCAAAAATTTGAACATTCTTGACGGATTGGACTTGTATTCGTGACAAAATCCGTCTAGAATAGGCGGGAACCGGCAATGTCTCAACATGATGTGGCCATCGTAGGTGGCGGCCCCAGCGGGTTGTATGCCGCCCGGTTGCTGGCGAAATCCGGACTGGATGTCGTCCTTTTCGAGAAGAAGCCTTTCATCGGGAAGGATATCGTCTGCACCGGAATCGTGAACGGCGAAATCTTTGGCGAATACGACATCTCCAGGGATTCCCAGACGGGCGTTATGCAGACCGTCCGGATGGTCGGCCCGAAGGAGGAGGCGGTCTTCTATCACCACCCAAGCCCCTTCGCGGTCATCGTCGACCGGGTGGCCTTCGACCTTGACCTGGCGTCTCAAGCCGCCGCCGCCGGGGCCGAGGTCATGGCCGGGACCGAGGTTTCCGACCTCTCGGTCGACACCGAGGGAGTCAGGCTCCGGACCGCGTCGCCGGCCTCGAGTCCGAAGGAATGGAAAGCCCGGATGGCCGTCTTGGCCACCGGATGTCACCACCGTCTTCATGACAAGGCCGGCCTCGAGCCGCCCCGGAAAAGCCTCCACGGCGCCCAAGTCGAGATCCCGGCCCCGGATGAGGCAGACACGTCGATTTTCCTGGGAAAGTCCTATGTCCGGGGAGGCTTCGGCTGGTCCGTTCCCTCTCTGCCGGGGAAGATGAAGGTCGGCCTCATCACCCGCGAGGCGCCTCTCCCGGCTTTCCGAAAATTCGCCGCGGCCCGTTTTCCGGGAGCGGCGGGGGAAGACTCGCTGCGGTCGCCGGGAATCAAGCCGATCTCCCAGGGCATGGCGGCCAAGTCCGTCGCCGACCGGATCCTCGCCCTCGGCGAGGCCGCCGGCCAAGTCAAGACGACGACGGGCGGAGGCATCGCCTACGGGCTTCTCGGAGCCCGGTTCGCGGCCGAGGCGATCCTCGAAGGATATCACCGCGGCCGGTTCGACACCGCGGCCTTGTCCGCCTATGAACGGCGCTGGAAGACCGTCCTGGGCCGGGAAATCACCGTCGGCTTCTGGGCCTGGAAGGTCTTCGCCTGGATGTCGGAATCCCAGATTTCGTCCCTGTTCGACATCGCCAAGAGCGACGGCGTTTTCCCGATGATCCAGCGGCGGGGCGATTTCGACTGGCAAAGCGGACTCATCCTCGACCTTCTCCGGAAGACCTCGGTCTTCGATTACGTCAAGGGCCTCTCTTCCAAGCCGGCGTTCCTCGACCGCCTGCTCAACTGATTTTCGGGCTTCCTTCATGAGACGATCCGTCCTCCTCGCTGTTTTCGTTGCCGCTCTCTCCGCGGCGGCGGCGCGGACCGCCGAGGCCCAAAGCTACCGCACCTTCGCCGAGGAATACGACGGCCTCATCCGGGACGCCCGCCTGCGGGTCGGACCCCTGCTTTTCTTCCCCTCGATCCTCCTCCGGGACCTCGGCTTCGATGACAACATCTATTACGACGCCGCCGGACGCCTCATCCGGGATTATCACGCCACGATCTCGCCCGAAGTCACGGTCTATCTGCCCGTGCGGAGGACCTTGATCACCTGGTTCCGGGAAAATCCGGAATACGTCTTCTTTTTGAAACAGAACCACGAGCGCTCTTTCAAGAACAGCTGGGGAGCGGGGGTTCGATACCTCCTCTTCCATCGCTTCATCCTCGACGCCGAATACGGGAGGGAAGCCCACCGCCGGCGCGTCTCGAGGGAACTGCCGATTCCCGCCGACGACATCGGCGAAAGCTGGCGGGCCGGATTCCATTACGAAACGGCCCGCCGGACCTCTTTCGGCATCTCCCTCTTTTCCCAACGGTTGGGCTACGGCAATGTCACCGTCGGCGGGACGACGACGGCCCTGGGCCGTATTTTGAGCCGCCTCGAGCGGGGCGCCCAGGCCGAGATTTACTATCAGGTCTTCGTCGACGGCTACGCCTTTCTCATCGGCCGGCGGGTCGAGTACGCTTTCGACGATCCCAGCCAGTTTTACCGGAATTCGGAGGTCAAGTCGCTGGATTTCGGCCTCCGCTTCCCGCTTCTCGGGCGGGTCCGGGGGACGCTGAACCTGGGCTACAAGCGCCTGGATCCGAGGGCCGAAGGCTTGAGGCCCTACAGCGGCTTTTCCGGGGATACGGGCCTGGATTTTCGGGTGGGGCGCGTCGAATTCAGGCTGAATTACCGCCGGGACCTCGTCTTCTCGGCCTACGAGGGGACGGGGTATTACATCGAAGACGGGGTCGGAGGGGGGATTTCCTTCCGTTTGACCAGGTTTTTTCTTCTGGATTATAATTATTCGACGGGACGGACGGCATATCCGGGGCAGGGGGGAGAGGCCGTCGCGGAATCCCGCTCCGAGGGCGAACGGACGGACCGGCATCGTCACCAGGGGTTCGGCTTGACGATTCGCCTTTCGGACGCGCTCGGCATCAACGTCGGCTGGAGCGCCTACCATTGGCTTTCGACGGCGCCCGGATTCGACCGGCGCCGGAATTTCTTCGGGGTGAATTTGACGACGCGAATTTAGCCGGAGGCGGAGAGACCGTGATGCGCATCACAACCGGAGTGGTTCTTTTAACGGCGGCCCTCGGGGCCGCGGCCGGAGCGGCGGGGCCGCAGGCTTTGCCGACCTCCGGAGACCGGTTCGTGTCCGAATACCGGATCGGACCTCGGGACCTCCTGGAGATCAAGGTCCAGGAAGACGAAAAGCTCAACACGACGACCCGCATCTCGGAGGACGGGAAAATCAATATCCCCCTCATCGGCGAGGTCCTCGTCGAGGGCAACACGGCCCGGGAGCTCGAAAGGCTTCTCGCCCAGAAATTCGAGGCCTGGTATCACGACCCCCATGTCTTCGTCACGATCAAGGAGCACCAGAGCAAGCAGGTTTCCGTTCAGGGGGCGGTGACCCGTCAGGGATTCGTCCAGCTCCTCGGCCGCAAGACCCTCCTCGACGTCATCACCGAGGCGGGCGGCCTGATTGCCAGGGAGGCCGGCCGCGAGATCATCGTTCTCCGTCAGGTCGCCGGAGGACCGCCGGTCCGGCTTTCCATTCCGGTCGACGACCTGATGCTCAAAGGCGACCCGAAATACAACATCCCTCTGGAGGCCGGCGACAGCATCATCGTCCAGATCGACCGCCAGGTCCAAATCTACGTCTACGGGGCGGTCCGCAATCCCGGTGCCCTGGCCGTCATGAAATCGCGCCTCCCGACCTTGAGGCAGGCCATCGCCCAGGCGGGAGGATTCACCGACCGGGCTTCCAAGCGGAACGTCGTCATCACCCGGCGCGACGAGAACGGGAACGAGAAGACGATCAAAGTCAACGTCAGGGACATCGAGACCGGAAAGCGGAAAGACGTCCAGCTCGAGGAGAACGACACGATTTTCGTCAAGGAATCCTGGATATAGCCCTCATCCCCGGCGGCGAGGAGCGGGGAGGAGATTTCACCCCCCCTTTCATCTTCCCCGGTGATTGCCGGGGGGAAGGTCGAGAGGTAAACTTCGGGACCGTGAGGCGGAGAACAACCCTATGACGACGTCGCATCTGACGGCGCGAAAAGACATCGATCTTTTGGAATACTGGAAGATCGTCTGGAGGCGGAAATGGATCATCGCCTCCGCCGTCTGCGTCCTCATGGCCTTCAGCGCCCTCATGTCCTTCACCTCGACGCCGCTCTACCAGGCCGTCTCCGTCCTCCAGATCGAGGAGTTGGCCCAGTCGCGGATGCTGTCGGTCCAGGACATCCTCCAATCGGCGACGTCGACGTCGGCCTTCATGGGGACGTACTTCAACACCCAGCTCCAGCTCCTCCGGAGCCGCTCCCTGGCCGAGCGGGTCGCTAAAAAGATGAACCTCGGCGCCCGGCCCGAAGTCCGGCAGCAGAAGCCGCGGCGGAGCTTGTTCGGCATCCTGAAATCCTTCGCCTCCCTGAGGTGGCTCAGGGCGGCCCGCGAACCCGTCTCCCAGCCGACCGAGATCGCCCCGGAGTCGAACGACCTCTCCCAGGCCGAGCTCGTCCTCGGCGGCCTCCGCATCGGTCCCATCCCCGACACCCAGCTCGTCGAGATCGTCTTCGTCTCGCCTTTCCCGCAGCTCGCGGCCGACATCATCAACACCCTGGGGGAAGAATTCATCCTCTACTCCATCGAGTCCCGCTACGAGGCGACCCAGCAGACCAACGAATTCCTCAACGAGGAAATCGCCCGCCTCCGCGACGAGCTGGCCTCCAAGGAGCGGGAGTTCCAGAAATACAGCGACGACAAGAAGATCATCCCCCTCAACGACCGGGAATCGACGGTCGCCTCCCAGTACGGGGAGGTCCAGTCGGAGTACATCCGGGCCCAGGGGGCCCGGGTCGAGGCGGAAGTCAAGTACCGGGACCTTTCCCGGCTCCGGGTCGACGCCCTCCCCCCCGTCGTCAACAACGAGTCGATCCAGACGATCAAGACGCAGTATCTCCAGTCCCTGTCCGAATACGAGGAGAAGATCCGGACGACGTAC
>Ga0208047_1000066_pt1 | contig 37606 bp, 33 predicted proteins | sample Kivu_220m_FD_184162 | JGI IMG/M metagenome (GOLD analysis project Ga0208047, IMG submission 184162) | Freshwater microbial communities from Lake Kivu, Western Province, Rwanda to study Microbial Dark Matter (Phase II) - Kivu_220m (SPAdes)... | ecosystem: Environmental > Aquatic > Freshwater >...
GACCACTACGACCATCTCGACCTCAAGGCCGTCGCCCTTCTGACCAAGGCCGGGACGGCCTATGTCGCCGATCCCGGAGCGGGCGAACAGCTCGAGGGGGCGAAGATTCTCCGCAACGGCGAGTCGGCCGAGGCCCTCGGAGTCAAGATCGAGGCCGTGCCGGCCTACAACCTCGTCCACATGCGCGCTCCCGGCCAGCCCTTCCACCCCAAAGGCGTCGGGAACGGCTATATCCTGACCTACGGCGGCACGCGGGTCTATGTCGCCGGGGACACGGAAAACATCCCCGAGATGGCGAATCTTGGGGATATCGACATCGCCTTCCTGCCGATGAATCTCCCCTACACGATGACCCCGGAGATGGCCGCCGACGCGGCCCGGATGTTCAAGCCGAAAATCCTCTATCCTTACCATACGGGCGAGACCGACACGTCCAAACTGAAAGCTCTCCTGAAGGACGAGAAGGAGATCGACGTCCGCCTCCGCCGGATGAAATAACTCATCCGAACCGTCCGGTGACGTAGTCCTCCGTCAGCTTCTCCGACGGGGCGGTGAAAATCGTTTTCGTCTCTCCGAACTCGATGAGCTCGCCGAGCATGAGAAAGGCGGTGAAGTCCGAAACGCGGGCGGCCTGCTGCATGTTGTGGGTGACGATGACGATGGTGTAGTCCTGCTTCATCCGCTGGATCAGGTCCTCGATCTTGGCCGTGGCGATCGGATCGATGGCCGAGCAGGGCTCGTCGAAAAGCATGACCTCGGGCTCGACGGCCAGGGCCCGGGCGATGCAGAGGCGCTGCTGCTGGCCGCCGGAGAGGGCGAAGGCGTTCTCCCGGAGCCTGTCCTTGACCTCATCCCAGAGGGCCGCGGCCCGGAGGCTCTTCTCGACGGTCTCGTCGAGACGGTCCCGGTTCCGGAGCCCGTTGACCCGCAACCCGTAGGCGACGTTGTCGTAGATCGACTTGGGGAAGGGATTGGGCTTCTGGAAGACCATCCCCACCCTTCGCCGGAGGTCGACGACGTCGATATCCCCGGCATGGATGTTCTTCCCGTCGAGGAGGATTTCCCCCCGGACCCGAGTCCCGGTGACGACGTCGTTCATCCGGTTGAGCGTCCGGATGAAGGTCGACTTGCCGCAGCCGGACGGACCGATGATGGCCGTCACCTGCTTGTCGGGACAGGCGATGTTCAGATTTTTCAGGGCCTGCTTCTCTCCGTAAAAAAAGTCGAGGTTCCGGGCTTCGATCTTGGGCCGGGGGTCCATCTCACATTCTCCTTTTGCGGCGAAGCCGGAAGCGGAGGACGACGGCGGTCATGTTCAGGCCGAGGACGAGGGCGATGAGGACGAGGGCCGTCCCGTAGGCCAGGGGCCGGACCTTGGCGATGTCATGGTGCTGGGTGGCCATGATGTACAGGTGATACGGGAGGGCCATGAACTGGTCGGACAGGGACTTGGGCAGCATAGGAAGAAAGAAGGCGGCCCCGGTGAACATGATCGGCGCGGTCTCCCCCGCCGCCCGGGCCAGCCCGAGAACGGTCCCGGTCAACATCCCCGGCATGGCGTAGGGCAGGACGTTGGTCCGGATGGACTGCCATTTCGTCGCCCCCAGGGCGAGCGAGCCCTCCCGGTAGGAGTTCGGGATCGTCTTGAGGGCTTCCTCGCTGGCCGTGATCGTCCAAGGCAAGGTCATTAGGCCGAGGGTCAGCCCGGCCGAGAGGATGGACGTTCCGAACTTGAAAATATTGACGAAGAGGATGACGCCGAAAAGTCCGTAGACGATCGACGGAACGCCGGACAGATTCCGGATCGACAGCCGGATCAAGCGGGTCAACCGGCCTTGGCGGGCGTATTCATTCAAATAAATGGCGGTGAACATCCCCAGGGGGATGGCCAGGACGGCGGTGACGATGGTCACGAGAAAAGTCCCGAAGATGGCGGGAAAGATCCCCCCTTCGGTCATCCCCCGGCGCGGAGGTTTGGAGAGGAATTCCCAGGAGATCGACCCGCCCCCCTTCGATCCGATGTCGTAGAGAAGGATGAGAAGGACGGCCAGGACGAGATAGAGGCAGACCCGGAGGAGGAGGAATCCGGCGAACTGGACGAGCTTTTTTGTCTTCACAGCTCGCGCTCCTGGTATTTCCGGAGGACGACGTCGGCGATGAGGTTGACGATGAAGGTCATGATGAAGAGGACGAGGCCGATAGCGAAGAGGGCGTAATAGTGGGTTGTATAGTAAGGCACTTCACCGAGTTCGATGGCGATGTTGGAGGTCATCGTCCGGACGGACTGGAAGAAGCCCGTCGGGAAGGAACGGGCGTTGCCGGTGGCCATGAGGACGGTCATCGTCTCGCCGATGGCCCGGCCCATGCCGAGCATGACGGCGGCGATGATCCCCGACAGGGCGGCCGGGATCTTGACCCGGATAAGGGTCTGCCAGCGGGAGCCGGCGAGGGCCAGGGACGCCTCGCTGTAGGCCTGAGGAACGGCGCTCAGCGAGTCCTCGGAAATCGAGATGATCGTCGGCAGGGACATGATCGCCAGGAGGATGCTGCCGTTCAGGGCGTTGAGGCCGTGGGACTGCCCCGAGATTTTCGCCAGGAATGGACCGACGAGGACGATCCCCAGGAAGCCGACGACGACCGAGGGGATGCCGGCCAGAATCTCGACGACGGGCTTGACGATTTCCCGGACGCGCCAATGAGCGACGTCGGACAGGTAGGCCGCGACGCCGATCCCGACGGGAATGGCGATGACGAGAGCCCCGACGGTCACGAGAAACGTGCTCATGATTTGGGAAAGGATTCCGTACACCGGCTTGAGGGGCGAGGTCGGATCCCAGAGCTTGGTCGTCAGGAACTCCCCGATCTTGATGTCCCGGAAAGCCGGTACGGCCGTGTAAAGGAGAAGGGCAAAGATCCCGAGCAGGACGAAGATCGACAGAAGTCCGTTCGCGAGGAAAAACGCCTTGATCGCGCGTTCCTTGAGTTGCCGTAGCCTTTGACGTTTCATGGTCTCGGTTTCAGCCGCCGCAGCCTTTGGGAGAGAGATCGGGAGGCGCCCCGTCGGGCGCCTCCCTCTCTTTAGGCTACGGCCTCATTTGAGGTTTTTGAGGTTCTGCTCCATGAGCTTTCCCCCGACCGGGTAGAAGCCCTCGGCCTCGACGACTTTCTGGCCTTCCGGACCGACGATCCAAGCCAGGAAACCGGCGGCGGTGCCTTTGGGCGTGCCGTTCGTGGCCATCCAGAGAGGCCGCGAAACCGGGTAGGCCCCGGAGTCGACGGCGGCCTTGTCGAGCGGGCTGAAAGCCTCGGCCTTTTCGTCCTTGTTGATGTTCAGGACCTTGAGGCCCTTCATCGGCTTGCCGGTCTCCTTGTCGACGATATAGCCGACGCCGACGTAGCCGATGGCCCCCACGTCCGCCAGGACGCCCTCGATGATCTGGGCGTTGCCGTTCATTTCCTTCATGTCGGTCGAGTACGGCTTGTTCTTCAGGACATGTTCCATGAGGAAGACGTAAGTGCCCGAGTTGGATTGCCGGCCGTACAACGAGACTTTCATATCCGGGCCGCCGACGGCCTTCCAGTTCTTGACCTCGCCGCGGTAAATCGCCCCGACCTGATCCATGGTCAGTTTGGTCAGGGGATTCTTTTCGTTGACGATGACGCTCAGGCCGTCGATGGCCACGGCGAAGAATCGGGGTTTGATCCCCTTTTCCCAGGCCTGGTCGAGTTCCTTCTGTTTCCAGTCGCGCGAGGTGTTGGCGATCTCGCACGTCCCGTTGAGCATCCCCGTCACCCCCGTGCCCGAGCCGCCGCCGAGGACGGCGATCGGCTGCTTGGGGTTCTTTTCCATGTACTTCTCGGCCAGGATCTGGACGAGGTTGACCATCGTGTCCGAGCCCTTGACCTGGAGCATCTTCTGGCCGAGGAGAAGCATCCCCCCCGCCAGGGCGATGACCAGCTGGATCACGACCGCGATTTTCATCATTTTATTGCTCATTGTGACCTCCTTGAGTCATGGATTGTCAGAAGCTCATGAAGAAGGTCGCGACGCCGACGACGTCGGTCTTCTTCAGAGAATCTTTGTAGCTCCTGATCCAGACGTTCGGCTGGATCCGGCAGAACGAACCCCAGGCGAACCAGTCCAGTCCGGCGATGATCAGGCTTTGATCTTTTTGGGAATCCGTGAGATCGGGCTGGTAATGGTCGTAACGGAGGAACGCGCCCAGCTTGCCGGGATTCACCATGTATGTCGCATAGGCCGACCAGCCGCCTGATTTATAGGTCCGGGTTTCGTTGTCGTACTGCAGCCATTCGAAGACGAGGTTGGCGTTCTTGATGAGGTTGATGAAGGCATCGATCTTGTAGGTCGCGGCCTTCTTGCCTTCCACCTGGGTCTCGATGTCGGCATACGTGAAAAGGCTGACGCCGCTGAGGGGAACGAGTTGGAGATAGCCTGCGAATTTCTTGTATTGGTCGTTTTCGGTCCGGCTGTAGCCGTTCCCGCTGAACATCCCGACTCCGAACCGGAGCTCCTTGGCGATCGTCCCCTTCCAGGAGACGCCCAGATCGGCGCTGGTTTGGTCGATGGACTGGCCGGTGATGTCGCCGTAGCCGTCGGCGAAGGTCTTGGCCACTGAGCGGTAGCCCCAGCGGTCCTCGGTCAGCTTGAAGGACATGGTCTCGATCATGCCGATGTTGACTTGACTTTGCAGCCAATCCTGGTTCCACTGGATGTAAATATGCTTGACGTACGGCCGGAGCTTGGCGTCGCTCGACGTCGTCGCGTTGGCGAAATTGATCGAGGTGATGTTGGCCGTGTTATCGGCGTCGTATCGGAACCGGAACCTGAGGTAGTCGCTCAGCTTCCTCTCGTAGGTCAGATAGGCTCGGCGGAACGCGAACGCGCTGCTCTTGGCCGTTTTAGATGTCAGATACCCGTCGTTGGACAGGAAATGGGCGTAATCGAAATAAACCGTTGTGTTAAGGGTCTGTTCGGTCGTGTTGAGTTGGGCGGATCCGACCGCCGCAGCGGCCAGGAAAATAGCCGTCGCGATTGACGTCCTTTTCAGATCCAAGAATTTCATCAGTCCTCCTTTTTGAATCTGCCCTTCCCGATCAGGGGTGCACCGTTCGTCCTGTCGGAGAGGAATCCACCTCGAGGGTGGAGATCAATCTATCGCGGAATCGTGAAGGATGTGTGAAGAGGGCATTAAATAATGATGAAACGACATTTCTTTTATTGACAATAAGTTAGAGAGTCCGCCGACTCCTCCCTGACCGCCCTCTATGCAGAGTTTGACAAAGTCGACCAAAGCCTGCGCGACATCGAGGAGCGCCTCAAGGCCCTGGAAAAAAAAGACCCCGGGACCGGATGATCCCGGGGTCTTGAAGAGCTCAGGCCGTAAAATTCGGCGGGGGGCTTACTCCGGCAGTTTTTTAAAGCAGAGGAACCAGTCGAGGCATTCGTAGTCCTTGCCCGCGCCGGCGACGCGCTCGGTCGCCTGGCCGCACGATCCCGGAGGGGGGATGATGACCTTGTCCCCGGGACGCCAGTCGGCCGGCGTGGCGATCTTGTGCTTGTCCGAGGTCTGCATGGCGATGAGGAGCCGTTTGATCTCGTCGAAATTGCGGCCGTTGGAGAGGGGGTAATAGACCAGGGCCCGGACTTTCGATTCCGGGTCGATGTAGAAGACGGCCCGGACCGCCTGCGTGTCCGAGGCCCCGGGCATGACCATGCCGAACGACTTGGCCACGTCCATCTTGAGGTCGGCGATGACCGGGAACTTGACCTCGACGTCCTTCATCCCCTTCCACTCGATCTTTTCCTTGATCGTCCGCAGCCAGGCGATGTGGCTGAAGTGGCTGTCGATCGACAGGCCGATGAGCTTGCAGTTCAGGGCCTCGAACTCCTTTTCCATCGCGGCGAAGGTCATGAACTCGGTCGTGCAGACCGGCGTGAAGTCGGCGGGGTGGCTGAAGAGGATGACCCACTTGCCCTTGTAGTCGTCGGGAAAGTTGATCACGCCCTGGGTCGTGTCCGCCTTGAAACTGGGGGCTTTTTCCCCGATGAGGGGGATCCTCGGCCCGGCTTCCTTGGTTTTTTGTTCGTCCATCATAGACTCCTTTCTCTATTTATTTCGGTCAAGGGCCCGGAGAGGGCCTCAGGCCTTCCGCTTGATCCGTCCCTGTGCGTCATCGACTCCGATCCTTTCGGTGATGATGAGCCCCGAGGCGCCGTCTTTTCGGATTCTCGAGACAGTTCCGGCAGACGCCGCGGAGCTCGACGAGGGTCCGCTCCACCCGCCCGAAGCGCCGAACGGCGTCCGGAACCGGCAGGTTCTCGTACGAGGATGCGGTGAAATCGCTTGTCGCTCCGCAGCGCGAGCAGACGAAATGATGATGTGACTCCATGTTGGCGTCGAAGCGCGCGCCTCCCCGCAAAGGCTCGAGCGTGGCGATGAGCCCCAAATCCTCGAAAAGCCAGAGCGTCCTATAGACCGTGTCGAGCGAAATCGAGGGTAAACGGCGGCGGACCCGTTTGAAGATCGACTCCGCGTCGGGATGGTCGTCCCTCCGGGCGAACTCGCCGAAGATGACCGCCCGCTGGGGGGTCATCCGGATTCCCGAGGCTTTCAAGACGGACTTGAACCGCCCCGCCCGCCGTTTGATCTCGTCTTCGCCGACTGTCATAATTGTCTCTTATATAAGAATAATTATTAGAAAAGAATTATGTGTCAATATCGACCGGATGTCAAGCGATTTTTTCTCCGCCGTCATCGGGGGGCTCTCCCCTTCTCATTTTGTGCTATCATGAGAGTGTTCGATCGTCCGAGGTCATTTCGGGAGGAGGTCAGCCATGAATCGAGAAGAAGTCGACCGGAGGGAGTTCCTGAGGAGATTCGCCCTTTTCGCGGGAGGAACGGCGGCCTTGCCGGCCTTGTCGGCTCTTCTCGAGGGCCGACCCCTGCCCCCGGGCCAGCACGTCGCCCAGGACGACCCCCGGCTCGTCGCCGAGGATATCGTCTACAAGGGAGAGACGGGCGAGGTCAAGGCCCACTTCGCCCGGCCGAAAGGCGACGGCAAGTGGCCCGGCGTCGTCGTCATCCATGAAAACCGGGGGCTCGTTCCCCACATCAAGGACGTCGCCCGCCGCGTCGCCGCCGAGGGATATCTGGCCATAGCCCCCGACGCCCTCTCCCCCCAGGGAGGAACGCCGTCCGACCCCCAGCAGGCCGGTCCCCTCTTCCAGAAGCTCGACCGGGCGGCCACGGTCCGCGATTTCGCCGCTGCCGTCCAGTATCTGAAGACCCATCCCCTCTCGACGGGCAAGGTCGCCTGCATGGGCTTCTGCTGGGGCGGAGGCATGACCAACCAGGTCACGGTGATCCGCCCCGACCTCAACGCCTCCGTCCCCTTCTACGGCGCCCAGCCGGCCGTCGAGGACGTCCCCAAGATCAAGGCGGCGATGCTCCTCCATTACGCCGGCGACGACGCCCGGATCAACGCCGGCATCCCGGCCTTCGAGGAAGCCCTCAAGAAGGCGGGAATCGAGTACAAGATTTTCATGTACGAAGGCGCCGGCCACGCCTTCTTCAACGACACGAACGCCGGCCGCTACAACAAGGAGGCGGCCGAGCTGGCCTGGCAGAGGACGCTGGCCTTCTACAAGGAGAAGCTGAAGTCGTAGAAGCGTTCAACGGCCGGCGGCCTGCCGACGCCAGACCGAGGCGACATCCTCGGCGAACGGCCGGCAGTGCCGGAAGAATTTTTTATATCCGGGGCAGAGATAGTTGAGGCCGGACTCGCCGTCCGGCGTCAAGGAAAACCGATTCTTGGGGCATTCGCCGTTGCACATCGCCACGACGTCGCACTCGCGGCAATAGGGGGGCAGGGTTTCGCTCTTCGCCCGGCCGAACGCGGCTTGGACGGGGCTCTCGATGAGGTCGGCAATCGCCGTTTCCCGGATATTCCCCAGACGATGGGCGTCGTCGACGTAATGGTCGCAGGAGTAGAGATGCCCGTCACGCTCCAGAACGGGAATTTCTCCGCAGACGGGCCGGAAAAGGCAGAGGGAGTGTTCCTGGCCGAAGGCCGTCCGCAACGCCTCCTCGAAAATCTGGACCTTGACCCGGCCGATGTCCCCGGCCAGCCATTCGTCGAAGACCGCGCAGAGAAAATCCCCCCAGGCTTCGGCCGGGACAGTTTCGGGGGTGACGCCGCCTTCCGCGCCGGGCCGTCGCTCGACGAGCGGAAGAAAGGTCATGAAAGCCGCGCCGATGGACTTGAAGAAGCGATAGACCTCGAGCGGCGCGCCGACGTTGCCGGCGTGGACGACGCAGAGGATGTCGGTCGAAACGCGATGGCGCCTCAGGATCTCGTATCCCCGGAGCGCGTCCGCAAAGGTCGGCTGCCCGCCTTTGGCCCGGCGGTGGAGGTCATGAAGTCCCGCCGGTCCGTCCAGGCTGAGCCCGACCGAGAAGCGCTCGGCCGCCAGGAATCGTCCCCATTTCTCGTCGAGGAGGGTTCCGTTCGTCTGCATGCCGTTGGCGATTTTGCGGCGGGCGGGCTTGTGTTTCCGCTGGAGGTCGGCGATCCGGCGAAAATAATCCAAGCCGGCCAGGGTCGGCTCCCCGCCATGCCAGGAAAAGCGGATGATTTCGTCCGGTGAAGCGGCGATGTGCTGGATGATGTAATTCTCGAGAAGGTCATCGGGCATCCGCAACGAATCCCGCTCGGCCGAAAGGCTTTCCTTTTCCAGATAATAGCAGTACCGGCAGCCGAGATTGCAGACCGCCCCGACCGGCTTGACGAAGACCTGGAAGCTCCGGGAAACCACTCGGCTTCTCATCGTCGGGCCTCTGGCTTCATAACCATCGACGTCTTATGGCCCGAAGGGTGGATGGCTCGGGGGCCCCCCGCCCACCCGCAGCGGACCTCACTGCTTTTCGGCCCGGACGACCCGGATGCCGTAGACCGTCCCCGTCTCGCTCCCTCCGATCCCCTCGAACCGGACCGTGACCTTCTCTTTCCCGGCGACGGATTCGGCCGGGAGGGGATATTCGACGTCGAAGAATGCCTCCTTCTCCTGGGGGCTTCGCCGGGCGATTTTCTGCTCCCCGACCTTCCGGCCATCGATGAGGACGGCGAATTCGCGGTTCGCCCGTTCGTCCCGATTGTAGGTCACGACGAGAACGAGCGGCGACGCGGGGTCGACAGGGAGGTCAAACGAGAACCAGTCGGAGGCCCGCCGTCCGTACCGCCCCTGGAACTGGACGGGCGTCGATTTCCCCCCCATTTGATTGAAGTCCCGCTCTGTCTGCATCTGCCCCGGCTGGGCAAAGGCGACGGTCGCGGCCTCGAGCTTCCTCGCCGCCTCTTCGGCGGCCCGGAGGACGGCGGCCCGCGCCTCCCATTTTTCCGGAGTCAGGATGTCCCAAGTCGCGGCATAGGTCCGCCGATGGAGTCGGTAGAAGGGGACGAGCTCGACATCGCGGTCGCGGCTGACCCCATCCGTCCGGAAGACGCCGGGCTTCCCCTTGACGGGTTTCAACCACTCGGCGACCGAGGTTTTATCCGTCACTAGAACAGGAGCCGTCGGGCGAGGCGCGGGAGCGGCAGGTTGCGCGCCGCCTTCACCTCGCGGCCGCCGCTCGGGCATCGGCCCGAGGTCGCCGGCCAGGACGAGCGGCCCCCAGAGGATCGCCGCCCGGTCCGGATTGTCGGGGAAAGACTCCAAACGGAGGGACTTGGGGAGGATCAACTCGACCCTGTCCCCCGTTGTCCATGTCCGCTCGATCCGGATGTAGGAGCCGGCCGGCCCCGGATTCTTCAGCGGATCACCGTTGACTTTGACCGCGAAGCCCTCCCCCGCCCAGAACGGACGGCGGAGGGAGAGGGTAAACTTGCGCGGCATTTTCGTCTCGACCGTCAGGGCCGCGTCTTCCCCTTCCGGAAACGACGTCGTCATCGTCAGGTTGACTCCGGCCGATTTCCACGCTACCGTCGAGGGCGCATAGATATTGACCCAAACCGTATCCCCCGATTCGTAATAGAGGCCGTCGCCATGAAGAGCGTGGCTTTCCATTCCCGACCCGACGCAGCAGGTAAAGGACCTCTCCATGTCCTGGTATTCGCGGGCGACGCCCTGTCCGACGGGAACCATGTAGCAGGTCGTCCCGTCCGCGGGATCCATGGAGCCAAGGATATGATTGAAGAGGGCCCGCTCGTGGAAATCGGCGTAGCGGATCCGCGGGTCGAGGGCGAAGAGCGTCCGGCTCATTTTGATCATGTTGTAGACGTTGCAGGTTTCGGCCGTCCGGCCGTCGATCATCTCGCTGAGGGCATCGGGCTCGCCGAAGTATTCGTTCCGTCCGTGCCCGCCGGTCGCGAAACTATGGTGGAGGGCGACCCTTTCCCAGAAAAATTCGGCCGCCGCGCCGTCGGCGGGACTCCCCGTATAGATATGGCGAGCGAGCGAACCGATGAGCTTCGGAACGAGGGTATTGCCGTGCTTGCCGCGGAGGATGTCTTCTCGGCGCGAGAGCGGCTCGATGATCATCCGGTGCTGGAATTTGTCGGCCAGGGCCAGCCATCGCTTGTCGCCCGTGTCGGCGTAGAGGTCGACGAGAATCTCGTTCATCCCGCCGAACTCGGTCCCCAGCATCTTTTGGATCTGGCCGTCGTCGAGCTTGGCCAGGATGCCCTCGGCCCAGGCGGCGAATTTGACCTCGATGTCGAGGGCCGTCCGGTTTCCGGTGTGTCGGTAGGCGTCGCGCAGCCCGGCAAAAATTTTGTGCTGAACGTACCAGGGCGACCACATCCCGTTGAGGTCGAAACCGCCCGACCGGATGTCGCCGGAGGCGAGTTGCGCGTAGAGCGTCTTGCCCGGCGTCCCGTCGCGGTCGGTCTGGGCGCCGATGTAGCCGTCGCCGTGCTTGTCCTGGACGGCCTTGAGCTCGGCGACGAGATAATCGGCCCGCTCCTTGAAACGCGGGTCGCCGGTGGCGGCGAACATCAGGCTGACGCCGGACAGGTAGTGGCCGGCGATGTGGCCGGTCAACTGGCGGTTCGGGCCGTCCCAACCGCCGTATCCCTCGGCTTTCGTTTCGAGTCCGGCGGCTTTGCGCAGATAGGCCATCATCCGGTCGACCGAGAGGGAGAGGAGATATTGGCCGTTCAGGTCCTGGGCGTGTTTGATCGGGCCGCCGGTCAGCCGGACGTCCGTGAGCGGCAGCGGCCTGGCCTTCAGAGGGACCGCCGGCCGGACGGGACCGGCCGCGAGGGCCGGCATCATCGCCTCGCCGGCGCTATGGCCGGCAGGAAAAATCACGGCGGGCAGAAAAACCAAAGCGATCGATGCGAAGATTTTCATGGGATTCTCCGAGGTAAAACGACTATACCCTTTCTCATACCCTTACTTAGGGGTAGTACCCTTATTTGGATTGATACGCCATCTGGCGGCGGGGCCCCTACCACGACAAGTGACTTCGCTTCTAGCTTTCATGTCGGCAAGTAAAACACGAATCCATTCGCGACTGACGCCAGGACACTCTCTTTCGATGTCCGAAAGGCGAAAATCACCGATCTGACGGCGGATAGCCTCTATAACAAATTCCGCCTTGGCGCCTTTGGACTCTTTAGTTTGGCCTACTCGCCTTTCGAATTCTTTGCAGGCACTCTTGAGGATGAATAGTACGTAGTTGATATAAGGCCAAGGGTCATGTCGGCCTTGATGCCAACCTTGCGAGCTTTGCTCGAGCGTTTCGTAATAGCGCTCCTTGTTCTCTTCAATAAGCCGCTCTAGGCTAATGTAGCGGCCAACCTCCAAACCTAGATGGTAACACTGAAGCAATAGCATGAGGCGCGAGGCCCTGCCGTTGCCATCTCGGAACGGATGGATGCACAGGAAGTCGAGGTTAAATGCGGCGATCAACACCAAGGGTGGGACTTGGCGATGAAGGAGTTGGTCTTGCCAGAGCGCAACCAGTTCTCGCATTGCGCCTGGAGTTTGGGCAGCCGATATGGATTGAAAACGGATGCGCGACCTTCCATCTGCGAACGTTTCTATAATGTCTACGTCCTTCTCCTTATAACGTCCGGAATCCCAAGCCTCAGGGCAGCACAGGGCATGAAGTTTTAAGATGGTCTCCTCCGAGATAGTCAGTTGTTTGGCTTTTTCGTGAATCATCTTGAGTGCATCGCGGTAGCCGCGCACTTCCAATTCATTACGATCACGCAGGAGAGGCGCGTTGCCGATTAAAACCGCCGGTACGCGGTCTTGATCAATCGTGATCCCCTCGATTCGGTTGGAGGCGATTGCGCTTTCGATCATTGCATGTTCCCGGAGCGCTTTGAGCTTTTGGGGCGATTGTTTGGTGAACAGCTCCTGTTTGCCGCGTGCTTCGGCCAAATCGGTGAGTGCCCAGGCGGCGGCCGTAGGAATGGAGGGCAATGTCGTGCCGAATCGCCTCAAGGTCATCATGTTTTATTTATCTTCCTTATGGTTTATCAGCTTTTAATCTCCGGGCTGGTTACCTATATCTCATTCGATACGCACTTTTCCCGCAAGTCCGAGATCTTCGAGAATCTGCCTTAAATCGGCTTCGAACGTTTTCTCGAATTGCCGGTCTATAGTCACGGAGAAATCAACCCCGATCTTGAGGTCTTTCCGTTCCTCAGCTTAGGTAATATCCTCGTTCCCAGCCGGTTCCAGACTTCGGGCGGCACGTTGGCGCAAATCCTGAGTGCCCTTGCAGCAGCGCCGGGGACTGAGTGCCGATAAGGCCGACTGTCCAAGTTTCATCGCCGCTGGCCCGCACTGTCTCCACGCGCATCGGCTCGTTGAAGAGAGGGCCGCTGACGATACACCCCTCATGCAACGATAATTCTGGTTTCATAATACCGCGTTGGCCTTTTTAATTTCCCTCATGGCAAGCCAGCCTATCAAGCCTACTGACACTTGACAAGATGAGTTTTCACCATTATATTCTTGGCGAATCACGATGGGAGGCCATCCAAAGGGTTCCGTCGCTAGGTAATGCCTCCTTTTTGTTCCCAAGTTTATTCATTCTTTATCCCCAGCTTTCATAATAGCAATTATAAAGCAAAAAAGGCCTATAGGAAATTATTTACCGAAATGTTTAAAGAGGTTGCAAGGCGAGAAAATTGGCTCCCCGGGACGGACTCGAACCGCCAACCTATTGGTTACAAGTGCCCCGGAATTTCTTCCGGGCTCGGACTATCTCTTCGCCCGTCCCGCGTCGCCGCGGGCGAGGGCGTCGGGCGCTTCCCCCGGGAGGGCGATCCGCGCCCGGGGTACGAGCCGAAGCTCTAGTCTCTGCACCTTCCCGGCCGGCTCTATCGAACCGGCCCGGCTTGGCTCAGGATGACCCTTCTCCGCGGACCGCGGAGGGAGGGCTCCCCTGAATTCACCCGATTTTCCATCCGGGATCTCTCCCGGACGCTGCAACTTTGTTACAGCCAACCGCTCTGCCAATTGAGCTACCGGGGAGCAGTCGGCGATAATCTAGCACGAACCCCCCGGGATTTCAAGATAAGGCGGGATGTGTTATCGTGAGGACGGGATTATTATCCGGAGGAGGCGCTTCATGAAGACGATCGGCCTGATCGGCGGGATGACCTGGCATTCGACCGTGGATTACTATCGCTTGATCAACGAGGACGTTCACCGCCGCCTGGGAGGGTTGTATTCGGCCCGGCTGGTCCTCTATTCCGTGGAATTCGAGGAGGTCGAAATCCTTCAGAAGGCCGGCGACTGGGAGCGGATGACGGCCTTGATGGTCGACGCCGCCCGCCGGGTCGAGGCCGCCGGGGCCGAATGCGTCGTCCTCTGCACGAATACGATGCACCGGACGGCCGAGGCGATCGCCGCGGCCGTGAAAATCCCCTTCCTCCACATCGCCGACGCGACGGCCGCCGAAATCCGGCGCGCCGGCCTGAAGACCATCGGCCTCCTCGGTACGCGCTACACGATGGAGATGGATTTCTACAAGGGGCGCCTCGAAGACCAGTTTGGGCTTCATGTTCTGACCCCCGATGAGGCCGAAAGGCGAATCGTCCACGACGTCATTTACCGGGAATTGGGCCACGGCGTCATCAAGAGCGAAAGCCGTCAAGCTTATCTGAAGATCATCGACAATCTCGCCCGCCGCGGCGCCGAAGGGATCATCCTCGGCTGCACCGAGATTCCCCTCCTCGTCAAGCAGCCCGACACCTCCCTCCCCCTGTTCGACACGACGGCCCTCCACGCCAAGGCCGCCGTCGACTTCGCCCTCGCGGAGTAAACCTCAGCCCCAGTCTTTGACAAAATCGAAGAGGCTGTGTTATTTCTTGACGTCTTAGGAAAGGAATCTTATGGCCACGGGCGTCGAACGCTGGGTCGAAGAGCTGGCCCGCCTCTTCGAGCCTAAACGGGTCCATTGGTGCGACGGCTCCGAGGCGGAGGCCCACCGCATCATGGAAGCCGGGATGCTCGAGGAGAAAATCGCCCACCATATGGTCTTCTACGAGCTCAACCAGCGGAACTGGCCCAAGGCCTACCTCCACCGCAGCCATCCGACGGACGTCGCCCGGACGGAGCAGTTGACCTTCGTCTGCCATCCCGAGCAGGACCAGTCCGGGCCAAACAACAACTGGATGCCGGTCCCGAAGGCCAAGGCCCTGATGACCAAGTTGTCAAAAGGAACCATGCGGGGCAGGACGATGTACGTCCTGCCTTACGTCATGGGTCCGCTCGACTCTCCCTTCGCCAAAAACTGCGTCCAGGTCACCGACGTCTCCTATGTCGCCATCAGCATGAGGATCATGACCCGGCTGGGGTCGCACGTCCTCAAGAAAATCGGCTCGGGCGACAACTTCGTCAAGGGCATCCATTCGGTCGGCGATTTCGACCCCAACCGCCGCTACATCATGCATTTCCCCCGGGAAGGCCTGGTCTGGAGCATCGGCTCGGGCTACGGGGGGAACGCCCTGCTCGGCAAGAAGTGCTTTTCCCTCCGGATCGCCTCCTATCTCGGCCTCCGCCAAGGCTGGCTGGCCGAGCACATGGTCGTCATGGGGATCGAGGACATCCAGGGGAACACGACCTACGTCACGGCGGCCATGCCCTCCGCCTGCGGCAAGACCAACCTGGCGATGCTCGAATCGGCCCTCCCCGAGTACAAAATCACGACCGTCGGCGACGACATCGCCTGGATGGGGACGGGCCCCGACGGCCGGCTCTACGCCATCAACCCCGAGGCGGGCTTCTTCGGCGTCGCCCCTGGAACGGGGATGTCGACGAATCCCAACATGATCCGGACGCTCAAGGCGTCGAACTTCTATCCGACCCTCTACACCAATGTCGCCCTGGACCTCGACCGGAACGAGCCGTGGTGGGAAGGGTACGGCCCTCCCCCGCCGCGCCTGGCCGACTGGCAGGGACGTCCTTGGGATCCGGCTTCCAAAACGAAGGCCGCCCACCCCAACAGCCGGTTCACCGTCTCTCTTTACAACTGCCCGACGATCTCCCGCGAGGTCGACAATCCGAAAGGCGTGCCGATCTCGGCCATCCTCATCGGCGGCCGGCGGTCCCACCTCATGCCCCTCGTCGTCGAGGCCTTCGACTGGACCCACGGCGTCTTCATCGGGGCCCGGACGGGTTCGGAGACGACCGCCGCCGCGGCCGGGGCCGTGGGCGCCCTGCGGCGTGACCCCTTCGCCATGCTCCCCTTCTGCGGCTACAACATGGGCGACTACTTCCGCCACTGGATGAACCAGGGCGCCCTGATGCGGACGCCGCCGAAAATTTTCGCCGTCAACTGGTTCCGGGTCGACGAGAACGGGAAATTCGTCTGGCCCGGATTCGGCGACAACATGCGCGTCCTGAAGTGGATTCTCGACCGCGTCCACGGCCGGGTCGGGGCCCGCGAAACGCCCATCGGCCTCGTCCCCCACGTCGAGGACCTCAACCTCGACGGCCTGGGCATCCCCCGCTCTAAAATCGAAAAATTGTTCGAGGTCAGGCCGGCGGAATGGAAAAACGAACTCAAGGACATCCGGAAGTTCTTCGACCAGTTCGGCCGCCACATCCCTTACGAAATGCGGAACCACTACGAGAAGATGGAGAAATCTTTGAAATCTTAAAGGCCGGAAAGATGGGGGACACGATAAGAATCATGTCCCCGGAAAGAGGGGGGACACGACAAGAGTCATGTCCCCGGCTTAGAACCGGTAGCTGGCCTGTTTGATCTTCGTCCGGTAATCGGGGCCCGTCATCTCGACGACCTTGCACATCTCGTAGATCCGGGACCGGAGGCGGACGCCGATTCTCGAAACCAAGGATTCTTCCTGCGAGGCCGGCCCTTTATCCCGGAACATCGGCTGCCGCTTGTCCTCGTCCTCTTCCGTATCCAGATAATTCGAAGTGAAGATCGTCAGCCTTTTATTGTTATATCGATGATTGATGATATAAAAAATCGTTTCCTCCACCCAAGCCGAGGATCGTTTCGCCCCGAGTTCATCGAGGACAAGGACCTGGCTTTCGAAAACAGGAGCCAATACCTCCGAGCCGGAAATATCGGAATCTGCCGAAAACGTGTTTTGAATGCCCCAGATGAGATCTCGGAAATCATAAAACAAGCAGGCGGCCTTTTTTGACGCCATGAGTTCGCGAAGGATGGCCACGGCGAGGTGGGTCTTCCCCACGCCGCAGGGCCCGAGGAAGAGAAGCCCGATGTCCTGGACGGGGTAGTTCTTGACGAACTGGCGGGCGATCTTGAGGGCGTCCCCGTGGCTCTCGTTGTGGACCTCAAAATTGGCCAGGGTGCAATTCTGGTAGCGGCGGGGGATCCTGGCCTGGTCGAGGAGCGTCCGGGCTTTCCGCGCGGCGAAGCAGGCGCAGCGCCGGGCCAGGCGCTTCCCTTCCTTCTGGTCGACAACCCACCCCGTGTCGTTGCACTCAGGGCAGGCCGGCTTTTCGGCCTCGGTCATCGTCGCCCCTCAGTTCAGATATCCCCGGAGCTGCTGGAGAGCGTGGGAATGGGCCAGCTTGCGCATGGCTTTCTGCTCGATCTGCCGGATCCGCTCGCGCGTCAGATGAAGCTCGTCGCCGATCTCCTGCAGCGTCCGCGGCTGGTCGTCGTCCAGCCCGAAGCGCAATTTTAGCACAAGGGCCTCCTTCTCATCCAACTCGCCCAGGATCTCCCGGATCTGGAGCTGGATCGCGGCCTTGATGATCTGATACTCGACGGACGGCGAGATCGGGTCCGAAATCTTCTCCTCCATCCCCAAGTCGTCCTCGTCGTAGCGGTCGCTGAGGGAGACCTCCTTTTCCTGCAGCATCTCCAAGTCCTCGACCTCATCGACCGTGGCGCCCATGGCCCCGGCGATCTCCTCCCGGGTCGGGTCCCGCCCCAGGGACGACTTGAGCTGGGCCGTTTTCCGCCTCATGAAGAGAATCTGGTCGGACAGCTTCTGGGGGATGTGGGTGATCCGCGAGGATTGAGTCAGGGCGTGGATGACGGCCTGCCGGATCCACCACACGGCATAGGAGATGAACTTGACGTTCCGGCGGGGGTCGAAGCGGCGGGCGGCCTCCATGAGGCCGAGGTTGCCCTCGTTGATCAGGTCCTGGAGCGACAGCCCCATCCCCTGATACTTCTTGACGTAGGAGACGACGAACCGGAGATTGGCCTCGACCAGCCGCTGGAGGGCTTCCCGGTCGCCCCTCTGGATCCGCTCGCCGAGGGCTTTCTCCTCGATCTCCGAAAAGGAGGGGTACCGGCCGATCCGTTCGAGATAAGCCCGGAGATTCTTGGCGTCGGGAGCGTCGCGATAATCCATGGGCCGTCGCTACTCCCCGCCGGAGACTTTCATGATCTTCGCCGGCGCCGTGGGGACGAGGCTGCTCCGCCGGGATTCGAACTCCTCGTCCCGGCCGGTGACGTATTGCCGGCGGACGTAGTCGATGAACTCGCCGACCTGGGCCTCGATCTCCTCGATTTTCTCCCTCATGTTGAGGATGACCTCGACCCCGGCGAGATTGACGCCGAGATCCCGGATGAGGTTCAAGATGACCTCGAGGCGTTTGAGGTCCTCGTCGGAATAAAGACGGGTGTTTCCGTCGCTCCGCGAGGGTTTCAGCAATCCCTCCCTCTCGTACAGGCGGAGCGTCTGGGGATGGATGTCGTACCGTCGGGCCACGCTGCTGATATGATAGAAGGACCTCTGGGGTTCCTTCCGGGCCGCCGTCTTGCGCCGTCTCATCTCAGGGCCCTCCCGAACCCAGGCTTGACCGGGGATTCCCGCCGTACAGCCCTTCGAGCTCCTTCATGAGTTCCCGGACCCTCTGGTCGGAGAAAGGCGGGGGGATGATCGTCACCTCGACGTAGGCGTCGCCGCTCGTCCGGCCTCCCGGCAGGGGGACGCCCTTCTCCCGGAGCCGGAACCGCTGGCCCGATTTCGTCCCCGGGGGAATCCGGATCGTCGCCGGGCCTTCCATGGTCGGGACCTCGATTTTCGCCCCGAGCGTCGCCTCCGGCACCGTGATGGGGACTTTGACGTGGAGGTTGGGCCCCTCGCGCCGAAAGAGGGGGTGAGGGGCGACCTCGATCGTGATGTACAAATCCCCGGGCGGGCCCCCGTTCGGACCGGCGTGGCCTTTCTCGGGAACGCGGACCTTGGAGCCCGTGTCCACGCCCGCCGGGATCCGGACGTTGACGATTTCGGATTTCTCGCTCAGCCCTGCGCCCCGGCAGGCTCCGCAGGCCGGACCGCGGCTCCGTCCCGCGCCGCCGCAGGTCGGGCAGGCCGAGGAGAATTTCATGAAACCCCGCTGGACGAACGCCCGTCCCGTTCCGCGGCAATCCGGGCACGTCGTCTCCGCCCCGCCGGTCGTCCCGCGGCCCCCGCAGGCCTCGCAGGGAACGAGGCGATTGAGCCGGATCCTCGTCCGGACGCCCTGGACGGCGTCCTCGAAGCCGATTTTCATCGTGTAGATGAGGTCCTCGCCCCGGGCCCTCTCCGGCCGGACGGGGCCGGAAGCGCCGCTGCTGAAAATCGTCTCAAAGAAATCCCGGAACGACCCCGAGCCGAAATCCGAGAAGTCGAAGCCTTCGAATCCCCCGGGAGACGCCTGGCCTTGAGGCCCTCCTCCGGGCGGCGGAGAGCCGACGAAGCCGAATTGGTCGTACTGGGCCCTCTTCTTCGCGTCGCTGAGGACGGAATAGGCTTCCTGGATTTCCTTGAAGCGGGCTTCGGCGGATTTGTCGCCTGGATTGAGGTCGGGATGGTGTTTCCGGGCGAGCTTGCGGTAGGCCTTCTTGATCTCCGCCGGGGCGGCCTTGCGGTCGAGGCCGAGGACCTGATAATAATCCTTCGCCATCGTCGGCTCTCCCTCCCTCCCCGCGGAGGACGGCCAGGCGCCTTGGCCCCGCGGCCTCCGCGCCGGCCGTTACCGTCGATTCCGGGTCAGTTCTTCTTGTCCTCGTCCACGACTTCGGCGTCGATGACGTCGCCCTCGTCGGCCTTCGCGCCTTCGTCCCCGGCCTTGGCCTTCGCTCCCGAGCCGTTTCCGCCCCCGGCCTGGGCCTGGGGACCGGCCTGCTGGTACATCATCTCCGTGAGCTTATGGGAGGCTCGGGTCAGGTTTTCCATGGCCTGCTTGATCCGGTCGGCGTTCTCGCTCTCAACCGCCTTCTTCGTGTTCTCGATCTGCTGCTTGACTTTGGCCGCCTCGCCGTCGGGGATTTTATCCTTGTTTTCCCGGAGGAGCTTTTCGAGGCTGTAGACTAGGCCGTCGGCCTGGTTCTTGACGTCGATGACCTCCCGCCGCTTCTTGTCCTCGGCGGCATGGGCGTCGGCGTCCTTGACCATTCGATGGATTTCCTTCTCGTCGAGGCCGCTGTGGCCGGTGATGGTGATGGCCTGCTGCTTGCCCGTGCCGAGGTCTTTGGCCGAGACATGGAGGATGCCGTTGGCGTCGATGTCGAAGGTGACCTCAATCTTGGGCACGCCCCGGGGCGCCGGCGGGATGCCGTCGAGATGGAACCGGCCCAGGGTCCGGTTGTCGCCGGCCATCTCCCGCTCGCCCTGGAGGATGTGGATTTCGACGCTCGGCTGGCTGTCCGAGGCGGTCGAGAAAATCTCGGTCTTCTTCGTCGGAATCGTCGTGTTCCGGGCGATCATCCGGGTGAAGACTCCGCCGAGCGTTTCGATGCCCAGGGTCAGGGGGGTCACGTCGAGAAGAAGGACGTCCTTGACGTCGCCCGCCAGGACGGCCCCTTGGATGGCCGCGCCGACGGCGACGACTTCGTCGGGATTGACCCCCTTGTGGGGTTCACGGCCGAAGAGCTCGCGGACGAGCTGCTGGATCCGGGGCATCCGGGTCTGGCCGCCGACGAGGATGACCTCGTCGATATCGCCCGGCTTCAGGCCGGCGTCGGCCAGGGCTTGCTTGCAGGGCGAGACCGAGCGCTGGACGAGGTCCTCGGACAGGGACTCCAGCTTGGCCCGGCTGAGCTTCATGAGGAGATGCTTGGGACCCGACTGGTCGGCCGTGATGAAGGGGAGGTTGATCTCCGTCTCCATGGTCGTCGAGAGCTCGATCTTGGCCTTCTCCGCCGCCTCCTTGAGGCGCTGGATGGCCATTTTGTCCTTCGTCAGGTCGATTCCCGACTCCTTCCGGAACTCGGCCACGATCCAGTCCTGGACGATCTGGTCGATATCGTCGCCGCCGAGATGGGTGTCGCCGTTGGTCGACTTGACCTCGACGACGCCCTCCCCGACCTCGAGAATGGAGATGTCGAAGGTCCCGCCGCCGAAGTCGTAGACGGCGATCGTCTGGTCCTTCTTCTTGTCCATGCCGTAGGCCAGGGCGGCCGCGGTCGGCTCGTTGATGATCCGGACGACGTCCATGCCGGCGATCGTGCCCGCGTCCTTGGTCGCCTTGCGCTGGCTGTCGTTGAAGTAGGCCGGGACCGTGATGACGGCCTTCTCAATCTTCTCGCCCAGATAATCCTCGGCCGCCTTCTTGAGTTTCTGAAGGATCATCGCCGAAATCTCGGGCGGGGAAAATTTCTTGCCGACGGCCTCGACCCGGACATCGCCGTTCTCGGCCTCCAGGACCTTGAACGGAACCTGCTTGATCTCGGTCGGGACTTCGGAGAACCGGCGTCCCATGAATCTTTTGATCGAATAGACGGTGTTCTCGGGATTGGTCACCCGTTGGCGCTTGGCCACTTGTCCGACCAGGCGTTCGCCTTTGACCGTGAAGCCGACGACGGACGGCGTCGTCCGGCCGCCTTCTTCGTTGGGAATAACGGTCGGATTATCACCTTCCATGACGGCGACGACGGAATTGGTCGTTCCTAAGTCAATGCCGATGATTTTTGCCATTCTATAATCCTCCTCATTAAGTCGATTATTAATATAAAACTTTAGTATGTTTTTGTCAAATTTTATTTAAAATTATAACTATAATATTTATAACAATTTATGAAGCTCGTCGGAATTTCAGTCGACAACGAGACAGTTTAATCCTTCGAAAAATGACCAGTAAATCCATCGCGCCTCTTTTTCGTTCCCGGTGACGATCTGGATTTCGGCAAACGGCTTCCCGGCAACGGTTCTCCAGACCGTTTTGAACGGCAAGTAAGCGTACCAGAGGATGCCGGAACCAAAATTCCGGATCCGTCTCAGGAAATGCTTCGTCTTCGGCCTGACTTTCAACCGGATGTTTCCTTCGAGAGTGATCGAATAATGCGTCGGCATCTTCGAAAGCTCCAGGACATCGAGCTCGACGTCCGGTTCTTCCTCCCCGGGTTTGGGAGTGATGTTTTTCCGCTTCGGCGGGAAAAGGGTGCTCTTTTTCAGGACCTTGGACGTTGTCTGGCCGACGTTCTTGCCCCATCGTTTGGAGCGGACGATGTCGAAGGTCTTCAACGCCGTTCCTCGCCCCTTGATCTCGACGACTCCCCTTTCCAAATCGACGACGCCATATATCCCCGGGGCCTTCGCCAGGGCGATCTCCGCTTCGAGAGAAGCCCGGCTCCGGCCGACGGCTTTCTCCCCTCCCCCGACGGCCCTCCCGACGATGGATGCCCCCAGGACGATCAGGACGACCCAGAACGTCTTTCTCATGTCAATAAATGAAAATCCGCGTCCCCATACGCACGCGACGGAAGACTTCTTCGAGGTCCTTATCCCCCACGCGAACGCAGCCGTGAGTGACGTTCCGGCCCAGGAGGCGCGTATACAGCGTCCCGTGGATGAAATAGCCGTCTCCGAATCCCAAGGCGTAATCTCCCAGCGAATCGTTATCGACCCTGGCGTCGAAATCCTTGGGAGGGACTTCCCCCTCTTCGATGAACGCCCAGTCGGGCTTGATCCACGTCGGGTTGACGAGCTTGGAATTCACCGTGAACTCGCCCCGCGGCGTGTCGAACTGCCATTTTCGCCGCCCCCCCGGCTCTTCGAGGATATCCCCCGATCCGCAGGAGACGACGACTTCGCGCTCGATTTTTTCCCCGTTCATCAGCCGGAGCCTGTTTTCCGCCGTGTCGATGACAATCATGATCCCGGACGGGGCCATCCTCGCCAGACGCTTTTGGAGCTCGGCCGTCCGGGCCTGATTTTCCTCCGCGACGGCTCCGTCCGTCCTTCCGTCCCCGCCGAAGAACTCGATTCCGACGCCGGCGAGCCACAAAACCGCGATGACCGCGCCCAGACCGATCGACGCTCTCCGGATGATCGCCTTCTTTCTACTCATGCTTGATGAACTTTCCGACCTCGCCGAGAATCGTCTCCTCGACGGCCAGCGCCCCGACGATCGTCACCGGCGTACCGACCTCCGCCCAGCGGTAAACGGCGTCCATCTCCGCGTTCTCGAGGCCGACGCAGCCCAGGGTGAGATTGTCCTTCCCTCCGCCGTGGATCTCGATCGCTCCGCCGATCGTCACCCCCTCGGGCAAGATCCCCTTCTTCCGGGCCGCGGCGAATTCCCGGCGGTCCTCGTCGTTCGGATAGTCGATCAACAGGGCTTTGTAAAAAGTCGAATTCGGAAATTTCCGGACGATGCGGTACCGTCCTTCCGGCGTGGCCTCGTCGCCCGAGTAGAGCTTGTCGGACAGCCCGTACTTGCCGAGGCCGACGCCGTAGACCCCGACTTTCTCCCCCCGCCGATAGACCGTCAAGGTCCGCTCGACCTTATTGACGATGAGAGCCACCCCTCCGGATTTTTGGGAGGCGGCGACCGTCTCGTCGGCCTGGGCCCGCCACCGGGCCAGCTGTTCGGGATCGAGGTAGCGCGAGAGGAGGTCCGCCGCCGACGCCTGGGCCTTTTCGACGAAGGCCATCCCTTCGGCCGCGGCCTTCTGGGCTTCGGCGAATTTCTCTTTTTCGACGAGAAGACGCGCCTCGGCCAGCTTGATCTCCGCCTGGGTCGCGGACTGCCGGATCACGTCGCTCTCGTTGAAAAAACCGGTGATCCCCTTCAGCCGTCCGACCTGGCTCTCCAATTCCCCCGCCGCGGAATGAAAAGCCCGCGACCGCGAGCTCTTCGCATCGGCGATCCGGCCGAGAATCGCCTCTCCGTCCTCGACGAGGCGGCGGAACGACTCCCGAAGCCGGCGATAATCGCGGAACCAGCCGAACTTGGCCCGTTCGACGGCCAGGCGGGCGTCGAGCGCGACGAGCTTCCGGCGGAAAGCCTCGGACTCGTCCGGGGCGAAAAAAGAACCTCCGGCTCGCCCCAAGTCGGCCTCCAGGCTTTTGACCCGATCCGCCTCGGGAGGAACCGGCGGCGTCTTACATCCGAAATTCAGAAAGAAGACTCCGAGGCATACGGCTTTCCGTAGGCTTTTCGGAGCTGTCAAAAGAATTTATCTTTTGACCTTTTCAATCGCCTGCTTGACCTGGTCGGCGATGGCCGCGGCCTTCTCCTTGACGGATTTGGCCTTGTCCTGGGCGGCGATGTAATCCGAACCGTCCAGGGCGGCTTGGATCTCGGCGAAGGCCGTTTCGGCGCCGGTCAGGTCGGCTTTCAGGGCTTCCAGGTCCTTGGCCGTGCCTTTGCCCTTGGGAGCCTTGTCCAGAAGGTCCTTGGCTTCGGTCAGGGCCGTCTGGGCTTCACCCTGGAGCTGGAGGGCGAGGTTTTTCGCGGCTTCGACCTTCGCCGGGATCTGGGCTTCCAGCTCGGCGGCCTTGGTCGTGAGCTGGGTCAGCATGTCCTTCGCCGTCCCGAACTTCTTGAAGAACTTTTTGTCCTGGGCGTTGACTTCGTCCATGGCCTTGGCCAGGTCGTCGTTGATGGCCTTGAGCTCCTCGACGGCGTACTTGTCGGCGCCGGCCTTGGTGACTTTCTCGATGGCGGCTTTCGCCCCGTCGATGAGGGCCGTCGGCTGCTTGCAGGCCGAGAAGGCGAAGACGACCGCCAGGACGATGACAAGATTCTTGGTAAGACCTTTTTTCATGAAATCCTCCTTTCTGACTCCTGATCTTGTTCTTCGCCGTCGGACTCCTAGACGAATTCCTCGATTTCTCAACCGGGGATATTGTCCGGAGCCCGGACGGATTGGTAATTATCTTATCGGATTTCCCTCGAAATGTCAATACCTACAGGCTTATTTATCAGGGTCGATGATGAAGCCTTCCTTCATCATATGTTGAACTTCGGACCGGGATTTACGGATGATGTCCTCGGCCATTTTGAACCGTTCGGCCGGGGGGATGATCAGCTTAGCGACGCCCTGCTCGATGGCTTTGTTGCCGACGGCCACGGCCTCGCGGGGGAAGACTTCCCACTCATCCATGTTGGGAATGATGTAGTCCTCGTTTAACCCTTTGTCCTCGGCCACCTTGGCCAGCTCGCGGGAAGCGGCGATGCACATCTCATCGGTGATTGTCTTGGCCCGGACGTCGAGCGCGCCGCGGAAAATCCCCGGAAAGCCGAGCGAATTGTTGACCTGGTTGGGGAAGTCGGACCGGCCGGTGGCGAAGATCCTGACCCCGGCTTCTTTGGCTTCCCAGGGCCAGATCTCGGGAATGGGATTGGCCTCGGCAAAAACGATCCCGTCCTTGGCCATCTTTTGGACCCATTCGGGCTTGATCGTCCCCGGCCCCGGCTTGGAAGCGGAGATGAGAACGTCGGCCCCGGCGATGGCGTCGGGGACGTCCCCTTTTTTCAGATTCTCGTTGGTCTTGAGGCAGATGTCCCACTTCTCCTTGAATTTCGCCTGGAGGACATCGCGGTCGCTCCGGTCGCGGTGGAGGATCCCTTTCGAGTCGACGGACAGGAGTTTCCCCGGGCTAATACCCGCGGCGATGAGAAGCCGGGTGATGGCCACGCCCGCCGCGCCTGCTCCGACGACGGTGACCCTGACCTCGTCGATCTTCTTTCCGACGATTTTCAGGGCGTTGATGAGGCCGGCGACGGTGACGCAGGCCGTTCCCTGCTGATCGTCGTGCCAGATGGGAATTTCGCATTCCCGGCGCAGAGTGTCGAGAATATGGAAGCATTTCGGATGGGAGATGTCCTCGAGGTTGACCCCGCCGAATGTCGGCTGGAGGGCCTTGACGATGGCGATGATCTTGTCGGGGTCTTTCTCCTTCAGGCAGAGGGGAAAAGCGTCGACACCGCCGAGATATTTATAAAGGATGCCCTTACCCTCCATGACCGGCAGGCCCGCCTCGGGACCGATATCTCCGAGGCCGAGGACGCGCGAGCCGTCCGAGATGACGGCCACGAAATTCCCCTTGTTTGTATAATCGTAGACTTTCTCGGGGTCCTGGTTGATCTCCTTGCACGGCGCGGCGACACCCGGCGTATACCAGATAGCGAAGTCGTTGAGGTCCCGGACCCGGCACTTCAGGGCGACGCCGAGCTTGCCTTTGTAGAACTTATGAAGGCGGGGGGCATCCTTGGAAGGCTGCTCGGCTTTCTTGAGCAGTTCTTCGACGGTGACCTTTTTCATCGATGATTCCTCCTTATGGAATAAAAAGGACGGACATTATATTCCTTTAGGCGGCAAAGTCAATTTTCAGCGGAGGAGCCTATCGCGGTCGTAAAGAAGGTCCTTCCGCGACCGGACGGCCAGGTCGATCGTTCCCGTGTCCATCCGGATCGCGTCTTCCGGGCAGGCCTCGACGCAGAAGCCGCAGAAGCAGCACCGGCTGAGGTCGATCTCGAACCGGGCGGCCGTTTTCTGAACGTCGGGATCGGGATCTTCCTCCGCTTCGACGAAGATGCATTCCGAAGGACAGACGGTGACGCAGAGGAGGCAGGCCACGCAACGGGGCTTTCCGTCGGGCCGGCGGACGAGGCGGTGGACGCTCCGGTGGCGGGCCGCCAGGGGCTTGCGGACCTCGGGATATTGGATCGTCACCGCGCCCGGCCGGAAACGCTTGATCCCGAAGAAGCGGAGGGTATGAAATCCCATATTGACGACGAAATGCCGGGTCGTGATGACCGCCCCTACGATGAGGGCCCAGAGATATCCGAAGGCTTGACCCATGTTAGAGACTCATGATCAGCCCCGTCCCGAGGATGTTCAATAGGCCGAGGGGGACGAGGAGCTTCCAGCCCAAGTCCATGAGCTGGTCGTAGCGGAAGCGGGGATACGTCCAGCGGATGAGGATCTGGAGCCAGCAGAAAAAGACGACCTTGACCTGGAAGGCGAGAACCTGGAGGACGATGACCAGCCAGCGGGCCAAGGCCCAATGCCCTCCCCACGGCCAATGGAAGCCGTCGGCGGCCAGCCAAGGGACCTGCCAGCCGCCGAAAAAGAGGGTCGCCAGGAGGGCCGAGACGACGATGATCTCCATGAAATCGGTCATCATGAACAGGCCCCATTTGAGACCCCCGTACTCGGCGAAAAAGCCGATGATTTCCGACTCTCCCTCGGGCAGGTCGAAGGGGACGCGCTTGGTCTCGGCCAGGGCGGCGACGAAGAAGAGGGCGAAGCCGACCGGCTGGAGGAAGACGCCCCACCGGGGAAGGAAGCCGAGAATCGTCCCCCCCTGGAAGCGGACGATTTCCGACATCCGGAGGGAGGGGAAGACCATGATCAGGCCGACGAGCGAGAGGCCCAGGGCGACCTCATAGGAGATGAGCTGGGCCGCGCCGCGGACGCTGCCCAGCAGGGCGAAGCGGTTCCGGGAGGCCCAGCCGCTGAGGATGATCCCGTAGATTCCCAGGGACAGCATGGCCAGGACGTAAAGGAGCCCGACGGGCGCGTCGAAAACCTGGAGGCTGATGGTCTTGCCGCCGATAAGGATGTCGTCGCCGAAGGGCATGGCCGTGATCGTGACGGCGACGAAGAAGAAGGACACGAACGGGGCCAGGGTGTGGAGGACCTTGTTGCCGAAGGCGGGAACGAAATCCTCCTTGAAGATCATCTTGATCGCGTCGGCGAACGGCTGGAAAAGGCCGAACAGCCTCAGGCCGAAGATCGAGGCCCGGTTGGCCCCGATCCGGTCTTGGAGGACGGCGCTCTCCTTCCGCTCGACCCACGTCAAATAGAGGGTCAGGACGAGAAACCATCCGAGGGCAACGAAGATCTTGACCAGGGAAATGAGGACGTCGCTCATCGTCCCCTCGAAATCTCCGCGGCCAGGGCGGCGATGAATTCTTCCTCGGGCCAGGTCTCGCCGCAGAGCGGAAGGGCCGGCTCGAACGGCCTCGCGAGACCGTCGGCGTTGATGAACGTCCCCGCTTTCTCCGACGGGAGGGCCGCCGGAATGACAAAATCGAACAAAGACTCGAGGCCCGTCGAAACGGGCGAGAGGAGGACTTTGGTCCTGACGGCCGACAAGGCCTGCCCTACGGATTCGGCCGGGCCGGCGTCGGCCAGGTGGGAGCCGAAAACGAGGAGGAGGTCGAGGCCGTTCCCGACCGCGGCGAGGTCGACGGGGGCGATCTCAAAGCCGAGACCGGCGGCGCCGCGACGATTGGCCGTCCTCTCGGCCCGGAGCAGGAAGCCGTCGTCCTCGCCGGCCGGAGGGTCGGCGAACCACAGGCGTGCGCCGGGTAGACGGGCCAGGAGGCCTTCGCGGACGGCGCGGAGCTCCTCCACGGTGAGGTCAGTCGTCACAATCAATCCGAGGCGGGACGACCGTCCCCGCGCCGCGAGCTCCCGGACCTTTTCGCCGAGGAGAGCGAGGACCTTATCCCGGCTCATCCCGGCCTCCGCCCCGCCGCGGTTCCAATAGAGACGGGAGAGGCGGCGGCGATGGAGGTCGAGATATCCGTAGCGCCCCAGGTCGCAAATCCAGAAGCCGTTGACGGCCTCGTCCGGCCGTGGCCTGATGCGTAAGACTCCCGCCGACCCGGGACGCCGCGGGAAGCCGGGATGATAATCGATGACGATGCTGCAGCCCCGGGCGCAGAGGGGGCAGATCGATGGACGGGCCGAGAGAAACCATGTCCGCGTCCGGAAGCGAAAGGTCGTGTCCGTGATCGCGCCGACCGGACAGAGGTCGACGAGGTTGCCGCCGTAGGGCGTGGCCACCGGTCGGCCCTCGAGGATGCCGATTTCGGAGTGGGAGCCCCGCTCGAACACGCCGAGCTCTCCGGTCCGGGTGACCTCGCGGAGGAAGCGGACGCAGCGGGTGCAGAGAACGCACCGCTCCCGGTCGAGGAGGAGCTTCTCCCCGAGGGCGACCTTTTTCGGCCGCCGTTCCTTCGCCTCGCGGAAAGCGCTTTCGGTCAGGCCGTATTCTTCGTAGTAATCCTGGAGCCGGCACTCCCCCGCCTTGTCGCAGATGGGGCAGTCGATGGGATGTTCGGCCAGGAAGAATTCGAGGACCCTTCGTCGGGATTCGCGGACGGCCGGAGTCTCCGTCCGGACTTTCATCCCCTCGCGGACCGCCGTCGAGCAGGCAAGCTCAAGCTTGGGGAGGCCCTCGATTTCGACCAAACAGAGCCGGCAACTCCCTTCGGGGGCGAAAGCCGGATGAAAGCAGAGGTGGGGAATATCGATGCCGGCCTCGAGGGCCGCCCGGAGGACCGTCGTTCCCCCGGGGACGCTCAGGGTCCGCCCGTCGATCGTCAGGGTCGGCATACCGCTTCCTCGAGCTCGGACCTGAATTTCTGGACGATGCCCAGAACGGGCATGGCCGCCGCGTCGCCCATGGGGCAGAGCGTTCGTCCCTTGATCCCCGAAGCCAAACGGGCCAGTTCGTCGATGTCATCCGGCTTTCCGCCTTCGGCCGCCAGACGCTCGACGATCTTCCGGAGCCATTGCGTCCCCAGGCGGCAGGGCGTGCACTGCCCGCAGGACTCGTGGGCGTAGAATCGGACCGCCCGGAGGAGGACGTCGAGCATGGACGACTTGTCGTCGATGACGATGATCCCCCCCGACCCGAGCATCGACTCTACGCAGACGAGGGCGTCGCAGCTCATGGCCAGGTCGATTTCGTCGGCCCGGAGGACGGGCGCCGACAAGCCGCCCGGAATGACCGCTTTGAGCTTGCGGCCCGGAAGCATCCCTCCCGCCTGGGTGAAGATGATCTCGCGAAGGCTCGTCCCGATCGGGAGCTCGTAAACGCCCGGCCGGACGACGGGCCCGCTCACCCCGAAGAGCCGCGTTCCGCCGTCGCCGGGCAGGCCGAGGCCGACGAACCGGTCCGCGCCGTGAAGGATGATCCCGGGGACGTTGGCCAGGGTCTCGACGTTGTTGATGACCGTCGGCGCCCCGAACAAGCCCACGGCCGCGGGAAAGGGCGGCTTGAGGCGCGGATGGCCGCGCTTCCCCTCGAGGGATTCCAGGAGGGCCGTTTCCTCCCCGCAGATGTAGGACCCGGCCCCGCGGTGGACCGCGAGGTCGAGGGCGAATCCCGTGCCGAAGACGTCGGGGCCGAGGATTTTCCGGCCATAGGCCTCGGCAACGGCCGCCTCGAGCCGTCGGGCGATCCTCTCGTATTCGCCCCGGATATAGACGAAGGCCTGATGGATGCCGACGGCGTAGGAGGCGATGAGGATCCCTTCGATCAAAAGATGGGGGTCATGGCCGAGGATATAGCGGTCCTTGAACGTCCCGGGTTCTCCCTCGTCGGCGTTGACGCAGAGATACTTCGGCTTGTCCGTCCGGGCCGGGACGAATCCCCATTTCAGGCCGGCGGGAAAGCCCGCTCCTCCGCGGCCGCGGAGGTTCGCCTTCTTGACCTCGTCGAGAACGGCCGCCGGGGTCATCTCCAGGAAGGCCTTCCGCGCCGCCCGGTAGCCTCCGCCTTCGAGATAGACCTCGATCGACGGGCCTCCGGCGAGGCCGAGGGCGCGGGCGAACGTCGGGGAGTCCATGGTCAATCCAGCCCTTCGAGGATTTCGTCGATCCGCTTCTCGGTCAGGTTGCCGTAGTGGTCGAAATCGACCATGAGGCCCGGGGCCGTTTCGCAGGCGCCGAGGCACTCGACCGTCGTGAGGGTGAACCTCCCGTCGGGCGTCGTTTCCCCGACCGCGACGCCGAGCTTTCGCCGGAGATAATCCAGGATGCGCTCTCCGCCCATCAAGGCGCAACTGACGTTCGTGCACACCTGGATGAGATGCCGGCCGACGGGGCCTCTCCGGAACATCGTGTAAAAGGTCACGACTTCGCGGACCTCGAGGGGCGTCGTTCCGAAAATCTCCGCCAGGGCCATCTCCGCGTCGGGGCCGATGAAGCCTTTTTCGGCCTGGACGAGATGGAGGGCCGGCAACAAGGCCGCCGTCGGGCGAGGATACCGGGCGGCCAAGGTCTCGATCCTGGCCCGGAGGCCGTCGGACAAGACGGGGCTCATCGGTCGAGCTCCCCGCCGATCATGTTCATCGACCCGAAGGTCGGGATGACGTCGGCGACATAGCGTCCCCGGATGAGCTCCTCGAGGGCGGCGACGACGTGGAAGCAAGGCGCCCGGAGGTGAAGGCGGTAAGGCCTGTCCGAGCCGTCCGAAACGATGTAGAATCCCAACTCACCGTTTCCGCCCTCGACGGAGAAATAGGCCTCGCCCTTGGGCGGCCGGAGGCCGTGGCCCTTCATGAACTGCTTGAAATGGGCGATGAGGCCCTCGATGGTCGTGTAGGCGTCTTCCTTGGGAGGAACGACGTACCGTTTGTCTCCGGCCATGATCTCCGGATAGACGGCCTTCTCCGAACCCTCGAGGTTCGGCGACAGCCGGACGGGCTGCTCCGGACGGCGGGCGCGGGCCGCCCGGATGGCCTCGGCCGGCTCGAGGCCGGTCGGGGCCTTGGCCGTCCGGGCGAGAGGCTTGAGGCATTGCTCGATGATCCGGAGGCTCTGCTCCATCTCCCGCATCCGGACGAGGTAGCGATCGAAGTTGTCTCCCCTCTCCCCCACCGGGATCTCGAAGTCGAGCCGGTCGTAGGTCAGATAGGGCTGGGCCCGGCGGACGTCGTAGGCGATCCCCGTGGAGCGCAGGCAGGGGCCCGTCCAGCCGTAGGCGACAGCGTTCTCCGGCGTCATGACGGCGATGTCCCGCGTCCGGCCGAGGAAGATTTTGTTCTTGTCGAGAAGCCCGCGAACGTCCTTGAGCACCCGGCGCGTCTCGGCCACGCCCCGGCGGACGCCTGCCTCGAAATCGGGATGGAGGTCGGCCCGGACGCCGCCGACCCGGATGTAGGAGGTCGTCATCCGCGCCCCCGTCGTCTGTTCGATGACGTCCCAGAGGAATTCCCGGGCTTTCATCTTATAGAGAAAGACGGTGAAGGCCCCGCATTCCATGGCCATCGCGGCCAAACAGGTCAGATGATCGCTGACCCGGGAGAGCTCGCTCATGAGGACCCGGATCCATTGGGCCCGCTCGGGAACCTCGAGGCCGAGGAGCTTTTCGACGGTCATGACGTAGCCCAGGTTGTTGATCAGGGGCGAGACGTAATTCAAGCGGTCGGTGTAGATGAGGAGGTTGAACCACGTCCTGTTCTCGCAGGTCTTTTCGAAGCCCCGGTGGAGGTAGCCGACCTCGACTTCGGAATTCAGGATCCGCTCCCCGTCGAGCTCGAGCATGATCCGGATCGTCCCGTGCATCGCCGGATGAGACGGCCCCATGTTGAGGAGGAGGCTCTCCGGCCGGGCCCGGGCCTGAAGTCGGCTCGTCATGATTCCGGCCTCATCGGCAGGCGGGGCTGCCTCCGGCGGAGGGGATAATCCTTGCGGAGAGGATGGCCCTCGAAGCCGTCGTACATGAACAGCCTCTGCAGGTTCGGATGACCCTCGAAGCGGACGCCGAACATGTCGTAGACCTCGCGCTCGAGCCAATCGGCATTCTTCCAGAGACCGGAGAGTGAAGCGATCGACGGGTCCGCCGCGGGCAGGGAAGCCTTAAGGCGGAGCCTCCGGCAGCCTTCCAGGGCGAAGACATGGTAGACCATTTCGAACCGCTCCGGCCGGTCGGGATAATCGACGCAGGTCAAGTCGAGGAGCATCGTAAAGCCGCGGGGACCGGCCTTGAGGAAGGTCATGATTTCGAGGAGGGAGGCGGGGCGGACGAGGGCCACGGGATCGCCGAACGGGGCCGAGGTTTCGAGGACGTCCGCCGGGAACGCCGTCCGGAGAACCGTCAGGATGTCTTCTTTTTCCACCGCCAATCCTGCCCTTGCGTTTTGATCTTTTCCTGGAGCTTGAGGAGGCCGTCGAGGACCATCTCCGGCCGGGGCGGACATCCCGGGATGTAGATATCGACCGGGATGATTCGGTCGACGCCTTGGACGACGGCGTAGTTGTCGTAAATCCCGCCGCTCACCGTGCAGGCTCCGAAGGCGATAACCCACTTCGGCTCGGTCATTTGGTCGTAGACCGTTTTAAGGACGGGGGCGAGCTTCTGGGCGATCGTCCCGACGACGAGGAGGAGGTCGGACTGCCGGGGCGAAAAACGGGTCCAGCCTGCCCCGAAGCGGTCGATGTCGAAGTGGGCGCAGGCGGCCGACATGTACTCCATCCCGCAGCAAGCCGTGACATAGGGATAATGGAAGAGTGAGAATTTCCGGCCCCAGGCGAGCACGGCGTCGAGGCGGGTCGTCAAAAAATTACCCGGCATGAATCGTTAATCCCACTCGAACGCGCCTTTCTTCCAGGCGTAGGCGAACCCGGCCGCGAGGACGGCGAGATATGCGGCCAGGATGATGAGGGCCGTGCCTTTCATCGACGGAAAAACGATGGCCCAGGGAAAAAGGAAGGCGACTTCGACGTCGAACAGCAGAAAGATAAGGGCGACGAGATAAAACTTGACGGGGAAGGGGTTGATCCCCTCCTGAAGCGGAGGGCTGCCGCATTCGAACGGCTTCTCCTTGGCCGGATTCGTCCGCTTCGGCCCGAGCAGGGCGTTCATCGATAGGAGAACGGCGCCGAGAAGCCCGAAGACCAGAAAAACGAGGGCCAGCGTCATTTCGTCCTTCTCTGCAGGCGCGGATTATAGCCAAAGTCCGGCCCGTTTTCAATCGTCACGGCCGGAAAATTTCAGTTCAAGGCGTGGATGGCCCTGCCTTCGGCCTTGGCCGCCGCTTCGAGGACGGCTTCCGAGAGCGTCGGATGGATATGGATCGTCTCGGCCAGGGCGGCGAGGGGAAGGCCGCGGGTCACGGCCAGGGTGGCCTCGGCCAGGAGGTCGCTAGCGCAAGGCCCGAGGATGTGGGCCCCCAGGACCCGGTCGTCCCGGCCGGCGATGATTTTCACCAACCCGTCCGGGCTGTCCATCGTCAGGGCCCTTCCGTTCGCCTGGAAAGAGAAGGTCCCGACTCGGATGGCATCCGATTCCGCCCTGGCTTCTTCTTCGGTGAGCCCGACCGAGGCGAACTCGGGCTCGGTGAAAACGGCCATCGGGACGACGAGGGGCCGGACGCGGTCGTCCTTGCCGGCGATGATTTCCGCGACGGCGACCCCCTCGTGGGAAGCCTTGTGGGCCAGGAGCTTTCCCCCGATGAGATCGCCGATGGCATGGACGCCCGGGATATTCGTCTCGAGCCGGTCGTTGACCTCGACCCAGCCCGCCCGGCCGCAGGCGACCGGCAGCCCTTCGGCGTTCGGACGCCGGCCGGCGGCGAGAAGGACCATCTCGGCCTTGTGGGAAAAGGGGACGTTCGTCTTCAAGCACGTTCCCTCGAGGGCGACCCCGTCTTCCCCGAGGACGGCTTTTTCGATCCTCATTTGGGTCAAGATCTTCAGCCCCTGTCTTCGGAGGAGAAGCTCCAAACGCTGGACGACCTCCCGGTCGCTCCCGGGAAGGATGCCGGGCAGGATTTCGAGGACCGTGACCTCGGTTCCCAAACGGGCGTAGATCGTCCCCATTTCGAGGCCGATCGCCCCGGCGCCGACGATGAGAAGCGACCGCGGCGGAACGGCGAGGCCGAGGGCCTCGGTGCTTGAAACGACCCGACGGCCGTCGAGCTTGAGAAAGGGAAGCTCGGCCGCCCGGCTGCCGGTGGCCAGGATGACCCTTCCGGCCTCGACGACGCGCTCCTCCCCTTCCGACGTCCGGACGGCGACCCGGCGCTCGTCGAGGAGCGCGCCCGTCCCTTTGACGACCTCGGCGCCGTTCCGCTGGAGGAGGAACTCGACGCCGCGGACGAGACGGTCGACGACCCTTTGCTTGTCGGCCTGGACCCGGCCCCAATTCAACCTGACCTCGCCGGCCGGCCCGTCGAACATCTTCGAGGCCCGGAGCTCGCGCTGAAGCTTGGTCTGGTGGAGAAGATGCTTCGTCGGGATGCAGCCCCAGTTCATGCACGTCCCGCCGACGGCGTCCCTCTCGACGAGGACGACTGTTTTCCGGAGCTGAGCGGCCCGGATCGCGGCCGCATATCCTCCCGGCCCGCCGCCGATAATCGCCAGATCGGCCTTCGTTTCCATCGGCTCTCCTCCGTTTCGATGAAATCTTAAGATATCCGACCTTGGCCCGTTTTTCAAATCCTTGACAGGGGCTTTTTTTGTGGAGAGAATGAACGCGCTTCGAGCGATTCCCTGAGATCGAGAACCTTGTCGAACCCCAAACGCCTCTGGTCAGCGGCGATGGCCATCATCCTGGGCTTCTGCCTCCCCGGCTTGTCCCTCGAAAACGGCGTCTTTTGGAGCCGCGTCGTCGACGAGGACGGACGGGCCGTGGGCGGCGCCCGCGTCTCTCTCCGCCTCGAGGGCGGCGAACGGAAAGGCGAAACGATTTCCGACAAGGCGGGCTGGGCGAGCCTTCTCGGCCTCCCTCCCGGGATCTACCGGCTCGGCGTCGAGGCGGACGGCTACGCTCCCCTCGACGGGGAGACCGTCTGGATCGAGTCTGAAGGCCAGGCCTATCGGACTCTCCGGCTCCGGAAAGCTTCCGGCCCGTCGCCGTCCGGGGTCGAGGAAAGGCGGGATTCGGTCTTTCCCCCCGGCCGGACGGTCATCTCCCGGAATCAAATGGACGCCTTGCCGACCGTCCATTCCGTCTGGTCCCTTATCGAAAATCAAGATTTTTCGGCGACGGTCGACAGGATCGACGTCGGCGGTCTGTGGGAGACCATCCCGGCGCTTTTCAGCGCCCGGGGAGCGACGTCGTGGACTCAAAATATCTATCTTCTCGACGGATTCGACGTCACCGATCCCTTCGTCGCCGGCCGTCCGCTTCTCGTTCCCGATTTCTTTTCCTTGTCTTTCGCCGTCCTGGACAACGCCGCTCTTTCCGTCCGGACAATCGGCCCCGGCGGAGTCTTCCATTTGATCCCGCGGGAAGGGACATCGGAATTCCACGGCGGAATATCAGCCTTCTATCTCGACAAGACGTTCACGACCTCCAACATCACCCCGGAGCTCGCGGCCGAAGGCCTCGCCGAGACGAACCGCCTCAATCGCCTGATGGACGTCAACCTCCATCTCTCCGGGCCGGTGGGCGTCGGCCGGTGGCGTTTCTCGACCTCGTGGACTTCGCAATCCGTCAACCGGGACCTGGCCGGCTTCGAACCCGAGGACCATGCCGAGCTCGCCTCCGGATTCGTCCGCCTGACCCAAGACGGGGAAAAGGGCGGCTGGCGGATTCTCTGGACGGGGCAAATCGCCTCCAGGCCGACGTCCGGCGCGGGACGGGGAGTTCCCCCCGAAACGACCTTCGATGAGCGGAATACGGCCCATGTCGTCCAGGTCGTCCGAGAATCGGGACCCCGCCCCCGCGGCGCCTTTCGGGCGGGGCTGAGCCTGGCCTATGCCGGCCTGAGGCAGGATTTTCAGGAAAACGGGCCGGCGGGACCGTCCGGTTCGGATATCCTGACGGGGATTCTCACGACCACGGCTCCCCGGGCTTCGTCCGACGACCGGGCGCGCCTCGCGGCCGTGTTCGACGGCCGGACGCTCGTCCGGTCGTCCGGCCCGATCCGCCATCTCCTCCGCTACGGCCTTGAGCTCCGCGGCTCCTTCTCCCGGTCGCGCCAGACCGTCAAGGACGGCCTGGAGCTTCGCTATTTCGAGGGGAAACCGGCCGAGGTCGTCCGCTGCGAATCCCCGATTTCCCACCGCGAGTCTTCGGCCGAAATCGACGTCTTCGCCGAAGAAACGGCCGTATTCCAGGGCGGCTTATCCCTGACCCTCGGCCTTCACGCTTCCGGCGCCTACGGCCGGAATCCCTCGGCGTCGGTCGCCTGGCGTCATCTGTCGCCCCGCCTCCGGGTCAACCTCCCTCTCTCCCGGCGGCGGTCCTCCGCCATCCGGATCTCCGCGGCCCGGTACTACGGCGTCCTGCCTTTGAGTTATCTCGTCTGGGGAAATCCGGACGCTCCCGGAGGCCTGGCCTATCGCTGGACCGACGCGAACGGAGACGGGCTCTTCCAGTCCGCGGAGCAGGGGGAATGGCTCCGGCGCGAAGGGCCGCGCTATGGGGCGATCGACCCGGACCTCCGCCGACCCCGAACGGATGAGTTCGCCGTCGCTGTCGTCGAGGACCTCGGCCGGGGATGGCTCATCTCGGCGGCCGGATATCTGCGCGAATCGGGAGACCTCGTCGAGACCGTAAACACGGGCGTTCCGCTTTCGTCTTATTTCCCCGTGGAAATCACCGACCTCGGCGACGACCGTCTCGCGGGGACGCATGACGACCTCTATCTTACGGTCTACGGTCAAAAGCCCGAGACTTTCGGCCAGGATTTCCATCTCCTCTCGAATCCCGGCGGGACGTCCCGGAGGTCGACCTACAAGGGATTCGACCTCGTCGTCTGGAAGCGGCCGACGGACAAGGTCCTTTTTTTCCTCGCCCTCACGGCGACCGAGGCCATCCAGACGACGAGCCCCGGCAACTCGGCCTGGGAAAACGACGACGGCGTCATCGGATCCCTCTATGACAATCCGAACGCCGAGATCAACGCCCGCGGCCGGCCCCGTTTCGACCGGGCCTACACGGCCCGCCTGGGAGCGTCCTTCTCCCTGCCTTTCGGCTTTGCGGCCGGGGCGGTCGTCAAGTACTACGACGGCCAGCCCTTCGCCCGCAAAATCGCCGTCACCGGCCTTCCCCAGGGACCGTTCGTCATCCTGGCTTTCCCCCGCGGCGTCGCCCGCTACGAATTCAACATGACGGTCGATGTCCGCCTCGAGAAGCGGCTGAATCTCGGCCGCCTCGGAACGCTGCGCCTCCTGGCCGACGTCTTCAACCTGTTCAACCAGCATCTGGC
>Ga0208047_1000067_pt1 | contig 37254 bp, 34 predicted proteins | sample Kivu_220m_FD_184162 | JGI IMG/M metagenome (GOLD analysis project Ga0208047, IMG submission 184162) | Freshwater microbial communities from Lake Kivu, Western Province, Rwanda to study Microbial Dark Matter (Phase II) - Kivu_220m (SPAdes)... | ecosystem: Environmental > Aquatic > Freshwater >...
GTGCTGGGCGGCGTCGTCGGCGGCGTCCTGGGCGGGGTGGTAGGGGAGATCGAGGCCCCGGTCCGGGCCATCGGCGAGATCAGGCCCCCCAAGCTGGTCAAGCGGATCCCTCCGGTCTATCCCGAAATCGCCCGTCAGGCCCGGGTCGAGGGGATCGTCATCCTCGAGGCCCAGACGGACATCTACGGACGGGTCCAGAACATCAAGGTCCTGCGGTCGATCCCGCTCCTGGATCAGGCGGCCATCGACGCCGTCCGGCAGTGGGTCTACGAGCCGATGGTCATCAACGGCCGGCCCCGCGGGGTCATCTTCTCCGTCACCGTCACCTTCACCTTGAAATGACGACGCCCCGTCGCTTCCACCCCAGGGGACGATGATTCGACTCGTTCTTGGCGTCCTGGCCATCGGGCTCTGTTTCGGGTCATGCCAATCAAAGAGCGACATCGTCCGGGTCATCGGATCCAGGCCGAAGGACGCGGGTAAAAAAATCGAGCTTCCGCGGCTCTTCACGATCGACGTCACCCGGATCCACATGTTCGGCCGGCAACGAACGGAAAACTATCATCAGCTTATGGCCTTCGACGGCCTCGGCAATCTCTATGTCCTCGATTCCGGCCAAAGCCGGATCTGGGTCTTCGATCCCGGCGGACGTGAAATCCGATCGTTCGGCGGACCCGGCCAGGGGCCGAACGAATTCTTCAATCCGTCCATGCTTTTTATCCTAGACAACGAGATCTATGTCCTCCACGCCTTCGGATCCGAATTCAAGGTCCTGAATCTCGAGGGGGAATTCCTCACGACGAAACGCGCCGCCTTCGAAAATCCTCTCGGCTTTTTCGCCGCCGGCGGGGATATCTTTCTTTTTTCCGGAAAGACCGACCGGACATTCACGACCCTGGAGTTCATCCTGAGAAAATTTCCGGGCGGCCGATTCGACCAGGGCGAGATCCTGCGGACGTTTGATTATCCCCCTGGGCTCGGCGGGCCCGCCTATGACTTCATCTGGACGAATTGGCTTCTCGTCGCCGACAGCGGAGAATTTTATTTTCCGGAGAACAACCTGGAAAATTATGCCATCATCAAGTATGACCGAAAAGGAAAGCCGGCCTTGATCTTCGGCCGAAAATACGAGATTCGGCCATATTCTCAAAAAGCCGAGGAACTTTTTCATTCGTCCTACGGCCAAGACATCAAGGCCGGAACGAGAAAATTCCCGTCGGCGCCGCCGGTCGTGAGAAAGATGTTCCGGGACGAGAAAAAGAACGTCTGGATCATCTCGGGAGAGACGAGCGAAGACAACGAGGATCCGGATTTTGAAAACGCCGTCGATGTTTTCGGCCCGAAGGGGGAATGGCTCTCTTCCCTGAGGTCAAAAATCCTCTCCAAACAATGTCTTTGCCACGGCGGAAAAATCTATAAAATCTCCTCCGTCGATCCACAGACCTATGAACAGACCATCGAGGTTTATGGCCTCCGATACTGAAAGAGCCGAAGGAGATCCCCCATGCCGCTCATCGAAGTCCATTTGCTCGAAGGCCGGACGGACGAGCAGAAGAAAAACCTCCTGTCGGCCATCACCAAGGCCGTCCAGGAGACGCTCGGCTCGCCGGTCGAGACGATCCGGATCTGGATCGAGGAGTTCTCCCCCAAGGATTACATGGCCGCCGGCGTTTGGTACGGCGACCGAAAGAACTGAAGCCTTAAGCCTCCGGCTCGTTGACGCCGTCCTCGAGCCCGGCCAACCTCCGTTCGAACTCGGCCTTCCGCACGTCGTATTCCTGGAGAAGAGGCTCGAGCTCGTCGAGCCAGCCGTCGATATCGCGCCGGAGCTCGTGAACGGCTTTGGACAAGGCGACGATCCTGACGCTGTCCTTGGCCACGGCCGCCTCGACGATTTCCTTATTGTTCCGGCCGAGTTGGGCTTCGCCCCGTTCGATGGATTTCTCGAGGTCGGCGATCCGGCTTTCGAGGGGCCGGAGGGCGCGCGATTTCTCGGCGATGACCTCGGCCCGGGCCTTGCGGATTTCCTTCCTGCCGGCCGGAGTTTCGGAAACCGCCACGGTCTCGGCCGCCCCGACCTCCGGCCCGGGGCGGCCACCCTCCGCCGACCAGCCGACCTTCTCGAGAAACCGCTCGTAGGTTCCCTCGAAAACGGACCATCCCTCGTCCTGGAAAACAATCAGGCGCTCGGCCAGGGCGTGGAGGAACATCTCGTTGTGGGTCACCATGACGACCGCCCCCTCGAAATTGTCGATCGCCGCCAAGAGGGCGTCGCTCGACTCCATGTCGAGGTGGTTCGTCGGCTCGTCGAGGAGGAGGAGGTTCACCGGGGCGGCGATGATCTTGCCGAGAAGGACCCGGCTCTTCTCCCCGCCCGAAAGGACCTGGATTTTCTTAAGGGCGTCGTCGCCCTCGAACATCATCATCCCGGCGATGAACCTGGCCCGGGACGGCTCCAGGCCGGCGCGGGCGGAAGCGATCTCCTCGAGGACGGTGTTCGCGGGGACGAAGGTCTGGACATTGGTCTGCTCGAAATATCCCGCCGCCACGGCCAGGGGTTTGGTGACAGCCCCCGATTCGGGTTTCAAGGCTCCGCCCAGGAGCTTGAGGAGAGTTGTCTTGCCCTTGCCGTTCGGCCCGATGACGAAAATCCGATCCCGGGACCCGACGGAAATCCCAAAATCACGGATCAGGAGATGTCCGGGCTCGTAGCCGAAGGTCAGGCCGTCGACGGTCATGACGTATTTGCCCGGAAACGGCTTGAGGCTGAAATCGAAATCGAGGGATTTGATCGTCTCGAGCTTTTCCCTTTTTCCCATCTTGGCCAGTGTTTTTTTTCGCGACTCGACGAGGCCCTGGAGCTGGGCACTGGCCCGGAACTTGGCGATGAACGTCTCGATTTCCCTGCGCTTGCGCTCGTCGTTCATCCGGGTCTTTTCGTAGGTCTCCTCCTCGAGGGCGATCTGGGCATAGAGCTTCCCCGTGTCGCCGTCGACTTTCTTGACCTTGCGGCGGTGGATGGCCAGGGTGTGGGTCACGACCCGGTCCATGAAGGCCCGGTCGTGGGTGACGAGGATGAGTTCCCCCGGCCAAGCGACGAGAAACCGTTCGAGCCAGCGGATGGAGACGATGTCGAGGTAGTTGTTCGGCTCGTCGAGGAGGAGGAGGTTGTATTCCGCCAAGAGGACCTTGGTCAGGTTGAGGCGGACCTGGAAGCCTCCCGAGAGCTCCTCCGGAGGCCTGGCTAATTCCTCCCGGCTGAAGCCCAGCCCGAAGAGCATTTTTTCGACCCGCCAGCGTTCGTCCGCGTGACCGGCGGGCAGCGCCCGGGCCGCCTCGTCGAGGACGGTCGCCTCCCGGAACTCGAGCTCCTGCTCGACGTAGCCGATCCGGTAGTTCCGCGGGATGGCGATCGTTCCCGCGTCGGGCTCTTCGAGCCCGGCGATGAGGCGGAAGAGGGTCGTCTTGCCGTGGCCGTTCCGGCCGACGAGGCCGACCCGCTCCCGGCGGTTGATCTTGAACCCGATCCCCTCGAAAAGGGTCTGCCGGCCGTAGCGCTTGGTCAGGTTGTCGACCTGGATCATCGCCGCCCCTCTCAGCTGGCCGGAAGGAACCGCCCCTTCCGGTCGACGCGCTTGAGGATTTCCATCGCCCAGAGGGGGAAGGAGGAGATGGTCATGATGACGGCGATGTCGAGAAGCCCCAGGGGTTCGACCTGGAAAATTCGCTGGGTGACGGGGAGGTAGAGAATCGCCAGCTGAAGCCCCAGCGATGCCGCCGCCGCGATGAGGAGCTTGACGTTGGTCAAAAGGCCCAGCTTGAATAGGGAAACCCTCTGGCTCCGGCAATTCAGCGAGTGATAGAGCTGGCTGCAGGCCAGGGCGATGAGGGCCGCCGTCCTGGCCCTGGCCAGGCCTTCTTTTTCGACGTAGAGGACGAAGACGAAGGCCAGAAGGCTGCACAATCCGATGAAAGCCCCCTGGGCCAGAATCAGCTTGACCCGGGCGGGAGTGATGATCGCTTCGTCGGTCCGGCGCGGCGGCCGGTTCATGATCCCCTTCTCGACGGGGTCCATGCCCAAGGCCAGGGCGGGCAGGCCGTCGGTGATGAGGTTGACCCAGAGGATCTGAACGGGGAGAAGCGGCACGGGCAAGCCCAGGAGGGAGGCGACGAACATGACCAGGATTTCCCCGGTATTGCAGGAAAGGAGGTAATGGATGAATTTCTTGATGTTGTCGTAGATCCCCCGGCCTTCCTCGACGGCGGCGACGATCGAGGCGAAGTTGTCGTCGGTGATGATCATGTCCGAGACTTCCTTCGTCACGTCCGTCCCGGTGATCCCCATGGCCACGCCGATGTCGGCCTCTTTGACCGCGGGCGCGTCGTTGACCCCGTCGCCGGTCATGGCCACGACGTCCCCGCGCTTCCGCCAGGCCCTCACGGCCCGGAGCTTGTGCTCGGGGGAGACGCGGGCGTAGACCGAAGTCCGGGCCACTTCCCGGGCGAAGGTCTCGTCGTCCAGCCGGTCGAGCTCCTCCCCCGTTAAAGCTTTGGAGTCTTCGTCGTAAAAGCCCAGCTCGCGGGCGATGGCCACGGCCGTGTTCTTGTGGTCGCCGGTGATCATCACCGTCGCGATTCCTGAGGCGCGGCATTTGGCGATCGCTTCCTTGACCTCCTCCCGAGGGGGATCGATCATGGCCAGAAGGCCGGCGAAGACGAGTTCGGTCTCGAGCGCCTCGGCCTCGAAACGCTCCGGCCGGCCTTCGAACTCGCGATAGGCGACGGCCAGGACGCGCAAGGCCTGGGCGGAGAGGGCGTCGACCGACTTGAACGCCCGGGCATGGTCCTCCTTGCGGGCCGGACGGGCGAGGCCGCCGTCCAGGACCCGGCTGCAGCGTTCGAGGAGGATATCGGGCGCGCCCTTGACGTAGGCGATGTGCTTTTCCGTCGCCCCGGCGCGGCGGACGATCGTCATCATCTTTCTTTCCGAATCGAAGGGGATCTCCTCGACGAAAGGGAAGTCGGCGGACAGGGCTTCCTTGGTCATCCCCGCCTTGGCCGCCGCGGTCAGGAGGGCGCCTTCGGTCGGGTCGCCGACGATCTTGAATCGCCCCTCGGCCTCGACGAGCTCGGCCCCGTTGCAGAGGACGCCGGCTTTCAGACAGGCCAACAGGTCGGGATGATCCCCGGGCCGGACGGCGACGTCGTCCCGCAAAAATTCGCCCTTAGGCTCATAGCCCGCCCCGGAGACGCGGTAGGTCGCCGCCGGAGTGACGACCGTCCGGACGGTCATCTCGTTTTTCGTCAGCGTCCCGGTCTTGTCCGAACAGATGACCGTCGCGCAGCCGAGCGTCTCCACGGCCGGAAGCTTGCGGAGAATGGCGTGACGCCGAACCATCCGCTGAACCCCCAGGGCCAGGGCGATCGTGACGACGGCCGGAAGTCCCTCGGGAATGGCCGCCACGGCCAGGCTGACGGCCGTCAGGAACATGTCGAGAACCTTGCCGCCCCGGAGGAGTTCCAGGCCGAAAACCAAGGCCACCAGGGCGAAGGCCAGATAGACGATCCACTTCCCGAACTGCTCGAGGCGGCGCTGGAGAGGCGTGGCCTCGTGCTCGATAGCCTGGATCATGCCGGCGATCCGGCCGAGCTCGGTTTTCATCCCCGTCTCGGCGACCAAGGCGCGCGCCTTGCCGGAAACGACCGGCGTGCCCATATAGACCATGTTCGTCCGGTCGGCCAAGGGGATCTCTTCCCCTTCCAGGCAGCCTCGCGTCTTGAGAATGGGCGTCGACTCGCCGGTCAGGCTCGCCTCCTGGACGGCGAAATTCGGAGTGTGCCAGACGACCCGGCCGTCCGCCGGGATGTGATCCCCGGCTTCGAGCTCGACGAGGTCGCCGGGAACGAGGTCGGCCGAAGGGACGACTTCCCGGACTCCGGACCGGATGACCCTCGATGTCGGGGCGGCCAGCTTCCGGAGGGCCTGGAGGGATTTTTCGGCCCTGTATTCCTGGATGAATCCCAGGATGGCGTTCAGGACAACGATGGCCACGATGGCCATGGCATCGACCCATTCCTTGAGGAATCCGGAGACGACGGCCGCGCCGATGAGGACCCAGATGATGAAGTCGGCGAATTGTTCGAGGAAAATTTTGACCGGCCCCCGGCCTTTCTGCTCCATGAGCTGATTCGGGCCGAACGTCTCCCGCCGCGAAGAGATGTCCTCGCTCCGGAGTCCTGACGACAGGTCGGTTTTGAGCTCCCGGGCCGTCGCCTCGGGGTCGAGATTCCACCAGGTTTTCATGATTGGTTCTTCCAACGGACGGCCTTGGATGGCGGTCGGGAACGCCTATTATACATAGGCGTCGTCGAGAATGGTAGAATGCCGTCATGGAACTTCCCGTGGATTCATGGTACCCCGCCGTTTTTATCCGCGTCTCGCGGCGCAGCTTTAATTCCGGCAAGCCCGTCGAGGGGCGAAAAGCCGCTCGATTGGCCGAGACGGCGGCTTCGTTCCGGCCTTTTTCCGACGCCCGGGTCGAGTTCGTCGGCGAACCTCCCGACGAGGTCCTCCGAGGCGTGGTCGGAGGATACGGGAAAATCTCCGGCGCTCCCCTGTATCTGGCGATGGTCGGCCTCGCGGACTCCCCCGGCGTCGAGGAGCATGTCGGCTACACGGGCGAAGGCCTCGTCCTCGAGGCGACGGCCCTCGGCTTGGGATCGTGCTGGGTCAGCGGCTTCTTCAGGCCGGCCGCCGTCCGAAAGCGGCTCGACTTGTCGTCCCGAGAAAAAGTCTATGCCGTTTCTCCCGTCGGGTACGCCGCCGAGGCCTATTCGTCCAAGGACAGGCTTTACCGGACGATCGCCGGGTCGAAAAAGCGAAGGCCGCTGTCCGACCTCGTTTCCGGAGAGCCCCCCGCCGAATGGCAATGGAAAGCCATCGAAGCGGGCCGGCTCGCCCCTTCGGCCGCCAACCGGCAGCCCTGGCGCTTCGAAATCGAACCCCGGGCCGTTACCGTCCGGATCGCCGGCGAACGGGACGACGGAAAATTCTCCAAGCGCCTCGACTGCGGCATCGCCATGCTCCACCTCGAATTGGGAGCCCGGGCGGCCGGAGTCGAAGGGCGTTGGACGCCCCTCCTCCCTCCCTCCGTCGCCCGCTTTGAAATCCAGATTTCCCGATAGTCAATCATCTTCATGCCCAGCAACGCCCGACGGGGGGGGCTCGGAGGCCCACCGCCCGCATCTCTTGAGAGGACGGGCGGAGGTGAGCCGAACCAGGACCCGTCGGGCATTTCGATCGCGACGCCGTCACGAAAGGAAATGAGTTGAAGTTTTTCCGGGTCGGCGTATAATAGGCCTTCCCTATCGGGGAGTAGCGCAGCCTGGCTAGCGCACAGCGTTCGGGACGCTGGGGTCGTGGGTTCAAATCCCACCTCCCCGACCATGGTTTCACCATCCCGGCCCATCGCCCGACGGCCGAGGTGCACGTTCCTCATGAGGCCGAACTTCGCGGCCCGGCTGAACGGGCGGTTCAGCTGGCGCCAGACTTTCACCGCCCTCCGCTACCCGAACTATCGCTTGTGGTTCTGGGGCCAGATGACGTCCCTCTTTGGGAGCTGGATGCAGGGAACAGCCCAGGGCTACTTGATGTACGAGCTGACCCGGTCTCCGGCCTACCTCGGATACGTCGGCTTCGCCAACGGAGTCCCGACCTGGCTGTTCATGCTCTATGCCGGCGTCGTCGCCGACCGCATCCCCCGCCGACGGCAGTTGATCTTCACCCAGACGGCGATGATGATTCTGGCCTTCGCGACGGCCGGCCTGACCTTCGCCCACCTTATCCGGCCTTGGCACCTCATCGCCCTGGCCTTCGGATTCGGGACGGCCAACGCCTTCGACGCCCCCGCCCGCCACGCCATCGTCAACGAGCTCGTTCCGACCGAGGACATGACGAACGCCATCGCCCTGAACTCGGCCATGTTCAACACGGCGACCGCCCTCGGCCCGGCCGTGGGGGGAGTGACCTACTCCCTCTTCGGACCGGGTTGGTGTTTCGTCATCAACGGCCTGTCCTTCATCGCCGTCATCGCCGCCCTCGGGGCGATGAAGCTCGCCTCCTTCGTCCCCCGGCAGGGCCGGAATTCGATCCTCGGGGATCTCAAGGAAGGAGTTCGTTACGTCGCGTCCCAGGCCCACATCCGGACGATCATCGGACTCGTCGCCGTCATCAGCCTTTTCGGCTTCGCCTTCGCGACCCTCGTCCCGGCTTGGGCCGTCGAAATCCTCCACGGCGACGCCGCGACCAACGGACTCCTTCAAGCGACCCGGGGACTGGGGGCCCTGGCGGCGGCTCTCCTCATCGCCTCCCTGGGGCGTTTCCGTTTCCGTGGGTATCTGATCACTCTCGGCTCGATCGCCTTTCCCCTTCTCCTCATCGTCTTCGCCTTCGTCCGCTCGACGCCGCTCGCCTGCCTCGTCCTCATCGGCGTCGGCTTCGCCCTGATCCTCATCTTTAACCTGGCCAACGCCTCCGTCCAGACCCTGACGCCTCTGGAGCTCCGGGGACGGGTCATGAGCATCTATTCCCTGACCTTTTTCGGCATGATGCCGATCGGGGCGCTCCTCATCGGCTGGTCGGCCGCCCGTTTCGGCGAGCCGGCGGCGATCATCATTAACGCCGGCCTGACCCTCGTCTACGCCCTCGCTCTCTTTGCCTTCGCTCCCCGCCTCCGCCGGCTCGAATAGGCCGCTCCTAAGCCTTGAAGGTCGGGAGAAAAGATGAGTCCGTCGTTTGTATTTCCACGGTCACCGGCCTATCATGGACGTGGTCAAAGGAGGACAAGGATGAACCACCCGTTCGCTTGGGTCCGTTCGCGAATCGCCCCCGCCGCGGCGTTTGTTATCGCTTTCGCCGCGGCCGGAGCGGATTCCACCCCCCAAGACATCTTCCAGAATCCGGAAACGCTCGTCCGCGAACTCTATGCCGCCGTCTCCTTCGGCCCGGGACCGGCTCCGGACTGGGAGTACGTCAAGACTTTCTTCCTTCCCCAGGCGGTCATCGCTGTCCGAAAAACGCCGACGTCCATGGCCGTGATGACCGTCCAGGAATTCGTCGACTGGTTCGCCGCGGACGTCGAAAAGTTCAAGATGAAGGAGCGTGGGTTCGAGGAAACGGTCGAGAAATTGAAGCTGACGACCCTGCGGAACATGGCCCAGGTTTTCGTCGTCTACAAGGCCCGTTTGAAGACGCCCGCGAACTCGCCCGGCCAAATCGGCCTCGACAGTTGGGAGCTCCTGAACAAGGACGGGCGGTGGTGGATCGTGGCCGTGACCAACGACATTCCGACGCCGCAGTTCCCCCTCCCGGAAGGCCTCCGCTAAGTCAGGCCAACCGACCCCGTACCTCAAGACGATTTCTGCAAATCCGGCATCGCCGCCGCGCGGCGCGTCCATATCCCCATCACTGCGTCACCCTGACGAGGGTCCCACTCCGTTACGGGGGATACGGCCGCGCCATGCGCTTATCGTCCGCAGAATAAGAGCGAAGAACGGTCAGGATCGAGGCGACAACTCGACCTCGAAGGCCTCGGCGTAAGGCTCGGTCAAGCCGAGGCGAAGGGCGCTCGTCCGGTTGACCCCGAGAATCCGGTCGTCGAAGCCGTAGCCCCGGGTGTTCAGGTTCCGCCGGTGCTGGGAAAGATGGAAGCGGAGAAGCTCGGCCTTCCAGGCGGCCTCCTCTTCGCCGAAAGGAAGGTAGGCGTCATCGCGGGAGGCGATGGTCTTGGGGTCGCGGATGAGGAGGGCCGCCATCGGCCGGCCCGCTTCTTCCGCCAGACGACGCCACCATAGCCAGGCCAGACGATGGTCGGGATTCGTGTCGTTTCCATGGGGGAGAAGAACAAGGTCGGGCGTAAAGGCCTGAACTCCGGCCTTGACGGCCCCGAAGGCCCCCGGATGGTCGAGGAGATACCCGCCTTCTTCGGGAGGCCCCACCGGCAGCCTGAGAAACTCGGCCGCGCCGGCGGGGAGGCTGAAGAAGCGGAGGCTCCGGCGCTGTTCCTCCTCGCGGCATGCGGCTTTGACCTCGGGCGTCGGCGGAGAGCAGAACGAATCCTCGACTCCGTTGGCGCTCGAGCTCAGGACGAGAAGCCGAAGCGGACACCCTTGCTCCCGAAAAAAACGAAGGGTCACGCCCGCGGCGTCGAAATCGTCGGGATGAGGACCCAGGACGAGAATTCGAAGGCCGGGCGTTGCTTCGAGGCCATCCAGGCGGAAGGGGCGCGGCGCATCCTGAAAAACGGAGAGAACGGAGCGAGTCACGAAGCTTTCAGCTCGACGAGTTCGTAGGCCCGCTTTCCCAGGCCGATGGCCTCGCCGTGTCTCAACTGGATGGACCAATCGACGTCGTATCCGGCCCGGAAGACGTCCCGTCCTCCGCCTTGGGCGAGAACCAGGTCGGCCGAGGCCTGGTCGACGGCGACAATGTCGTCCGAGGCGAGAATGCCGATGTCGCCGACGAGAGGACGCTGGTCCTTGGACATGCAGTCGCAGTCCTTGGTGACCTTGAGGAGAAAATTCAGGAAGCCGATCTTGTTGCCGAAGTGCTCCTTGACGAGAAGCGCGTATTCGGCGACCTTCTCCTGGACGCGGCGGGTGTCGTCGTCCCAGGCGACCCGAATCGCCCCATATTTGCAGGCGACCATGCATTCGCCGCAGCCGATGCATTTTTTCCCGTCGATGAGGACGTGTCCTTCGGCCTGGACGACGGCCCCGGCCGGGCAGAAATCGAAACACAGCCCGCAATTCCGGCAGCGCTTGGGATTGACCCGGGGGTGGACGACGGAGTGCTGGTCGAGCTTTCCGGCCCGGGAAGCGCAGCCCATCCCCAGGTTCTTGATCGCCGCCCCGATGCCCGTCTGGACGTGGCCGGTCATGTGGCTGAGGCAGAGCAGGGCGTCCGAAGCCAGGACGGCTCCGGCGATCTTGGCGGCCTTGACCCGGCCGTGGCGGCCTTCGGCCTCGGTCTTGTCTCCCCCGACGAGGCCGTCGGCGATGATGACCGGCAGATCGACGATGTCCGGACGGAAGCCATGGCTCCAGGCCAGGCGGATGTGGTCGACGGAATTCGACCGCTGGCCGACGTAGAGCGTGTTCGAGTCGGTCAGGAAGGCGCGGCCGGTGACCTTGGCGATTTCCCGAACCACGCCGCGAAGCCAGGCCGGCCGGATGTGACCCTTGTTTCCCTTTTCGCCGAAATGGATCTTGAGGGCCACGAAGTCCTCGATTTCGAGCTTCCTCTGGAGGTCCAAGGCGAGGTAAGCCGCGCGGGCCTTGTCGCTCAGGGCCTCCGCCGGCTCGGCCTCCGAAGCCCGGACGAAGAAGACCCGGCTTTTCCTCATGGATTCAAGATGCGTTCGGCGGCCCGCACGGACGCCTCCCGCTCGAAAGTCCGGCCCTGGGAAGCGAGCGTCCTTTCCAGGGCTTCGAGGGCAAAAAGGACCTGGCCGGCCGTCAGGTTCCCCATGTGCCCCATCCGGAAGACCTTGCCGGCCGTCTCGGCCAGCCCGCCGGCGACGACGCAGCCGTTCTCAAAATAGGCCGCGCGAAAGGCCTTGTCGTCGATCCCGTCGGGATAGCGGACGACGGACAGCGTGTCCGCCCAGCAGTCCTTCCGGGTGAAAAAGCTGAAACCGAGGGCTTCGAGCCCGGCCCGCACGGCCTCGGCGTAGAGGGCGTGGCGGGTGAACCGGGCCTCGATCCCCTCCTCGAGGATGATCTTCGTCGCCTCGGCAAAGGCCCGCATTTCGTTGACGCCGGGGGTCGAAAAGTATTTCATCGGCTCCTTCATGATCGGGAGCCAGCGGAGGATATCGGCGTAATAGGCCGGCACGGCCGGGAGGCGGCGGCGCTTGGCCATGGCCCGCTCCGAAAAAACGTCGATCGCCAGACCGGGAGGGGCACCGAAACATTTCTGGGCGGCCGTCAGGACGACATCGATCCCCCAATCGTCCATCCGTTCCTCGATGCCGCCCGTGGCGCAGACCCCGTCGACGACGTAAAGGAGGCCCGTCCCTTTGAGGATCTCGGCGTAGTCCTTGACCGGAGCGCAGGCGCCGGTGCTCGTGTCGACATGGGTCACGGCGACGAGGGCGTAGGATCCCGTCCGGACGGCCCGGGCGAGGTCCTCCGGGGGAACGACCGAGCCCCAGGGGCTGCGGAGGATGTCGAAGGGGACGCCGAAGCTCTCGCAGATCTGGCCCATCCGGTCGCCGAAATAGCCTTGGGAAAGGACGAGAACGCGGTCGTCGCGTGAGACGAGGTTGAGGAGGGCGACTTCCATGGATAAAGTTCCGGCCCCGGTGATCAAGAAGGGCTCGCCGGCGGCGGAGAAGACGATTTTCTTGAGGTTCTCGAGGGCCAGGCTCAAATCGGCGGCCATCTCCGCGGCGACATGGGAAACCGTCGGCCTGGCCAGAGTCTCGAGAATCCGCGGGACGACCGGGCTCGGTCCGGGAATGAGGAGGAGCTTGTCCATGGTTCCCTATCTCCTTGATTTTACGTGGCGAAATAGCCCGCCCGATGGCTGATCCTCAATCCGGCGCTTTTCAACTTGACGATGATGTGGCGGAAGGACCCGTCGGCTTTATAGTCCGTCGGCTTGTAGTAAACCAGGTAATAGGTTTCGGCCGCTTCCACGGCCCGCCGGAAGGCCGTGTCGGCCCGCAACGAACTCTCGCTCAGTCCTCCCGTCGCGGCGGCAACCTCACGGAAAGCGCTGTAGATGTCTTCGGACTGCTCGACGAGATCCATTCCGGTCGGATTCTGGTCGGTGATGTCCGTCCGCAGGACGGGCGGCTTGGTGACGAACAGAAAATGGATCGAAACCGAGGAATCGGAGAAAGCCCTCTTGACCGCGTCGACGGCCTGCCGGACGCCGTTTTCGAACACTTCGAAGTCCTCGATCTTGAGGCTGTCGACGAAAGCCCCGCCTTGAAAGACCCTGACAGGGACTTCAATGTTAACGACCCGGACCTCGTGGGCGAGCTGCTGACCGAAGGCCGCCGCGGCGGCGGCCAGGACCGCCGCGGCGGCGAACAGCCGAAGAGACCGTCCCGGATGTCTAGACATAGGTGCCCATTCTAGCCCAGATCGGCATTCGGGAAAAGCCGTTCCGAGGTCAAGGCCGTCAGAGCCCGGCGAACCGACAGAAGCGAGGGGAAGGTCTGAACCCTCTGGGAGACATACCCCTCGGGCTCGCGAGTGACGATGAAAATGCGGTCGATCCCGGCGCCCCCTCCCGACCGGACGTCGAAGTGGGAATCCCCCACGACGCAACATTCGTCCGCGTTCAACCCGAGGGCTTTCATCGCCGCCCGGAGGGGAGCCCCCGACGGCTTCCACAAACCCGTTTCCCTCGACGAGACGTAATCGAAGGACAGGGCGAATCGGGAAAGGAGCGCCTCGAGGTTCTTTCTCGAGTTGTTCGTCACGAGGGCCGTTCGGACGCCCCTCTCGGCCAAGAGCCTCAACAGGGGGCGGATGCCCGCCCTGAGCTTCGCTTGCCGAGTCGCCGAGGCCTCGTGGCCCTCGAGGATTTTCCGTCGACGGGACCTCTCGGGTTCGGACAGCCCCTCGATGAAGGACAGGATCGGGACGCCTTCCGCCCCCAATTCCTTCCGGATCTTCGGCCAGTCGTAAGGCGTGTCGACGATCGTTCCGTCCAAATCGAAAAGGACGCCCCGGACCGCCTTCGTCTTCCCGGAATTCACTTCTTGACGCGTCCGACTTCGAAGAGAGGTTCTCCCCGATTGGCCGGCGGGGTGCCGACGATATAGAGAATGAGGCCGGCGAAAGGCGCCTCGAGCTCCTCGAGGACGCGGCCGAAATAGTCTCGCAGAAGGCCGACGGTCTGCCCCTCGGCGACCGTCGCTCCCATCCCGACTTTCGGTTCCCAGACGCCGTCGGCCCCGGCATTGACGACTTCGTAGCGGTCGATCCAAACGACGTTCTCGGCGGGAGCGGGGCGGCCGGCGATCAGGCCGTAGAGCTTCATGACGCCCAGGGCGCCCTCGACGTTGCGGACGATGTCCTCCTCGTCCGACCGGCCGAGATACCCCGACTCCGTCGTGACGGCCGGCTTCCCCAAGAGGACGACCGTGTTCCCGAGGTATTTCGAATCCCGGAGATCCTTCGTCCGGGAGGTGTCGATGATGATGTGGCGGAGGCCGAAGGCCAGGGCCAGCTCCCTGGTCCGGGCGTCCAGGGCGGCATCGCCGCTGATGATCCAGTAGGAGTACGGAATGAGAGCCTCGTTGGCGTCGCCGCAGTGCATGTCGACCAGGGCGTCGCATTTCTTGACGACCTCGTCGGTCAAGACGCGGGCCATCCGCTGGCTCAGCGTTCCGGCGGCGTCGCCGGGGAAAACCCGGTTGAGGTTTTTCCAATCGTGGGGATTCCAATAGACCGTCCGACGTGAGAAGGAGGGGAGATTGGCGATGTGGACGAGAATGACCGTTCCGGAAAGCGCCTTGGGGTCGATCCGCTCCCGGACCCGGTGGAGGGCCAGGATCGGAGGATATTCGGCCCCGTGGACCCCGGCGACGAAGGCCACGACCTTCCCCGGCTTCGCCCCGTGGATGACCGTGACCGGAATCCGGGTTCCGGGGTCGCCCCTCGCCGGGACGTCGAGAAATCCCGAAGCCGAAGCTCCCCGCGCCGCCCGCACGGGGCCGACGGCGAAGACGTCCTCTCCGCCTCCAAAGAGCCACGCCGCCGCGGCCAAGAGAGTCCCCGCCGCGGCGGCCGCCGACCGTCCTCTGACCTTGAACATGGCGCTCTCCTTTCGGCTCTTATTGTATGCGACTTGTCTTGCGTCGACAAAATCATTTTGTTATAATCCGCCCGCCAATCGAAATCCTGAGGGAGGTCATTCATGGGCAAGTATTTGGCCATCATCGGAGGTCTCGTCGCCGTCGCCGGCGGAATCGTCCTCGTCGCTTTCGTCTGGTGGAAGCAGTTCGTGTGGCTGGTTCAGGCTTGCATCCCGCCGGTCCTGTTTTTCGGCGGCTTGATCGCCCTCATCGCCGGCATCAGCAGCATCAAGGATGCCGCCCGGACGAAGCAGCTCGAGGAAGAAGCGAAAGCCGAAGAGGCGAAAAAGGCCTGACGACCTCCGGCCGGGCCGCGGTGTGTCGTGACGCACGTCGGCCTCTCTCTGCTGGCGCTGGCTTTTTCCCTCCTCAATGCCTTCACGAGGGAAATTCAAAACGCCTTTCTCGGGAATGACCCGAGGATCCTGAGGTCTCTGCTCGCCCCGGATTCCTACGTCCAAATCTCGCTCCCACCCCCCATCGGCTTTTCGGACCAGGTTTCCGACGAGCAGGCCTTTCTTCTTTTCGCCGAGATTTTCTCGACCGCCAGAACATCGGGCTTCTATCCCGAGGGGGATGTTCTCCGGACGCTCAACCGGGGAGCCTTCATCTTCAAAGCCCGTTGGGAATTCCTGACGACGAACCGCATCCCCGGAGCGTTCCGGATTCTCTTCTACGTCCAAGTCCGTCCCTCCCCTCGCCCCGGGAAAGCTCTCTGGAAAATCACCCAGATCCGGGCGGACAGGATCGGGACGGGATTCCCGTGAGACGCCTCCGTCTCGGCGGCCGCGCTCTCCGGAAGGCCGCTTTGGGGGGAACCCTGGCGGCCGTGATTTGCGGATGGCTCGCCGTTCTCGCGCCCGTTTTGCGGACGACGCGTTATGAAGAGCGGAGCTTGGAAAATCTCCGCAGCCAGGCGGTCGCCATTCAGAAAGAGTTCGCCGCCCTCTCCCGCCTCGCCGAGCGGAGGCTCGACGCCCTGACCCGACCTCCCTTTCCGGCCGCGCCCGAAGGCCAGTTCCGGCGCTTGAAGGACCTCGGCCTCGACCCGGACGTCGAAGGGGCCGCCCTTTACGGGACGGACAGGCGCCTTCGCCTCTGGCTGGGCCGGGTCCTCAACCTCGAGGACATGTTCCTCGGACCGGATCCGGCCCTGACCCCTTCCGCCCGCCCCAAAATGGTTCTTGTCCACGACAAGGCGTCGGACCTCCTGGCCCTCGTCCACAAGACGGAATCCCAGGACATCGTCGTCGTCTATCGGCTCCTGGCCTTCGTCCCCGAATTGAGGTCCTCGTATGTCAAGGAGTACAGCTTCCTCCCGCCACGCCTCCAGCGGGGCGCCCACCTGTCGTTTTGGGATTTCCGGGAGGACATCACCGTCTTCGAGCGTTTCTTCGCCCTCAACAAGGACGAGTATGTCGGCCAACCCCGCCTCCAAACGGAGGTCCAAAGCCTGTTCTTTCCCCTGCGAAACCAGGAGGGCCGGATCCTGGCCCACGTCTCGCTGAACTCTCCGACCCGGGCCGCCATCCGCCTCGCGACGCGGGACGGATTTCTCTTCGCCGCGCACCTCGCCGCCGCCGTGGCCCTCGTCTTCCTGGGGCTGTCTCTCGTCGGGGGAACGGCTTTCCGGGCAAGACGGGCTTGGCCGGGCGCGGCACTCCTCGTCGTCCTGGCCGCCTTCCGGTTCCTTTTCTTTCCCCTCAGCCGCCTCGGCCCGGCCAAAGCCTTCCGCGTTTTTTCTTCCGCCCAGGCAGGATTCATCTCGCTCGGCCGGTTGACAAGCTCGCCGGCCGACATCTTCCTCACGAGCCTGCTTTGGCTCGCCGTCGCCGCCCTGGCGGCGGTCTATATCATCCCCGAGCGGGCGGGCCTTCCGGCCGGCGGCCGGCGTCGGGCCGGACTTCGAATCGCGGCCGGGATCCCGTTCGCCGCCGCCCCGTTCCTCCTGGCCGCTTTCGGCGAGTTTCTGCGTCGCCTCGTGACCCACGCCAGCCTCAATCTTGTCCGCCTCGATTTCTCGTTCGTCTCCCTTCTCCTCCTGGCCAGCGTTTTCTTCGCCCTCTCCGGAACGGTCCTCCTCCTCGCGGCTTCCTTTCGGAAAGGCCGCCGCGCTTTCGGAACCCCGGGCCCGCCGGCCGGCCTCCTGGCCGTATCGACGACGGCCGTCTTCCTTCTCCAGTCCAACCGGAGGCCGGGATTCATCTTTCTCAATGTCCTCGTCCTCGCGCTCTTCCTCCTTTGGGCCTACGGCCGGGCGAGCTTCCGCCGAGCCGTCGCGGCCGTCCTCGTGCCCGCCTTGGCGCTTTTCGTCTATGTCCATCTCGAGCGGGCGACGGCGGCCAAGTCCAAGATCCTCGTCCAGGATTTTCTCAAAGACACCGTTCTCGCCCACGGGCACTGGATTGAGTACCTCCTCGCCGAGTCCCTGGAGAACCTCGACAAGGAAGCCAAGGACATCCGGGACTTCCTCCGCCGCTCCGAGCCACCGGCCGAGGCCGCGCGCCGGTTCTGGGAGCGGACGGCGGCGGCGAGGCTCAACGCCTATTCCGGCCTCCAGATCTTCGACCCGGAAGGGACGGAGGTGGCCCGCTTCGCCCTCAACGTGCCGAAAATCACGGCCGAAACGTCGACCCTCCCGGGCCGGCGGGACTGGACGGTGACTCGAATCGCCAAGCCCTTCATGGGAAAGGCCCGCGAATTTCTTGTCGGCTACCGGGATTGGACCGACGAAGACCGGGACCTGGGCCGGCTCGTCTTCTACATCTCCCTCGACTATGACACCCTCCCCTTCCTCTATTCGGCCAATCCGTATTTCGAGCTCCTCCGGACGAATGCCCTGCCCTCCCTCGACCAGTTCGATTTCCGCTTCGCCGTCTTCGATGACGGCGGGCGGATCCTGTTCAATCCCGCCCGGCTTTCGACGGGCCTCCCGAGCGCCGTCATCGAAACCGCGGGGCTCTCCGGACCCGGCATCTGGACGCGGTTCATGGATAAGACCCAGGCTTATGACCTTTTCGCCTTCAGGGCCGAGAACCGGATCGTCGCCTTTCTCGCCCCTCGCAAGGGGTTCGTCGGCCGAGCCGTCGATTTTCTCAAGCTCTTTGTCCTCCTTGGGGCGCTCGCCGTTCTCGTCCTCCTCCTCGGGTCGAGCCTCGGGGGCCGTTTTCATCCGAAACGCCTTCTCTGGTCGTTCTCCAACCGGGTCAACGTCTCGTTCATCGCCATCGCCCTCGCCCCCCTCGTCCTTTTCGCCTTCGTCTCCCGGCCTTTCTTCAACCGGATCCTAACCCAGCAATTCATCGAGAAAGCGAAGGTCCACGCCAACATGGCCCGCAACGCCATGGACGATTTCATCTACCTCCAGGAGGAGGAGCGGGCCCTCATCGAGTCCCAGCCCGAGGAACTGGCCCTTTACCTTTCGACCTCGATCTCCAACGACGTCAACCTTTTTCTGGAAGGGAGGCTCGTCTCGTCCAGCCGGCGGGAGTATTTCGACGCCGGCCTCCTGCCCGACCTTCTCGACGGCGAGGTCTATTTCAACCTCCAGTTCGCCAACGACCCCTTCACGGCCCAAACGCGCCGCCTCGGAGGGTTTTCCTACCAGATCCTCACCGTCCCCTATTCGTCTCTCGAGCCCCCTCTCCTCATCTCCCTCCCCTTCCCTTTTGAGCAGCAGGAAATCGGCCAGGCGACGCGTTCGCTCGTCGAATTTCTTCTCTTCGTCTCCGTCTTTTTCGTCGGCCTCGTCATCCTCCTGGCCCGGGCCATCGGCTCGATGATCGTCACCCCCATCAGCCGCCTCCTGGCCGGGACGAAGGCCGCCGCCCTGGGGAATCTCGATTTCGAAATCGAGTACGGGCGCCACGACGAGATGAAGACGCTCGTCGACGGCTTCAACCGGATGATCCAAAGCCTCAAGGACCATCAACGCGAGCTCGCCGACCTCGGCAAGACGGCGGCTTGGGCCGAGATGGCCCGCAAGGTCGCCCACGAGATCAAGAATCCCCTGACCCCGATCCAGCTCTCGGCGGAACACCTCCTCCGCGTTTACGAGGACCAAAGCGGAGACTTCGAGGCCGCCCTCAAGGAATCGACGGCCTACATCATCGGAGAAGTCGAAAATTTACGCCGGATCGCCCAAGAATTCCTCGACCTCTCCAAGGCGTCCATCCTCCACAAGGAGGCCGTGGATCTCGACGACTTCGTCCGCGAGCTCGTCGAGCCCTATCGCAAGCTTCTCGGCGGCCGGATCGCCTTCCGCGAAACCTACGCCGCCGCCGCCCGCGTCGCCGCCGACAAGGCCAAGCTCAAGATCGCCCTCCGCAACCTGCTCATCAACGCCGTCGAATCGATCCGGGGACGGGGCGAGATCCACGTCTCGACGGCGGCCTCCGGCGGCCGGGCCGAAATCGCCTTCGAGGACACCGGAACGGGCATCGAAAAAGAAATCCTCGAACGCATCTTCGAGCCGTATTTCTCGACCAAGGACGTCGGGACCGGCCTCGGCCTGCCGATCGCCAGGAAGATCGTCGAGGACCACGGGGGGACGATCCGCCTCGAAAGCGAACTCGGCGTCGGGACCCGGGTGACGATCGGCCTTCCCTGCCTCGGCGGCTAGAAATTTCCCTAGAAGTATGGAAAAATAGGCCCATGAACAAGACGCTCGTCGTCTATTTCAGCCGGACGGGGAACACAAAGCGCGTCGCCGAGGCCATTCACGAGGCCCTGGACGGCGAGAAGGCTCTCCACCCGTTGGAGGATATCAAGAGCCTCGAGGGGCACCAGCTGGTCTTCGTCGGCTTTCCCGTTCATTCCCACAGCCTGCCCTACAAAGTCGAGGTCTTTCTCAAGGCCGTCAAGCCCGGGGCGAAAATCGCCCTGTTTTGCACCCACGGCTCCCTCCCCGGCCACCGCCTTTCGCGCGAAGCCATGGAATACGCCGTCGTCCTGGCCGCCAAAGCCAAGATCCTGGGGACATTTTGCGTCCGGGGAAAACTTTCCTTGGAGGCTCTGGAGACCCTCGGCCGCTCGCCCGAACACCAGGAGTGGGCCGAGATGGCCCCCTCGGCCGGCACTCATCCCGACGCCGCCGACCTCGAGGAGGCGCGGGTCTTCGCCCGGCTCATCAAAACCCGGAGCGACCACGGTCATTATTGATGGCCAGATTCCTCTTCTACGCGATCCTGGCGTACCTCCTTTATTCCTTCTGGAGGTTCTTCCGGTCCTTGAAGCGCCGGGTCGTGAGCGCCCGCCCTCCTCAACCCCGCCTTTCGGGAACGATGGTCAAGGACGAGGTTTGCGACACCTATCTCCCGAAGGAGGAGGCCTTGCGGGAAGTCATCGAGGGAAAGGAATATTTCTTCTGTTCGAAGGAATGCCGGAAGAAATGCCTCGAGGCCCGGAAGCGGCCCTAGGCCGATCCGATCACCCGGAAATCCTTGAATTCCCCCGTCGCCTCGGCCCACGTGTCATCGACGTCTTCGACCCGGGCCAAAGACGGCCCCCGGCGGAGCCAGGCGGCGTATTTTTCGAGCTCCGCCCGCTCGCCTTCGACACAGACCTCGACCTGGTCTTCGCCGCGATTCCGGATCCATCCTTTGAGGCCGAGGCCATCGGCCACGCGCCGGGCATACCATCGAAAGGCGACGCCCTGGACGCGCCCGGAAACGACGGCGTGAAGACGGACAGCCATTCTTACCGATTTTAACATATCCGAAAAGGACTTCTTGGTTTTTCCGAAGACGCTCGAGGGGTGGGAGGCTCGGAGGCCCGCCAGAGTCCGAGTCGTGGGCCGCGAGGACGATGGAGGTGAGCCGAACCAGGACCCGTCGAGCGCTTCGGGCATTGAAGAGGGGATTGCGCCCAAGATGGCAGAACGTATTATAATTGCCGGGGATGAAAAGAACGCTTCTCTCGATCGCCGGCTTTGACCCTTCGGGGGGGGCGGGAGTCCTCCAGGACGCGGCCGTTTTTCGCCTTTTCGGATTCCACGGCGCCGCCGTCCTGACGGCCGTGACGGCGCAGGGACCGGCCGGCGTCCGGAAAGTCAAGGTCATCGAAGCGGCATTCCTTCGGGCCCAATACCGCGCCCTGGTCCGCGATATCCATCCCGCCGGAATCAAGGTCGGGATGGCCTCCACGGCCGCGAACCTGGCGGTCATCGGGAGGATCCTCGGCCGTCACGGCGGGATTCCCCGGGTCGTCGATCCCGTGCTCCGCTCAAGCTCGGGCGTTTCTCTTCTCGAAAAGGGCGCCGCCGGCGAGTTGCTCGAGGCCGTCCGGCGCAAGGCGACGGTCCTGACTCCCAACCTGGCCGAGGCCGGATGCCTTACCGGCCTCGAAGTAGGCTCGGTGGAGGACATGGTGGAGGCGGCCCGAGTTCTTTTCGGCCTGACGGAAGTCCCCTCCCTCATCACCGGCGGTCATCTCCGAACCGAGGCGGTGAACGTCCTTTACGACGGCCGACGAATACATCGTTTTGCCAGGACGAAGATCGGCCGAGACGTCCACGGGACGGGTTGTTTCTTCTCCGCCGCCCTTCTGGCCTATCTGGTCCGCGGCCGTTCCCTGCCCCGTTCCTGCGCCCTGGCCACGGATCTGACCCACGAGGGTATCCGGGCCGCCGTGAGGCTGGGCCGCGGGCGACCGATCATTCCAGGATCTCGGCCGCCCGTTTGAGGACCGAGCCGGGAAAGACGACCCCCTGAAGAGCCGCGGCCCGCCGGTTCAGGACGAGGCGGACGTCGCTCATGGATTCGAGGGGAATGAGGGTCGGGTTCTCCCCGTTCTTGACCCTGAGGACGAGCTGGCCGGATTTATAACCCATCGCGTAGAAATCCCATCCGACGGCCGCCGCCGCTCCGCTCCGGGCCGCCAGGAGCGAGCCGCTGAAGAGGGGGACGGCGTTTTCATCGGCCGCCCGGGCCAGGGCCTCGAAGGCCGCGTTGATCGTATTGTCCGAGATCTGGTAAATGGCGTCGATCTTCCTGTTGATGAGAACCCGGGCCGCGAGAAGAATGTCGTCAGGGTTTTCGACGGGCACGGAGACGATGTCGAAGCCGAGGTCCGCGGACGCCTCGCGGGCCAGGTCAAGATAATATTCGGAGTTCATCTCGGAGGGGGTCCAGAGCGTCCCCAGGCGCCGGGCGCCCGGAAGGATTTCGCGGACGACGGCCAGCCCCTCGCGGATGGGCGCCGTCGAAGCGACGCCCGTGACGTTGGGCCGGTGTTCGGTCGCCGAGACGCCGGCCCCGGCCAGATAGGGGTTGGCCACCGAAGAAAAGACGATCGGGATCTTCGGCGTGGCGATCAAGGCCGCCTGCAGGCTCTGGGTCGAGGTCGGGACGAGGATGTCGACCCCGTCCTTGACGAAAGCCCGGGCCAGGCGATGGACCTCGGAAATGTTCCCTCGGCCGTTGCGGACTTCGATTCGGACATTCACGCCGTCCCGGAGCCCTCCGTCGGCCAAGGCCTGGAGAAGGCCCCTCCGGACTTCCCGCGAGGTCCCGGAATCGATGAGCTCGAGGACTCCGATCGTGGTGAGGTCTTTGCCGTCCGGCCCCCCGCAGGACGCGGCCAAAACGCAGAAGACCAACCATACCCGTTTCACGCTCGGCCGCCTCCAGGAAAACCCATCTTAATCGAATCCCGGGAAGGGGTCAAACTCCGACGATCCTTTCGAGAAGGGCCGGGGCGATGTTGCCTCCGCTGGCCACGAGGACGGCCGTCCGGCCTCGAAAGAGCGGAGCGTACTTCAGGACGGCCGCCCAAGGAAGCGCTCCCGCGCCCTCGACGACTTCGCCGTGCTCCTCGAACATGCGCTTGACGGCCAGGCGCAAGGCCCTCTCCCCGACCGTCAGCATCCCGTCGACGAACCGACGGCAGAGGTCGAACGTCACCGACCGGGGCTCGATTCCGCCGGCGACGGCATCCGCCAGGGTTTTTCCTTCACGGACAGCGACCAAACGGCCGGCCCGGAGAGAAGCTTTCATGAACGCCGAGGCGGCCGGTTCGACGCCGAAAACGCGGACGCCGGAAACTTTCGTTTTGAGGAAACCGGCTACTCCGGCGATGAGCCCCCCGCCGCCGACCGGGACGAGGACGTCTTCGACTTCCGGCAGGGCCGCGAAAATCTCGAGACCGACCGTCCCCTGACCGGCGATCACGCCGAGGTCGTTATAGGGCGAGATATAGGTCCGGCCGAGTCGCCCCCCGTCGCGCCGGGCGCCCGCCTCGGCCCACTCGCAGCTCGTCCCGTAAAAACGGATCTCGGCTCCGGCCTTCCTGAGTCTGGAGACTTTTTCGACCGAGGCCGTCCGGGGAAGGCATAAGAGGAGGTCGAGGCCCTCGAGGCGGGAAGCCTCGGCAAGGCCGAGGCCATGATTCCCCGTCGAGGCCGAGATCAGGCCGCCCTCCCGTTCGGCGGGGATGAGGCCTCGAACCTTGGCCAACGCGCCCCGGAATTTGAACGATCCCGTCGTCTGCCGGTTCTCCCATTTGACAAAAACTCGGGCTCCGGTCTCGCGGCTGAGGGAATCGACCGGGGACAGCGGCGTGGAAACGACCGCCGACCGGATCCGCCCAAAGGCTTCCTCGACGGCCGGGGCGAGGTCGAAGGTCGACAGGTTCATGGTTCTTCTCCCGTTATTCTACAGGAATCGTCAGGCAAAAAAAGGGGCAAAAAAGGTATAATGACCCGGATGGCGCGCTACTATTTCGGCCCGGCCGGCTGGAGCTATGAAGACTGGAAGGGGATCGTCTACCCCCCCCGCCCCCGGGCGGGTTTCCATCCTCTCCCCTTCCTGGCCCGCTTCGTCAACTTCGTCGAGGTCAACAGCACCTTCTACCGGCCGCCGACGTCGACCCTGACGCTGTCCTGGGTCAAGAAAATCGACCCGGCCTCCGACTTTCTGTTTGCCGTCAAGCTCCACCAGATGTTCACCCATGTTCGCCGCGACTTCACCCTCAAGGACGCCGACGCCTTCAAGGAAGGGATCGAACCGCTCCTCGCGGCCGGACGGCTGGCCGCCCTTCTCCTCCAGTTTCCCTGGTCCTATGCGAACACCCCCGCCCACCGGGACTACCTCGGGGGGCTGTTCAAGCTTTTTGCCGGCTATCCCCTGGCCTTGGAAGTCCGCCATGCGTCCTGGGAGGACCCCGAGGTCGTCGATTATCTCCGCGAAGCCAAGGTCGCTTTCTGCAATATCGACCAGCCCGTGATCGGAGCCTCGCTCCGGCCGACGGCCATCGTCACGAATCCCGCCTTCGCTTACGTCAGGCTCCACGGCCGGAATTATGCGGACTGGTTTCGCGAGGGGGCCGGCCGCGACGCCCGCTACAACTACCTCTACGCCAAGGACGAGCTGGCCGAATGGGTCGGCCGGATCAAGGACCTGGCCGGCTCGAGCGAGAGGATCTTCGTCGTGACCAACAATCATTACCGGGGGCAGGCCCTGGCCAACGCCCTCCAGATCAAGAACATGGTGACCGGCGAGAAGCTCGACCTCCCCCTTGACCTCGTCAAGCAGTATCCCCTCCTCGAGGACATCGTCGATCGAATCCGGAAGGGGCAGCTCGGCCTTTTCAGCGCCGGCGGGAGCGGGGAGCCGGCCCCGTCGGGCAAGGATGGACGCCGATGAGATGGTGGGAAAACGAATTCGTCCGGGTCGAGGGAAACCGCCTCCGCCTCGGCCGGCGCTGGGCCGAGGACCTTGCCCGGAAACACGGAACGCCGCTCTACGTCTACGGAGCCGAACGGATCCTGACCAACGGCCGGCGCCTGGCCCGGGCGTTCGCCGCGGCGACGTCGCTCGAAACGCGGCTCGCCTACGCCATGAAGGCCAACGCCCATCCCGCCGTGCTCGCCCTCATCCGGGAGGAAGGCGGATGGATCGACGCCGTCTCCCCGATGGAGGTCGTCCGGGCTCTCGCGACCGGCTTCCCCGCCGGCCGGGTCATCTTTACCGGAACGAGCGTCTCGGCCGCCGATTTCGAAGCTCTCCTCGCCGTGGAAGGGCTGACGATCAACATCGACGCGGTCGAGCAGCTCGACATCATGCGCGCCGTCCTCCGCCGGATCCCCGGCCGGCGCCGGATCCGGGTCGCCGTCCGCTGGAATCCCGGCCTGGGCTGCGGCTTCAATCCCAAGGTCATCACCGCCGGCGCCCGTTCGGCCGACGGGACGCCGGTCAAATTCGGAATCGAGGAGGGGCGGGTCATCGCCGCTTTTCGGAAGGCCAGGGAGTACGGTTTCACGCCGGTCGGCCTCCATCAGCACCTCGGCTCGGGCTGGGTCAAAGCCGATTATCCGGCCGCCCTCGAATCCGTCGACCGGATGATCGCCAAGGCCCGGGAGCTCGCCGAGGCCGGATTCGAGCTCGAATTCCTGGATTTCGGCGGAGGCTTCGGGCCCCGCTACCGCCGCGAGGACGGCCTCTTCCCGGTCGAAGCCTACGCCCGGGCCATCGGCCGAAAAGTCAAAGAGGCCGGATTGTCTCTTCGGGCCCTCGTCGTCGAACCCGGCAAGTTCTGGGTCGCCGACGCGGGAGCCCTCCTCCTTCGGGTCGAATACGTCAAGACGAACTACGGCCATCTCTTCGCCTGCGTCAACGGCGGGACCTTCAACACCGTTCCCCGGCCCGCTGTCTACGCCCACGCCCGGCACGAAATCGTCAACGCCGGACGCGTCGCCGGAGGGCCGAGGAAAAGGGTCACCATCGCCGGCCATCTCTGCGAAACGGGCGACGTTTTCGGCAAGGACTTACTCCTTTCCGTCCCGCGCCCGGGCGATACCCTCGCCATCCTCCAGGCTGGAGCCTATGGTCGGAGCATGGCCTCGACGTTCAACCTTCGTCCCATTCCGGACGAAATCATCGTCTGAGGCCGTGACCGGCCATGGGCCTGAGACATCTTCCCCTCCGCCGGCCCCGGCCGGACGGACGACGATTCATCGACATCCTCCTCGGCCGCTACCCCGGTCCCGTCCCGCTCGTCGAATATCTCGTCGACGAGGAGGTCCTCAAACCGGTCGTGACCGAGGTCCTGGGACGGCCTTGGAGCGACTTCGGTCCGGACGTCCGCTCCCGGGAGGCCTGGCTGGATAACTTCCTGGCTTTCTGGCACGGCCTGGGCTACGACATCGTCCGTTTCGAAACCGGACTTCCGTTCGCCGAGCCCAAGCTCGCCGCCTTGGACCCGACGGCGGCCGGAGGGCGTCGCGACTGGGCGGACGAGCATCGCGGCGCCATCCGAAGCTGGGAAGACTTCGAACGCTATCCTTGGCCCCGGATCGAGGACATGGATTTCTCTCCGTTCGAATATCTCTCCCGGAACCTTCCCGAAGGGATGGGACTCGTCGCTTGTCACGCCGGCGGAATTTTCGAGCACTTGAGCTGGATCATGTCCACCGAGGGGCTCTGCCTGGCGCTCGTCGACGACCCCCCTCTCGTCCGAGCCGTGGCCGACAGGATCGGCGGGTTGTTGTCCGGTTTTTACGAGTATCTCGTCAGCTTTCCCGGGCTCCTCGCCCTGTTCCCCGGGGACGATATGGGCTTCAAGACGGGGACTCTCGTCTCGCCGGAAGATCTCCGCAAGGTTGCGCTCCCTTGGCACAAGCGCTTCGCCGCGCTGGCCCACTCCCTCGGCATTCCCTATTTTCTCCACTCCTGCGGGAACTTGGCCTCGATCATGGACGACCTTGTCTCCGACGTGGGGATCGACGGCAAACATTCGTTCGAGGACGCGATCATGCCGGCCGAGATTTTTCAGGAAAAATACCGGAGCCGGGTCGCCGTCCTGGGCGGGGTCGACGTCAACGTCCTCGCCGCCGGGAGCGAGGCCGACGTCCGGCGCAGGACCCGCGGCCTCGTCGAAACCTGCGGACCCCGGGGGCGCTTCGCCGTCGGCTCGGGCAATTCGATCCCGAGCTACGTCCCGGCGGCCAATTTCCTGGCCATGGTCGACGAGGCCCTCGAGCTCAAAAACGGGTTTGTTCTCTAAGGCTCGGGGATTCAGTCCCCGGCGGATGGGACGGGACGGCCGTGGACGTCGAGGAAAGCGAAATCGCCGACGGGACGGCGGGCCGGCCGTTCCCTTTCCTGCTCGACCTGCTTCGGGCTGAGGATGGGACTGACCTCCGCGGCTTTCCGGCCGACGATGATCAAGGTGATGACTTGGAAGTCTTCCGGGATGCCGAGGACCTCCCGCGTTTTCTTCGGGCTGAAGCCGGCGATGGGATGAGCGACCAGGCCCAACTCGGTCGCCCTGAGGAGGAGGAAGGCGGAGGCCAGTCCGACGCCGAAGAGGTGATACTCCCGGTCCCGGATGACGCAGTCGTCCTCCTTCCGGCTGAAGACGGCGACGATCATCGAGGCCAGCCGGGCCCAGTCGTTCCCCGGTCTGTTCAAGGCGGCATGGAGCTCCCCGAGTTTCGCCGGGTCGCGAACGAATACGAAGCGCCAGGGCTGGTTGTTATTGCACGAAGGGGCGAGCTGGGCGTGGCGGGCCAGGTCGAGGATGAGGTCGTCGGGAATATCGACCGGGGCCAACGACCGGTATGCCCTTCTCGCCTGGATGGCCTCTTGAACGTCCATGGGAACCTCACCTGGTGAATTGTCGAGGAAGGGAATTATGCCATAAGGCCCGGCGTCCTTGAACCCCCTTCGAAGACCCCGCCTTCTCCGATGACCGTCGATGCCCCCCCGAATCACCCCGGGCGGGGATTGCGAAAACTGCCGGAATCCGGTATTTCTACGGAGATGGACGGCCGTGGAGAAAGCGCAAGGCCATGAGCTTTGAAGAGCCGGCTCTGAGCGGCGGGAAGGCCCCCCTTTTTGCGACGATGGAAGAGGACATTCAATCCGTTTTCAAGACGGAGGCGGAAAGGGAAAAGGTCAGAAAGCTTCTCGCCGGGGCCGAGGAGCAATCGCGCCGGAAGGACATCAGAGCCACCCGGAAATACGACCCCTTCAAGAAATTCCTCCACTTATGGGGGATGAGGCTTCGCTACGGACTCCACCTCAAGAAGCCGGGTTACTTCTGGCGGATCGTCAAGAACGTCGCCCGGGGCAAGTTCTACCATGTCTTCGGCATCAAGAAATACGTCCTCCGGGGGATCGAGTTCGCCATCTCCTTCCGCTGCAATTTCCGGTGCAACCACTGCCTTTGCGCCCGAATCGACGAATCCAAGACACGACGCGAGCTCGACGCCGGGGATTACCGCCGCGTCGTGAAGGAAGCCATGGCCCTGGGAGCGACGACGTTCGGCATGGAAGGCGGCGAGCCCTTCGTCCAAAAAAACTGGGAAGAGCTCATGGAGGCGTGGCAGCCGAAAAAGAACCACATCATCGTCACGACCAACGGCTACCTTTTCGACGAGGCGAAAGCCAGGCGGTGCGCCGGGATGGGCGTGGACACGATCAATTTCAGCCTCGACAGCGGCTATCCCGAGCTTCACGACCTCTTTCGGAAGAAGAACGGGAGCTTCGCCAAGGTCATGGAAGGCATCCGGCTCTGCCGGAAATACGGGATCAAGCCTCTCATCAACACCTGCGTCCACAAGGGAAACCTCTACACGGACGGCTTCCGGGAGCTTCTGGAATTCTCCGAGCGCGAGAAGATCCTGATCAACACCCTCCTGGCGAAGGGGACGGGCAATTTCAGCAACACGGAGGTCCTTCTCGATGAAGAAGACCTCCGGGCCTACGAAAAGATCGTCCGGCCCTACACCTACGTCCAGCGCCACCTGAACTTCAACTACGGCAAGCAGTGGGGCTGCCCGGGAACCAAGGAAATGATCAACATGACGCCCTACGGCGACGTCATGAACTGCGCCAACATGCATATTTACGGAGGCAACGTGACAGAGGAGCCCCTCGCCCTGATCCGGGAGAGGGTCCTCAAAACGACCCCCTTCGGGAGGTACCACTGCTGCTTTCTCGCCGAGGACAGGGATTTCATGGAGATCTACTACGGCCTCCTGAGGGACAAGAGCCACGCGACCATCGACGAGCTGAGGAAGGCCATCTTCGATTACGAACAAAAGAAGAACAAGACTCTCTATCCCGAGCTCCACGCCCCGTGACTTCTGACCCGGGACGCGGCGCCGCTCGTCAAAACGCCCGGACAAAGGCGCAGTCGAAGACTTTAATCCCCCCCTGGCCGTCGGCCCGGACCTCGCCCCGGAGGCAGCAGACCGGCGGCTCGCCGACGGTCAGGCACTTCCGATCGCCGATCCCTTCGAGAAGGCCCGTCTCGTCCTCGAAGAGGTAGAAATACTTGCGGCCGCCGTTCGCTTCCCGGCCGCGGGCGTCGACGACCCGGACGACGAGTTCGACCCTCTCCCCGACGCGCTTCCGCAGGTCCTTGACCCGCAGGTCGGGGCGCTTCCCCTCGTAGAGGCCGAGGGGATCGCCGTCGGGGCTGAAACCCAGGGACTCGACGACCTGCTTGGCCTTCTCCCGGGCGTCCAGGTCGGCGGAGACGTCGAGGCCGGGGAGTCCCTGGAAGTAGCGGAGGATCTGGCGGGTCCGCTGGGCCTCGAGAGAATCGAACACCCCGGCTTTGATGAGAGTGAACAGCTCCGCTTTCGAAACAGGAACGCGACCGATGAAGTCCTCGAGCGTCGGAAATCCGCCTCCGGACGTCCGCTCCTCGATGATTTTTTCCGCCGTCCGGAGGGCCAGCCCCTTGATCGAGGTGAAGCCGACACGGATGGCCTCGCCTTCGACCTCGAACCCGTAGCCGCTGCGGTTGGCGTCCGGCCCCAGGATCCGGATTCCCAGGCGCTTGGCCTCCTCGACGTACTCGGGGAGCATGTAGTAGCCGCCGCCGGCGTTGAGGACGGCGGCCAAGTAGGGCACGGGGTGGTGGGCCTTGAGGTAGACGGCCTGGTAGGCCATGGCCGCGTACGAGGCGCTGTGGGCCTTGTTGAACGCGTAAGAGGAGAACTTCTCCATCGTCTGCCAGAGCTTTTCGACCTCGGCGCCGGTGTAGCCGCGCTCGCGGGCCTCCTGGGCGAACCGGCCGCGGAGGACGTTCTTGGGCGATTCCCCCTTGGCCTTGAGACTCCTCCGGAGGAGGTCCCCCTCCTCGGCCGTCATCCCGGCCACGCGCTCGGCGATCTGCATGACCTGCTCCTCGTAAAGGAGAAGACCGTCCGTCTCGGGCAGGATTTTCGCCAGGAAGGGATCGCCGCAGGCCCCCCTCCCCTCCCGGCTCCGGAGAAGCTTTTCCTTCATTCCGCTCTCGGTCGGGCCGGGCCGGATGAGGGCCAGGGCGGCCGTGAGGTCGTGGATGTCGCCGGGCTTCATCCGGCGGAGGAGGTTCATCATCGCCGGGCTCTCGACCTGGAAGCAGGCGATCGTCCGGGCGCTTTTGAGGAGGGCGTAGGCCTTGGGATCGGCGGGGGGGATCTCCGCCAGGCCGAGCCCGGCCTTCGTCGCCGAAATCGCCGCCAGGCCCCGGACCGAGAGGAGGTCAAGCTTGATGAGTTTCAGGTCCTCGACGGCGTCGCGGTCGTAATGGGACATGAGAAAACCCTTGGCCGATTTTTCGAGAGGCAGATAGCGCTCGGCCGGGGCGGGCGTCAGGATGACGCCGCCGACATGGAGGGAGATCTCGCTGTGGACGCCCCCGAGCTCGGCGGCCAGCTTCCAGACTTCGAGATAGCCGGGGGGAGGATGGGCCTTGCGCAGGTAGTCGGGCTCGGCGAAGTAGGGCGCCCGCTGGCTGAGCGCCCGCGACTCCTCCGGGGGAAGCCCCATGGCCCGGGCCGTTTCGTAGAGCGCCGAACGGGCCCGGAAGTCCTTGAGGCTGCAGACGAAGGCCGCCCCCGTCCGGCCCCGGCCGTACGTTTCGAGGACGTAGACCAGGACCTTGTCGCGGAAGCGGGAGTCGAAGTCGAGGTCGATGTCGGGCGGGTCGTCGCGTCCGGCGTTGAGGAAGCGCTCGAAGTAGAGGTCGAAGGCTGCGGGGCTGACGTGCGAAAGGCCGAGAAGCCAGGCCAGGAAGGACGAGGCCCCCGAGCCCTTGAGGTTGTGGAGGATGCCGTTGCGGCGGGCGAAGCCGACGACGTCGTGGACGATGAGGAAGTAGGGGGCGAAACCCGATTTTTCGATGACGAGGAGCTCCCTCTTGGCCCGCTCCCGCTCGGCCCAGGAGAGGTCCTTGGCGGCCCGGAGGCGGGAGCGGACCTCGTCGCGGAGCGTGACGGGGAAGATGTCGGCCGGGAGCGGCGGGACGACGGCGGCGAACTCGAAGCGGGCCTTCTCGGCGACCTCGAAGGTCCGGCGGAAGGCCTCGCCGACCTCGGCCCCGAACTTGCGGAGAGCCGCGACCTCCTGGTCGGGGCCGAAAAGGCGGACCGTCCGGCGAAGCCGGTCCCAGGCCGGCGGATACGGAATTTTCTTGTCGAAGGCATGGAGGAGGACCAGGCGTTCGGGAGAGCGGACATACTTGAGCGGATTGGCCCAGACGAGGGGCAGGGCGAGGGACCGGGCCAGCGATCGGGCCCGCTCCATGTTGAAGAAGTCGGCCCCGATGTAGATGTCGCCGGCCGACGGACCATCCCGAAAAGACGCGAAGCGCTTGGACAAATCGGGGACATGATCCGAATTCTCTGGAATTCGGTTCGTGTCCCCCTTTTTACGGCCATCCGGCAGGTAAACCGCCAACAGCCCCTCCAGGCCGTCGCCTTCGCGGATTTCGCGGCGGTTGAGGATTTCCATGAGATTTCCGTAGCCCTCGCGGCTTTTCACCAGGAAGAGAAAGCGCCCGCCGCCGACCTCGATTTCGCAGCCGAAGAGGGGGACGAAGCCGGCCGCCGCGGATGCCCGCTTCCACTTCGCCCACCCGTAGAGTTTTTCCACGTCGGACAGGGCCCCGGCAGGGACTTTCTGCCGGGCGAACCACCAGGCCAGCTCCTCGAGCGTCGCCCCGCCACGCCCCCGGCTGAAGACGGAATGGACGCGGAGGGGGATGTACATCGGCTCCTCACCTCGTCAGGGAGGCCGTCTTGAGGACGAAGCCGCGCTTCCGCTCGAAGGGATAGACCTCGTCGAGCATCTTTTCCCGGCCGGTGAGGACGACGCCGAAGCCGTATTTGTCGCGGACCCGGTCCACGGCCGCCCCCAGCCGCTCGTGCCGGTCGGACCAGGGCTCGAAAAGCGACAGGGGCCGGACCTGGACGAGGTCGGAAGCCTTGACTCCGACGAGGCGGAGGGCCAGGCGAGAGCCTTCCCAGAGGCCGAGGAAAAGCTCCTCGGCGATCTTGTAGATATCGGCCATCTCCTGGCGGGGGGTGAGGAAAAGGCGGCGGCGGCCCTCGGTCTTGAAGTCCGCGTAGCGGGCCTTGACCTCGATGACATGGGCGTAGAGATGATCCCGGCGGAGAGCGAGAGTGAGGCGGTCGCAGAGATAGGCCAGGTGGGCGAGGAGAAGCCGCCGGTCCCAGAGGTCCTGGAGAAACGTCGTCTCCCGGGAAACCGATTTGGGAAGGCCGAAGGCCGTCAGGGGGCGGCTGTCGATCCCCCTCGACTGAAGGTAGATGTCGTCCCCTCCCAGGCCGAAGATGCCGTGAAGGGTCCGGCGCGGCAGGCCCCAGAGCTCGCCGAGCTTGTGGATGTTGAGCATCCGGAGGAGGACCTGGGTCTTGGGGCCGATGCCGGGCAGGCTCTCGATGCCGACCTCGCGGAGGAAGCCCTCCTCCCCGCCGGGCTCGAGCTCGAAGTAGCCGCCCGGCTTGGCCTTCCGCGTCGCCAGCTTGGCCAGGATCTTGTTCGGACCGACCCCGACCGAGACCGAAAGTCCGGTCTCGCGCTCGACCCGGGCCTTCATGTCCCGGGCCGCGGCCGAGAAAGAGGGGTAAATCGGGCGGCAGCGGGTCAAGTCGAGATAGGCCTCGTCGATCGAAGTCTCCTCGACGTCCGGGGAGTAGTCGCGGAGGATGCGGAAGAACTTCTCGGAGAACGTCTGGTAGAGCTGGTAATTGCCGCGGACGAAGACGGCCTGGGGACAGAGCTTGTAGGCCGTCCGGAGGGCCATCCCGGAGTGGACGCCGAAACGGCGGGCCTCGTAAGAGCAGGTCGAGGCCACGCCGCGCTCGTGGGGCAGACCTCCGACGATGAGCGGCTTGCCGGCCAGGGCGGGGTTGAGGAGGACCTCCACGGCGGCGAAGAAGGCGTCGATGTCGACGTGGACGATGAACCGACGGGGGACATGACTCTTGTCGTGTCCCCCATCTTTGGCGGGGGCATGCTCGTCGTGTCCCCCGCCTTGATTTTTTTCTATCCCGACCGACCGGGCCGCCCGGGAATTCTTTACCGCCGCCGGCGTGCCGTCGAAGCGGGCCGGGCCGAAGGCGGGAGCGGAAGCCCGCCGCTCTCCGGGGACATGACTCTTGTCGTGTCCCCCATCTTCCGGGAGCCGATTCGGAATCTCGGAAATGGAATTCCAGTCATCCGTTTTTTTAAAAAACATCCCGTCCTCGACAGCACCCAAACGGCCGCTCTCCCCCTTTGGGCCCGGCGAGCCGTCGGCCCTATATCCGCAAGCTATTTTTGACAAGGGGGACAGGGCCTCCGCCGTGTCCCCATAAAAAACGGCCGCGCGTCCTCTGGAATCTCCGGAAAGGAGTCCCCCTTTCCGGAGGAGCAGACAATCGCGGCAATCTTCTTCATCAATACTTCCTCAGGACCCCGATGACCCTTCCCAGGATCTTCAGATTGTCGGCCGGGATGGGCTGGTAGGCCGGGTTCTCGGGCACGAGAAAGGTCCGGCCGTCGTCCCGCCTGAGCCTCTTGAGGGTGACAGAGCCGTCCTCGAGCATGGCCACGACCATCTCCCCCGGGCTCGTCGTCGCCGTTCGCTCGAGGAGGACGTGGTCGCCGTCGTCGATGTAGGCGTCGATCATGCTTTTCCCTTCGACCCGGATGCAGAAGACGTTGCCCCGGCGGCGGCCGAGCATCCAGTCGGGGATGTCCATGGCCTCCCCCGAAACTTCAAAGGCCTCCCGGGCCGGGCCGGCCGGGACGACGCCGGCCAGGGGCACCCGGAGCCGGGCTTCCAGGGCGGCGGGGAATCCGGAGACCCGGAGTTCTCCCCTCTCCCGCCTGAGGTAGCCCTTGCGCTCGAGGCTCCCGAGGTGCTTGAAGACGGCCGAGGGGTTGGCCAGGCGGACGAGCCTCCCCAATTGGCGGACGGTCGGCCCGTAGCCGTGCTCTAGGATGAAGCCCTCGACGGCCCGGAGGACGGCCTCCTGGCGGGGGGTGAGTTCCCGGCGCGTTTTGTTAACCATTTTGTTCACCACAAATAAAATAATCCGCTGGAAGGCGTTTGTCAAGGGGGAGCGAAGAAATTATTTTGCCCGGAAAGAATTGTTGATCTTGGGGATCTTCTTCAACATATCGTCGATCAAATCAAGAATTTTTGGCAATTCTTTCTTGACTTTCCAGATGATCTCATGCTTGATTCCGAAATAATGATGAATGAGCTTGTCACGCAATCCGGCCATGTTCTTCCAAGGTATTTTTGGGTTCTCGTTCTTCAGCTTAGAAGAAATCTTCTTGGCGGCTTCGCCGATCACCTCAAGATTCCGGAGAATAGCATCTTGGGTCTTAATGTCCTTCAGAAAGCTCCTGTAATCCTGATCTTTCGAGTAATCCAGAATTCTCATAATCGCTTCCCGAATATCGCCAAGATAGTCCCTGTCTCTATGGTTGAACTTGAATGACGCTCCGGTTTATTTCATCGGCGATATGCTTATATCTCGACTCCTTAAATCCTCTTCGAAAAGATCGATATGTCATGATATCGACCTTACGACCTAGGGCCTCCTCTAAAAAATTGGCCATTTCGATAAACTTCAAGCCGAGAGGTTTTTCAAGATCGACGATAAGATCAATATCACTCTGGTTTCCCGCCTTTCCCTTGGCGAACGATCCGAAAAGAAAAACCTTTTTTACTCCGAATTCTTTCTTCAAGAAACGCGCATTTTTTTTTAAAACATCCATCGCTTCCGTTTGATGGCATTTCATCGCGCTTGCTCCTCTGGAAATTATTATAAAGGGATGGCTTTTTGCCGCATACAAGGCCGCCCAAGCCGCTTCGTCGATTTCCGCCCTCAGGATCGGATTCTCAATGACGACGCGTTTGGCGGCCATCCCTTCAGCCTCTCGGAATTCAAGTTAACATAAGCCGGCACCGGGCGGCAAGTTCTTTGACTTTCATCCGGCTCGTATGTTATGTCTTTTCAGGACATTCCATGAACGTCAAAGAAAAGACCTCCCTCGAAGTTACGGTCGACAAGCGGCACATCATCTCCATCGGCGAGCGCCTCTATACCGAAAGCGTCGAGCTCCTCCGCGAGCTCGTCAACAACGCCTACGACGCCGACGCGACCGAAGTCCGGGTCGACATCGAGCCCGAACGGGTCGTCGTCCGGGACAACGGGACGGGGATGGATTCCGAAGGGCTTCGCCAGTACTTCCGGATCGGCTCGGACGAAAAAGTCCTCCGCTCCGTCTCGCCCCGCTTCGGTCGCGACCGGATCGGCCAGTTCGGGATCGGAAAATTCGCTTCCCTCGCCGCGGCGATGACATTCGAAATCGTCACCCGGCGGGGCGATTTCGCCGCCCGGGTTATTTTCGACAAGCGCCACTGGGAATCCTCCCGTTTCACCTGGACTCTCCCCTGCGATATCCTCCAGCCCGAGGCCCTGCCCGGCGACGGGACGACGGTCGTTCTCTCCGAGCTCACCAAATCTTTCGACCCGGCCGAGGCCGAGGAGACCCTTAAGGACGGCGTCCCCCTCAAGGCGGCGAATTTCGCCGTTTTCCTCAACGGCAAGCCCGTCCCTCCCCGGACCTATTCGGGCCAACGCATTCCGGTCCTCGAGGGCTGCGCCTTCGGGCCCGTCGCCGGGGAGATCGTCATCATCCCTAAAAGCGCGGCGACGACAAAAGACCTCGGAATCGACGTCAAGGTCAAGGGCGTGACCGTCAAGAAAGAGCTGTTCGGGATGGAAACGTGGGGCCCGGCCATGGCCCGCGTCAAGGGCGAAATCAACGCTAATTTCCTTCCGGTCACTTCCGACAGGTCGAATTTCGTCGCCGACTCCCAAGAGTATCAGCAGTTCCTCAAGGTTATGGAAAAGGTCGTCTCGATCGTCGAAAAAAAGCTCGGCAAGGACGCCGACCGCCGGGAGGACCGCCGGGCCGGCAGGGCCGTCAAGGAGGCCCTCCAGAGAATCCACCGGGCCCTCGCCCTCAATCCCGATTTTTCCCCCTTCGGTCCCGTTCCCTATGGCGATGAAAAGGGTGTCGGGGGAGCGGCCGCGGAAGGGACGTCCCCGTCCAAAGCCAAAACCATCTCCCCCGACGAGGGGTCCTCGGCCGCAACCCCGAAGCCCAAACCGAAAAAGAGGCGCAACCCTCTCGTCAAAAAAGTCACCCCCAACGCCATCGTCCGCCGGATTAGACTCGGACAGAGCGCTGTTTCCGTCTGCCTGGATTTCTTCGGCGAAAACGCCCGAGAGTGCTTCACCGAGGGAAACGTCATCTACATCAACCGGGATCATCCTCTCTTCAAGCGGGAATCCCGGAAATCCGCTTCGTTCACGATGTACGTCGCCCGGCTCATGACCCAGGAAATCGCCCTCATGAAGGAAACCAAAAGCCCCCGCCTGGCCTTCGCCCGGCAGAGCAAACTTCTGAAAGACGCTTTCATCGACGCCCATCCCGGCGAGGTTCGGCCCGCGGACGAGGGGATGTCCGGAAACTGACCGAAACGGCCTGACGCTCTTCCGGCCGTCCCGCCCTCACGGTCTCGGATGACTTCCTCGCCTGGACCTCCCCCTCCTGAGGCCCGGCAGCCACATCGGCACGTCCTTCATATATTGCCGATATTCATCGCCGAATCTGGCCAAAAGAAGCCTCTCCTCATGACGAGAGATGAAATGGAGAAAGCCGATCGCGATCACCAAGACCACGGCCGCAGCTAATGAGACATTTAAAATCGTCAAACCCGAATACATCAGGATTTCACTCAGGTAAATCGGATGGCGCACAAAACGGAACGGGCCCCTTCTGATGACGCCCCGGAATCGGACGTTCTTGCCGAAGACGATCATCAGCCCCCAGCCGGCCATGATGCCGGCGATGACAAGGAGCATAACACCGATGGGCAATCGGATCGCCGCCGGAACGTCGGCGTTGAGGAAAGTGGAATATCCCAACAACATGTCGGATAGCCAGAGGGCCATGAAAAGGACATAGAGCGTCAACTGGCCGATATCGCCGAAGCGGTGTTCTCCGGCGAGAGGCTCAAAAGGCTTGATTCTCATCGCCCAAGCCCCTCCCCTCTCCGGCGGGCTTTCTCCCGAGAG
>Ga0208047_1000069_pt1 | contig 37068 bp, 31 predicted proteins | sample Kivu_220m_FD_184162 | JGI IMG/M metagenome (GOLD analysis project Ga0208047, IMG submission 184162) | Freshwater microbial communities from Lake Kivu, Western Province, Rwanda to study Microbial Dark Matter (Phase II) - Kivu_220m (SPAdes)... | ecosystem: Environmental > Aquatic > Freshwater >...
CGTGGGCGTCGACTATTCGGCCGCGCCGACCTGCGCCACGTGCCATATGTCGGCGGCCAAGGACTTCGCCCTGTCACACGACGTCGGGTCGAGGATCAGCTGGACCCTGCGCCCGGCGGTCTCGCAAAAGGTCGACGCCGCGGCCCTCAAGGCCGGCCGGCAGGTGAAAGCCTGGGCCGCCCGGCGGGCCGACATGAAAAAGGTCTGCGCCAACTGCCACACCGGAAGCTATGTGGACAATTTCTACAAGCAGTACGACGCCCAGGTCGAGGAATACAACAACAAATTCGCCGCGCCCGCGACCGAGATCTACGGCAAGCTCCGGGCGTCCGGCCTGCTCACGGCGGACATCGACTTCGACGAGCCTCTCGAATGGACTTATTACTACCTCTGGCATCACGAAGGCCGTCGGGCGCGCATGGGAACGGCCATGTTCGCCCCCGATTACACCCAGTGGCACGGGATGTTCGAAGTCGCCGACCGCTTCTATATCGAATTCCTGCCGGAAGTCGAAGAGGTCCTGAAAAAGAGCAAGGCGGCCGGCGGGGCCAAGGCCGAGGCTGCGCGGGAGGTCGAAAAGCTCGTCGCCGCGACCCTCGACAAACCCGAACACAGGTGGTTTGTCGGCAAGGAGCCGGCCGAGGTCAAGGCCGCCCGCAAGAAAGCCGCCGAGGAGTTCCGCAAGCGCTACTAATTTCGGTGCCAGACAACTCAATCACTTAATTTCCTTTCGAATAATTTAGTAATTGACATCTCTGTCACCGAATTTAGCTGCCGGTTCGCTCAGGCGGCGCGCTTGAGATTGTCGCCGAGAGGCGTCATCCTGGGCATGATGAGATGGATGACGCCCAGGGCGACGAGATAGAGCAGCCCGGCGACGAGAAAGGCGAAGAAATACCCTCTCCGGCCGCTCTGGTCGAGGAGCCGGCCCAAGCCCAGGTCGGCCGCGATCCCGGCGAACGTCCCGACCATCCCGCCGATGCCGGTCACGGAAGCCGTGGCCTTTTTCGGGAAGACGTCGGAGACCAAGGTGAAGGCGTTGGCCGACCAAGCTTGGTGCCCGGCTGCGGCCAGGGCGATGAGCCCGACCGCCACCCACTGGTTGGACGTCTGCGTGGCGAAGACGACGGGCATGATGACGACGGAGCAGATAAACAGGGTTGTTTTCCGGGCCCGGTTGATCGGCCAGCCCTTCTTGATGAACGCCGAGGACAGCCAGCCGCCGGCGACGCTCCCGATATCGGCGACCACATAGATGACGATGAGCGGCAGGGCCAGCCCTTTGAGGGCCAGGCCGAACTGGGCGTTAAGGAAGAAACTTCCCCAGAAAAGATAGAAAAACCAGACGGCGTCGGGCAGTTTGGCCACGGCGAAGGCCCAGGTCTCGCGCACTCCGAGGACCTTCCGCCAGGGAATTTTTTCCACGGTCTCGGGCGACGAGTCGCTCAGGATATACTCGAGCTCGGCGGCCGAGAGCTTGGGATGGACCTCGGGCGTTTTGTAGCTCTTGAACCAGAGGACGGCCCAGGACGCGCTGAATGCGGCCGTGACGAAGAACACCAGCTGCCAGCGCTGTCCCTGCCCGCCGACGACCGCGGAAATGATCAAGGGCGCCAGAATGGCTCCGACGTTCGTCCCGGCGTTGAAAATGCCGGTCGCAAGGGCTCGTTCCTTTTTGGGGAACCATTCGGCGATCGTCTTGATGCAGGCCGGAAAGTTGCCGCCCTCTCCGAAGCCCAGGCCGAGGCGGGCGATCGCGAAACCGACCCAGCCGATGCTTCTCGTCACCGCGGCGTGGAGCATGCTGAACACGCTCCACGTTCCGATCGAGTAGAGATATCCCTTTTTCGTGCCGATCCTGTCGATGACGGCGCCCATGGCCAGCAGGCCGAAGGCGTAGGCGAACTTGAAGGCGATGAGGATGTAGGAATACTGTTGATTGGTCCAAGAGAAGATGTGGTCGCGGAGCGTCGGCCCCAGAATTCCAAGGAGGCTCCGGTCGATATAGTTGAGGGTCGTGGCCATGAAAAGCAGGGCCATGATCCGCCAGCGGTAGGAGCCGATCTTCGGCTTGGGCATCCGGGATGACCTCCCGGTCACTATAGCGCGTGTGAGGGGGCCGCGTCTAGACGTTCGACTTGGAATTTTGCCGAAACAAGATTATTCGCCGGACGCTACGGCTGCCGCCGGCCGGTGATTCCGCAAGCGCCCCAGCTTATGGAGCCCGGACCGCTCGATCGTCTGAACCCTGGCGATGGAAACGCCCAGAGAGTCGGCGATCTCACGATAGGTCCTCGGCCCCTGCCGGTCCAAGCCATACCGCCTGATGATGGCGTACTGCTCCCTCGCCCCGAGCGATTTCAGGGCGTCGAAAATGGCGTCTCCGAATGAATCGACGACCGCGCGCGAGCGCGGATTGAGAAACGGGCGCTTCATTTATTCGCCTCGGGCCGTAAAAGATCGCACAAATTTCTCTGCCGATTTAGTCGGCGAGCGGGCGCATAAATTGACCGATCGTTGACGGCTGGACCGTCCGGCCTTACAATCTCGGCTGAATCCGAAACCGGACCATCTCGGGAGGGTTTACGCCCATGAACCAAGACGCCTTCATCCGCTGGGCGAAAAACAGAGGGTATCGCCTTGCTTTTGCCGACACGGCTATGCTTGGCACGATCCAAGAAACTCTAGAGCGGCGCAGGGAGGGAGGAGAATTCGACCCAGCCTTTTTCGAGGAAAACCTGGATATCTTCAAATTTCCGCAGAAAAGGGGCGTCCGCGTTGCAAGCCCCGTTCTTGTCGCGGCCTTTCCGGCCCCTGCCCATATCCTGACATTCGCGGTTCAAGGCGCGAGCGTGGAGACGGTTCTTCCCCCGACCTACGTCCGGTACAGGCCCCTCTTCGAACAAGTCAAAAATGAGATCCGGGACGAAGTCCTGGGCGGGAAAGGCGTGATCGAAACCCTCGAGGTTCCGCTCAAATCACTAGCGGTCGTCTCCGGATTGGCGGTTTACGGGAGGAACAACATCACGTACATCCCGGAATTCGGCAGCTATCACCAGCTCGCCGGATATGTCCTCGATATTCCCGTGGAGGCGGAAGTCCATCCGGCCGCGCTCGAGCGGATGCTCGACCTCTGCCGGTCATGCACCGCCTGTCTCAAAGCTTGCCCCACGGGTGCGATCTCCAAGGACCGGTTCCTCCTCCACGCCGAACGGTGCTACACGCTCCACTCGGAATCCTTGAGACCCTTCCCGGAAGGCATGAATCCGCCATCCCCCGAATGTCTGATCGGCTGCATGAAATGCCAGCTGGTCTGTCCCGCCAACAAGGGCCGGCTGAAGCGCATCCCGGCGCCGGTCTCATTCTCGGCCGAGGAGACCGCCGCGCTCGTCGCGGAGGGCGAGATCGGCGGCGCGCCATTGAACGAGGGCATCGGAGCGAAATTCAAGATACTCGGCGTATCCGAAAGCATCCCCATCTTCAGGCGCAATCTTCGCCGGCTTTTAAAGCTTCGGTCACCGGCAGAAAAGCGCTGACCGATATTCCCGACGGCTTACAATCCGCCCTCACCCCCCTTTAGAAAAGGGGGGGAATTTTCCCCCCATCTCACCTCCCCCTTTTTTAAAGGGGGATGGAGGGGGATTATCTTCATCCGTGTCCCGAAGGTACGTGTCCCAAAAGTATGCGTCCCCTTTTTAGAAAAGGGAGGGAAGAGACGACTTGGCTCAGGAGATCTCTCTAACGGACGTTTATTCGCGCAAGACTGCCAGGAGTCTATCCACCCGATAATCCGACCGCGCTTCGGCTGCGGCCAGGGCTTTGATCACATCGAACGCGCCGACGACGGCTTCCGGAACTTCTCCGGCCGGAATAGCCAGATCGGACGTGATGTCGACGATGGCGACCGCCATCAGCCACCACAACATCCTCTCGAACGATTCCTTGTTGAAATAGTCCGCGCCTTGATAGGCGTTGACGCCGAGGACCCCTCTCATCTCGTCGTCCCCAAAAAGCGCCTGGGCGAGGCGAAGAGGGCGTTTTCCTGGCTCGAAGTCGGCTTCGAGCCGATGCCAGAGGGCGGCTGAAGCCTTGATCGCGCGGGCGGCCTGTTCAGCCCGGCCGGCGTCGAGGCCCATCTCGGCGAGCTCGGCGGCGATGACGCGATCGAGCCGCCACCCACCGATCCGTTCGCCGCTTAACGTTCGAACCGCCGCCCAAGCGAAAAGCGATCCCCAAGCCAGGCGCTCCTCGATCTCCGGGGGCGGAGGCACGGCAGCCGGCTTCGGAGGGCCCTTCCGCCGCTCCGCAGTTTTGGCCTCCTCCGGGACGCCCAGCCCCGACAGCACATAGCGGACAGCGTTCCGATATTTGCCCGACGCGGGTCTGGGAAAACGGCGGGCGACGACCGGGAGCTGCAAGACGGCTTCGAAGCCGCGCCGCATCTCGGCCGGATCGAACGACAGCTCGCTATCGGCGGCGCCGCCGACGTCCCGGATCCCGCGGAGAACGCGGACCGCTTTCTCGACGACCTCGTCGCCGGGGGCGCCGCTCAACGCAGCGGACGGGTCGAAGACCCGGTTCTCCAGCAGCCATTCGAAGAAGCCGGCGTTGAGCAGTTCCTTGAAGGGGACGAGGATCGGCCGCAGAAAGACGTCGAGAGACGCTTCGTCGATGCTCGCCGTTCCGGCCCCTTTCAAATCGTCCGCAAGCCTGGCATAGCGCCGGGACGCGTCGTCCCGGATCTCCCGGAACTCCGTGAATACATGATATTTATAGGCGCCGAGCTCGACGAACAGGCCCTCCCGGCAGAGGTCGCGGCAGTTGCGGATGAATTCGAGGCCGGACGCTTGATCCTTGAACACCAGCCAGAGGTCCGGTTCGTCGCGCAGTCGCAGACCCTCCATCAAGTCTTTGCGGACCATCGTCTTTTCCTCGCCATGTCCCGTTTTGACGGCGAAGGCGGCCGAGGTCCGGATCCAGCCGCGCGTGTCGGCGTATTTGTTGTGATAGACGACGAGCGCCCGCTCGTCGCCGCGGCCGTTCGAGTAGGCGAAGACGTTCTCGTCGACGCGGCCGTCGGCCCGGAAAAGGTCGTAGAGGAGGAACTGGTCCACACCGGAGAACAGGTGGCGCTTGTGCAGGAGCGGGACGATCTCGCGCTCGTGCCGCTCGACGAGCCAGGCCTTCGGCAGTTCGTCATAGTACGCCCGCCGGTATTCCATGCCGTATTTCTCGGTCAAGCCCTCGACCTGCCCGTGCCCGATCATCGGCAGTCCGGGCAGAGTCGCCAGCATCGTGCAGACGCCGAAGTACTTGTCGCCGTCGCCGAACTGGTCGATGGCCGTCCGCTCGTCCGGATTGTTCATGAAATTCACGTAGCGCTTCAGGACTTCGGGGTCGAACTCCAGGGTGGCCTTGACGACGCTCCGGTATTTGGCGTTGTCCTCGTCGCGGAGCATGTTCATGAAGGCGCTGTTGTAGACGCGGTGCATGCCCAGGGTCCGGACGAAATAACCCTCCATGAGCCAGAACGCCTCGGCCAGGAGGAGCGTGTCGGGGGCCTCCTTCGCGACCCGGTCGACCACGTCGCGCCAGAACTCGACGGGCATCGCCGCGTCGAACTCGTCCCGCGTCAATCCGTGTTCGGCGCGCGAAGGGATCGCTCCTCCCGTCCCCGGTTCCGGAAACCACAGCCTCTGGTAGTGGCGCTTGGCCAGGGTCATGGCCGCGTCGAAACGGATCACGGGAAAATCGCGGGCCACGCGGAGGATGGTTTGGATGACCGCTTCGCGCACCTCGGCGTTGAGAAAATCCAGCTGGGCGGTGTCGTTCCAGGGATAGCTCGTTCCATCGTTGCCGTGGTAGATGTAGCGGACCGAGCCCGTCCATTTGTCGAAGCGTTTGAAGACGACGGCCGCGTCGGCCCGGTCATAATAGCGGTTTTCGATCTGGATGCCGACGCGCTCGTCCCAGGACAGGTCCGGGCCATCGTACGCGTAGGCCGGAAACGGCGGCCGGTCGAGGCCGATGAACCAGTCGGGATGTTCGATCACCCACCGGGAGTCGATGCCCATATGGTTCGGGACCATGTCGCTGGCCAGCCGGATGCCGCGCCGCCGGGCGCGCACCTTGATATCCTGAAGGGCGGCATCCCCGCCCAAGTCCTCCGCGATCCGATAATCGAAGAGCGAATAGGCCGAGGAAACGGCCTCGGGATTGCCCATCATCTGCTTGATGCGCCGGGAGGCGGGGCTCCGCTCCCACAAGCCGATCAGCCACAACCCCGTGATGCCCCGCCGGCGGAGCCGGTCGAGCTCCTCGTCGGGGATCTGGTCGAGCCTGGCGATCGACCTTCGGTATTCCCGCGACAGCTGGTCGAGCCAGACATAGGTGTTCTTGGCGATCAGGACGAGGTTCGGCATCCAATCCAGGTCGGGGCTGTAGCGCTCGGGCTCGGGATCCGGGCCGCGCCGCTCCGCGCCGCCGAAAAGCCGGCCGAATAAAGCCTGCGAAGCGGCTTGGGCCTCGGGGCCGAACAAAGGCGTCAGGGCAGGCCCGGCGCCGGAGAAGGCCGCTTTTTCCTCTTCCTGGATGAAGTCGAGGCCGCGCCACAAGCGGGTGACGAGCGGCCCGAGGATCGGGCCCCAGCGGGCGCGGATGAATTCGAGCTGGGCGGCCAGAGAAGCCGGCGCGGCCAGGGCGGGAGCGCGGAGAAGGTCGATCAAGTTCTGGTCGTCGGGGCCGAAGCGCGGCTGCTCGGCGAAGAATCCGCCGAGCCCCGCCATGATCTCCGGATAGGCCGTCTCTTTTCTGAGCGGGCCGTCGTCGAACAGCTCACGAAATGGGCCGAACGCCGGATTCAGGTTGGCCAGCCAGACCATCAGCATCTCTTCAAGGGCGATGTGCCGGTGGGCGACTCCTCGTGTTTCGCCGGCCAGGTACTCCTCGGCCGAGAGCTTCCCTTGATACACGGCGACCGGAGGAAACTCCTCGACGAAGCGGCCGAGCGTCGAGGCGACGGCGTCGGGCCCGAGCCGCGCCGTCAGCCAATCGAGAGCTTCCCCGATCACGCCCGGCTTTTTCTGCTCCCGGTACGAGCGCAGAACGGCGTGCTGCAGCTCGTCGATCAATCCCAGGGCATTGATGTGCCCGGCCCGGACGGCTTGTTCGGGCGGCCGCTTCGTATTGATCTTCAGAGCGAAGATCCGCGCTGCGACGAAGTCGGCGAAGATGACATTGCCGTCAGAGGCGAAGAGCGCGTCTTCGAAACCGTGCGCGTCGCGGGCCCGCCGCGAGACGTGGAATTCGAAAACGGCCATCGGCCCTTCAGTCTTGGACGACGGCGTCCTCGAGCCTCGTTCCATAGGCTCGCTCGACATATTCACGGACCATCCTGTGGGTATTGAAATAGGAGGCGTTCTTGATGGCGCCCTTCATGACTCGAGCCCACTCGTTCGGATCGCCGTAGGCCGGCCGAACATCGTCCTTGAGGCGCCGGCAGAAGCTGTCGAAATCGGCCGCATCGGAGCCGGGATTGTTCAATTCATCGTTTCGGGGCTCGCTTCCGATCGACCAGCCGCCCCGCCGCTCGCCGCCCCCCTCCTTCGGCACCTCATCCCACCAGCCGTCGACGGTGGAGAAGCTCGGAACCCCGTTATGGGCCGCTTTCATGCCGCTCGTCCCGCTCGCCTCCCAGGGCCGGCGGGGCAGATTGAGCCAGACGTCCGAGCCGGCGGCGAGGAGCAGGCCTTTGTCCATCTCGTAATTCGGCAGGAAGACGACCTTGACCCGGCCCTTGAGCTTTTCGGCGTTTTTCAGGATGTCGGTGATGACGCCCTTGCCCGGCTCGTCGTTGGGATGGGCTTTTCCCGAGAAAATGAATTGGACGGCCCCGTCCCCGCTCGCCTCGACCAGCCGGTCGAGGTCCGAGAAGATGAGGTTCCCCCGTTTGTACGTCGCGAACCGCCGGGCGAAACCGATGGTCAGCGTGTCCTCGTCGAGGGACTCGCCCGTGCTCTTCTTGACATAATGGAGAAGGTTGCGCTTGGCGACCTTGTGCGCCTGGAGGATCGCGTCGTCCGGGACCCGGTCCACCAGGCCCAGCAGCGAGGGGTCGGCCCGCCAGTTCTTCTGATAATGGAAGCCGTTGAAGTGCTCGTCGTAGAGCTTCTTGAAGACTTTGCTCGTCCAGGTCCGGGAGTGGACGCCGTTGGTGATCGCGTCGATGTCCCGGCCTGGAAACATGCCTCGGGAGACGATCCCGTGCCGCCGGGAGACGGCGTTCGCATAGCGGCTCAGATTGAGGGCCAGGCGGGTCATGTTCAGGTAGTCCCGGCCGCCCAGCGCCGCGAGGTCGATGCCGTCGACGAAGCGGCCGAGCATGCCGCAGACCTTGCCGTAGTCGAACGTGTCGTGGCCCGCCTCGACGGGCGTATGGGTCGTGAACACGGTCCGGGACCGGGCGCCTTCCAGGCCGTATCTCTTCATGAGCTCCAGGGGGGCGAATCCGGCGTGGCCTTCGTTCAGATGATAGTTCCGAGGCAGGGCGATCTCGCCGTTCTCGGCGAGCAGATGGAGCATCTTGATCCCGCCGATCCCAAGGACCTGCTCCTGGGCGATCCGCCAGTAATTCTGGTCGTTCACTCCTTTTTTATAGAGCTTGTCCGTAATCTCGTCATCCCAGGGGCGGCCGGTGTTTCCCCGGGTGAAGAGGAAGTAATGGGGCTGGGGGAAGTTGGTGTTTCCGATGTAGTACATCCGGGCGCAGCCCACCTTGACCTCCCGGCCTTCGATCTCGATGTCGACGGTGTAGGGGAGCTCGGTCATGTATTCGATCGGGTCGAGCCGGTTGTACTCCTCCTCCTGCCGCAGGCCGACGATCTTCTGGTCGAAGTAGCCGACATTGTAAAGAAGGGTGACGGCCGAGATGGGCAGGCGGAGGTCGGCGGCCGATTTCAGGAAGTCGCCGGCGAGCACCCCGAGGCCTCCGGAATACGTCTTCAATTCAGGGTAGAAGGCGATTTCCATGGTGAAATAAGCCGCCAGAACGTCACGATGTCTCAAGGGCACAGAACCTCCCGCGCACTATATCGCCCTCCGACGACGCTTGTCAATCCGCCCGAAGGCTCCGGAAGCCGCGAACATTTGACGGGCCGAAGGCGTTGCCTTATACTGGGCACTCCCCCTGAAAGACTCGGGGACATCGGATTTCGAGGACAGCCATACGAGGGAGCGCGCCATGGAGAAGAAGACGGCATCGTACATCCGCGTCTATTGCCCGGAGCTGATGGCCATGATCAGTCCCGGCGAATGGACGGACTGCCCTTATTTCCGGGGCCAGAAGCTGGACATGTCCAAGACCGAGGAGGCGCTGAAGCAGATCTTCCGCTGCCACGTCCAGTGCGATTCCAAGATCCAGTATCAGTATTACGACGACGGCAAGCTCGTCGAGCGGGTGGAGGAGTCCGTGGAAGACCAGGACAGCCTCCGCCGGATCCTCTCCCTGGTGATGAAACCGGCCAAGCCGGAGGCCAAAAAGAAGGAAAAGAAGGTCCTCCTCGTCGACGATGACGTCGATTTCCTCGAGATGCACTCGGCCGTCCTGACCCACCGGGGCTATCACGTCATCACCGCCCAGAGCTCCAAGGAATGCCTGGACAAGCTCGAGAAAGCCAAGCCCGACGTCGTCATTCTCGACGTCATGATGGAGCAGTTCGACTCCGGATTCAAGCTGAGCAAGGCGATCAAGGAGAAGCATCACGACCTGCCCGTGATGCTGCTGACCTCCATCGGAGCGCAGACCGGGCTGGAATTCTCCTCCAACCAGGACCTCTTGAAAGCGACCGGCGCCGACATTCTCCTGGACAAGCCGGTCAGCCCCAAGCTCTTCATCGACGAGATCGAGAAGCTGATCGCCCCCAAAAAGAAGAGCTGAGGCTCTCCCCCCCATGGACCTGCTGAGCATTTCCGAGACGAAATGCCGCCAATGCTACCGTTGCGTCCGGGAGTGCCCGACCAACGCCCTCAAGATCGACCACGGCAAGGTCAAGAGGATCTGGAGCCGCTGCATCCTCTGCGGGCTCTGCTATCAATATTGCCCCCATGACGCCGTCATCGTTCAGACGGGCGTCAAGCGGGTCCTGGACCTCCTGGACTCCGGGGAGAAGGTCATCCTCGGCCTGGACCCCACCTTCCCCGCCGTCCTGGACAAGGGGACGACCGGCCAGCTGGTGACTGCCCTCAAAAAGCTGGGATTCACCGAAGTCTGGGAGGCGGCCATCGGCGGGGATCTGGCGGCCGGAGCATACCGGGCCTGGCTCGCCAAGAACAAGAACGCGTCCTGGATCTCCTCGTTCTGCCCCTCGCTCTATTATTACATAGAAAAATTCGTGCCCTCGCTGAAGGACCGGCTCACGCCGATCGTCTCGCCCATGATCGCGTTCGGTATGATCGCCAAGCAAATCCACGGCCCGGAGACCAAGGTGATCTTCGCCGGCTCCTGCATCGCGAGGGTCTGGGAGCGGATGAGCCGCTACGGAAAGGACGCCATTGACTACGTCCTGATCTACCAGGACATCTCGGCCATGCTCCAGGCCAAGGGCATCGAGCGCGAGGAGCAGGAGCCCTCGGACTTCGACGGGCCGCCGAGCGACGTCGGGCGCATCCTGAGCGTCTCCGGGGGCCTGAGCCAGGCCATCGGCTTCGAGCAGGACCTCCTCAACCTGGACTACGTGGTCGAGGCCGGCCCCGACGAAGCGATGCGGGCGGTGAAGCAATTCCAGGAAGGCAAGATCCGGTCGCATTTCCTGGACCTGCTGTTCTGCAAGGGTTGCATCAACGGCCCGGCCACGGACAAGCTGATCTCCGGTCCCAGCCGCAAGCAGATCGTCGTCGATTACATCAAGGCCCAGGACAAGGACAGCCCCAGGGCGACGGCCGAATTCATAAAGAAGCTCAAGCCGTTGAACCTGAAACGGTCGTTCGCCGCCCGGGACGTCGTCCTGCCCGACCCCAAGGAAACGGAAATCCAGGCGGTCCTGGCCCAGCTCGGAAAGACCTATCCCGACCGCAACCAGGACTGCGGCGCGTGCGGCTACAGCTCCTGCCACGAGAAGGCCAAGGCGGTCGTCCAGGGCCTGGCCGAGATGGAGATGTGCCCTCATTACCTCCTCGAACGCCTCCAGGGGCTCTATTCGAGCCTGGAGAAATCGCACATGCAGCTGAAGAGCTCGCACGAGGAACTGGAAGCCGCCCAGCGCCAGCTCATCCAGACCGAGAAGATGGCCTCCCTCGGCCAGCTGGCCGCCGGCGTCGCCCACGAGCTCAACAATCCCATCGGCACGATCATGATGTTCAGCCGGATCCTCGAGGAAGAATTGAGCCACAACGAGAGCTGGAAGAACGACATCACCCTCGTCGCCCAGGAGGCGGAGCGGGCGGCCAAGATCATCAAGGACCTCCTGAGCTTCGCCAAGGAGACGAAGGTCAAGCCGGGCCTGGTGAACATCAACACGGTGCTGAAAGAAGCCCTCTCGCTCCTGGTCAAGCAGTCCCTGTTCCACAACGTCGAGGTCGTCACGGACCTGGACTCGAAGCTCCCCTCGACCTTCGCCGATCCCGACCTGCTCAAGCAGGTCTTCCTGAACATCGTTCTCAACGGCGTCCAGGCCATGGACGGAAAGGGGACGCTGACGATCACAAGCCGGAGGCTCGACAAGGGCAAGAAGATCGAGATACGCATCAAGGACACGGGCAAAGGCATTCCCGAAGAGCATCTGGCAAAACTATTCGATCCGTTCTTCACGACCAAGGAGAAAGGGACGGGGCTTGGACTGGCGATCGTCTACAGCCTCATCGCCAAGCATCAGGGAACGGTGACGGCCGACAGCGAATGGGGGCGCGGCGCGACGTTCATCATCACCCTTCCCGTCCTGGGGCAGAAAGAATGGTTCAAGAAAGAGCAGCCGCCCGCCGAAGCGAAGTTCGGCCTCGAAGGAAGCGAACATGACAGCCAAGGCAAAAATCTTATTGGTTGACGACGACCTGGACTTCCTGGAGATGCACAAGGCCGTCCTGGCCAAGCACGGCTACGAGGTGATCACCGCGACCAGCGGCCGGGAAGGGCTGGAGCGCGTCCGGACGGACCTGCCGGATGTCATCATCCTCGACCTGATGATGGAAAAGCACGACGCCGGCTTCTCCTTCAGCCGCCAGATCAAGATGGATCCACTCTTCAAGAAAATCCCGATCCTCATGGTGACGTCGGTCGCCGAGGCCACCGGATATCATTTCACACTCCAGGAAGACGGCTACTGGATGAAAACGGACGATTTCCTGGACAAGCCGGTCCGGCCGGACGTCCTGCTCGAGCGCGTCGCCCTGCTTTTAAAAAAGAAGACGGGGGAAGCTTCATGAACCGTCCCGGCGAGATCCTAGTCGTCGACGATGAGTTGGGCATCCGCGAAGGCTGCAAGCGGGCCCTCGTCCGGGGCGGCTATGCGGTCGACCTGGCCGAAGACGGGGCGGTCGGCCTCGAGAAGGTCCAGCAGAAACAGTACGATCTCATCCTCATGGACCTGATGATGCCCGGCATCGGGGGCCTCGACTTGATCAAGAAGGTCCACGACCTCGACCCCGAAATCATCATCGTCGTCATCACGGGCTACGCGACCATCGAAACGGCCGTCGAAGCGACCAAGCGCGGCGCCTACGACTATCTGCCCAAGCCGTTCGCTCCGGAAACCCTGATGGTCCTCGTCAAGCGAGGCCTCGAGAAGCGGGAACTCCGCCTCGAAGCCCAGCGCCTCCACGACGAGCGGGAACAGCGCCTCCTGGAACTGGCCGGCGAAAAGAGCCGGCTGCGGACCATCATCGGCTGCATGGCCGACGGCGTCCTCGTGGCCAACCTCGAGCACCAGCTCGTTCTGTGGAACGCGGCCGCGGTCAAAATGCTTCGGCTCAGCGGCGTGGACGAACCCGGCCGGCCTCTCGCGAGCTACGGAAAGACCGAGTCCATCAGTGAAGCGCTCAAGGACATCCTCGCCTCAAAGGATTCCGGCCTAGCCATCCTCAGCAAGGAGATCCGGCTCGAGGACCCTGAGCTCGTCCTGATGGCTCAGCTGGCGCCCGTCCGGGACGAGGGAGGAACCCTCCTCGGCGCGGTTACGGTCCTGCGCGACATCACCCAGCTCAAGGAGATCGACAAGATCAAATCGCAGTTCGTGTCCATGGTCGCCCACGAGCTCCGCGCTCCGCTGGCCGCGATCGAAGGCTGGCTCGACGTCGTCCTTTCCGGCGCCGCCGAGGACGACGAGGCCAAGAAGGCGGCCTGGCTCGAGCGGGCCAAGGAACGGGCCCATTCTCTTTTAGCCCTCGTCAACGACCTGCTGGTCATCAACAAGATCGAGGCGGGCAAGGTCGCCCTGAAGATGGAATCCGTCCAGGTCGCCGACATCATCCGCAAGATCGTCGAGTTCCTCAAGCCGGAGGCCGACCGGAAGGCCCTGACCTTCGTCGATACGATGCCCGCAGCGCTGCCGACCGTCCAGGCCGACGTGCAGGATATGGAGAAGCTCTTCACCAACCTGATCAGCAACGCCATCAAATACAACGTGGACAAGGGAACGGTGACGCTCGAAGCGTCGGTGGACGCCCAATACGTCGTATTCCGCGTCAAGGACACCGGGCTCGGGATGGCCCCGGAGCAACTGCCCCGGATCTTCGACGATTTCTTCCGCGTCGACGACAAGCGGACGAGCAAGATCAGCGGGACGGGCTTGGGCCTGACGATCGCGAAAAAGATCGTCGACTCACATTTCGGACGCATCGAGGTCCAAAGCGCGATCGACAAGGGCAGCGCGTTCTCCATCTACCTCCCTTACCAGAAACGGACGAAATAGAAGCGAAAAGGCACGCCCATGAACGCTCCCATCGAACCCCAGACGAACGAGATCCTGGCCAAGGAGCGGCTCGCCCCGGCCATCACCCGATTCGAGGTCTACAGCCCTCTCGTCGCCAAAACGGTCCGGGCAGGGCAATTCGTCGTCGTCCGCGCCGACGACTACGCCGAGCGCATTCCACTGACCGTCGTCGACCGCGACGCCGCCCGCTCCTCGATCACCCTCATCGTCCAAGCCATCGGGGTCTCGACCCGGAAGATGGAAAAGCTGAACGTCGGAGAGGCGTTCCTCGACGTCATCGGCCCCCTCGGCAAGCCGACCGAGATCAAGAAAGCGGGGACGGTCGTCTGCATCGGCGGGGGCGTCGGCGTCGCGCCGGTATATCCGATCACCAAAGCGTTCAAGGAGGCCGGCAACCGCATCATCTCGATCATCGGGGCCAAGACCAAGGACATGCTGATCCTCGAGCGGGAGATGCGGGCCCAGAGCGACGAGCTGTTCATCACGACCGACGACGGCACCGAAGGCCGGCACGGATTCGTCACGAACGAGCTCCAGCGCCTGCTCGACGAAAAGGTTCCGGTCGACGAAGTCGTGGCCATCGGCCCCGGCGTCATGATGCGGGCCGTCTCCGAGCTGACGCGAAAGCACGAGATCCCGACCCTGGTCAGCCTTAACGCCCTGATGGTCGACGGGACGGGCATGTGCGGATGCTGCCGGATCACCGTCGGGAACAAGACGAAGTTCGTCTGCGTCGACGGGCCGGAGTTCGACGGCCATCAGGTCGACTTCGCCGAGCTTCTCAAGCGGGCCGACATGTACAGGCGCGAAGAGCACCGGGCTATGTGGGACCACGAATGCCGGCTCCAGGAAGCCGAGAAGCAGTTGAAACGGGCCAACAAGCGGGAGCCCATGCCGAAGCAGGACCCCAAGCTCAGGGTCCGCAATTTCGACGAGGTCGCCCTCGGCTACAACCGGGAGATGGCCATGCGCGAGGCTTCCCGCTGCCTGGACTGCAAGACGTCGCCCTGCATCGCCGGCTGCCCCGTCGACATAGACATCCCCGGGTTCATCAAGCTCATCCGCAACGGCGATTTCATCGGGGCCGCCCACAAGATCAAGGAGAAAAACAGCCTGCCGGCCATCTGCGGCCGGGTCTGCCCGCAGGAGGACCAGTGCGAGGTCGTCTGCGTCCTGAGCAAGAAGAAACAGCCGGTCGCCATCGGGCGGCTGGAGCGGTTCGTCGCCGACTACGAGTTCCAGCAGGGCGACGTCCGCCTGCCCCACCGCGCCCCGGCGACGGGGAAGAAGGTGGCCGTCATCGGCGCCGGGCCGGCCGGCTTGACCGCGGCCAGCGAGCTGATCAAGATGGGACACGCCGTCATGGTCTACGAGGCGCTTCACAAGGCAGGGGGCGTGCTGGTCTACGGCATCCCCGAATTCCGCCTCCCCAAGTGGATCGTCCAGCGGGAGAGCGAATACATCGAGAAACTGGGCGCGGAGATGAAGCTCAGCCACGTCGTCGGAAAATCCTTCACCATCGACGATCTCTTCCGCCAGGGCTACGAAGCCGTGTTCATCGGGACCGGGGCCGGCCTTCCGTACTTCATGGAGATCCCCGGCGAGAACCTCAACGGCGTCTATTCGGCCAACGAGTTCCTCACCCGGACCAACCTCATGAAAGCCTACCTCTTCCCGGAATACAACACGCCGATTCACCTCGGGCGGAAGATCGCCGTCGTGGGCGGCGGCAACGTGGCCATGGACGCGGCCCGCTCCGCCCTCCGGCTGGGGGCGGAGAGCGTCTACCTCGTCTACCGCCGGGCCCGGGAGCAGATGCCGGCCCGGGCGGAGGAGATCGAGAACGCCTTCGAGGAAGGCGTGGAGCCCCACCTGCTGACCAATCCCATCCGCATCCTGGGGAACGAGAAGGGCTGGGTCAAAGGGATCGAGTGCATCAAGATGGAGCTGGGCGAGCCCGACGCCTCGGGGCGGCGCAAACCCGTTCCCGTCGCCGGGTCCGAGCACGTCATCGACGTGGACATGGTCATCATGGCCATCGGGCAGGGCCCCAATCCCCTCCTGACCTCGACTACGCCGGACCTGGCCTTGACCAAATGGGGCAACATCGTCGCCGACGCCGAAACGTGCAAGACCTCCAAGAAAGGCGTGTTCGCCGGCGGCGACATCGTCACCGGCGGCGCGACGGTCATCCTGGCCATGGGGGCGGGCAAGAAGGCGGCCAAGGCCATCGACGCCTACCTCAAGGGCGGCGCCTGGTAAGGAACCGGGGTCGTAAGGAACCGGGGTCGCGTCTCCACTTTCCACTTTTCAGGATCTATTGAGGGTTAGTGTATGCCTTTGGGCAAAAGTGGAAAGTGGAGACGCGACCCCATTGATTAAGGCGATTGACTTTTTCCGGCCGTTAAAATATAAATAATGCCGTAGGAATCAGGGAAAGCCTTCCTTCGATGCGCTCTCAATCTTCATTTCCATCATAAAGCGAGGGCCCCATGTTCACCGTAAAAACCATCCTGGATGAAAAAGGACACGACGTCTGGACCATCTCCCCGGAAGCTAAGGTCATCGACGCTCTGAAGCTCATGGCCGACAAGAACATCGGGGCGCTCGTCGTCCTGTTCAAGAACAAGGTCACGGGGATCTTTTCCGAGCGGGATTACGCCCGGAAGGTCGTCCTCCTCGGCAAATCGTCGGTCGACACGCCGGTCAAGGAGATCATGACGTTCAAGGTCTATTCCGTGAGCCCGGAAACTCCCGTCGAAGAATGCATGACCCTCATGACCCAGAAACGCGTCCGCCACGTGCCGGTGGTTGAAAGCGGGAAGCTCGTCGGCCTCATCACCAGCGGCGACGTGGTCAGAGCCGTCATGTTGAAGCAGAGCAATACGCTCGAGAGCCTCCAGAACTACATCAAGGGGAAATACGTCTGAGGGATTCTAGACCGTCTTCCATTCGTCCAGGACGCCCTTCGCCGCCGCGATGACGGCCGGAAGGCTCCGGCTCATGCCCTCGCTCAGTCCCTCGCCCAATCGATAGATATCCTGTGCTTCGACCGCGACGATCTTCATCCGGCTCGGCACGCGGAGGCCCAGCTGCCTCCCGATCGTCAAGGTCTGGGGAATGGAGACATAATGCGGAGAGGGACCGGGCAGATCCCGGACGTCCGCCGCCTCGAGAAGGCGAATCCGGCCGGTCTCGGGATCGGCTTTAATGATCGTATCGATGATGAGGAGTTCGTCATAGCCAACGATGACATCCAGAAGAGCCAGCCCGGATAAGGAGCACTCCGCGAAATCGATGCGGCGACTTTCCCCGCTCTCCTCGTTCGATGGGGCCCACTGCTCCTTCAAGCGCCGTACGGCGTGGAGGCCGACGCCGTCGTCGCCGTAGAGGTCGTTGCCGAGTCCCAACACTAGGGTTCTCACGCCCCCTCTCCTGCCCGGCCGGACGCTGGGATCCTTACCGTGAACGTGCTCCCGACGCCGGGCTCGCTCGAGACTTCGATCCGGCCGGCGTGGGCTTCGACGATCTTCTTGGCGATGGACAATCCCAGGCCGGATCCCTTCCCCCTTTTGCCCTCTCTCCGGCTGACTTGGTAGAACTGATCGAAGATGAACGGAAGGTGATCCTGGGCAATCCCGATCCCCGTGTCCCGGACCTCGCAGACGATGAAACCCGGCTCTCTCCGGAGGTTGATCTCCACGCGGCCTCCCGGTTTGTTATACGAGACGGCGTTGCTGAGGAGATTGGTGAAAACCTGCTCGAGGCTTTCTTCGTCGCCGAGCGCTTCGAAAACCGCGGCGGCGTCACCGGGCCATTCCAAGGTGATTCCGGATTGCCGGGCCGACGGCGCCATGAAATCGACGAGCTTCCGAAGTATCCGGCCCAGATCGAGCGGTTTGACCTTTCCAATGAGCCCTTTCTGGTCGATCCGGGACAGGTCGAGCCAGTCGTTGATGAGATGGAGGAGCCCGGTGAGCCGCTCGCTGGCCCGGCGGATCATGTCTTTGGGCTTGTCCTCGACGGGGCCGGCCAGGTCCGACAGGATGACTTCGAAGTATTGCTGAATCGCGACGAGGGGACTGCGGAGCTGATGGGAGACCATCGTGATGAAATTTTCTTCCAGGAGCTGTTTTTCGCGCCGCAGCGTCTCGGCTTCGAGGGCGACCCGCCTGTGCTCCAAAGCCCGGGAGAGGATCATCCGCAGCTCTTCGGGGGTGAAAGGCTTGGGCAGGAAATCGTAGGCCCCCTTCTTCATGGCCTCCACGGCCGATTCGACGGTCGCGTAGCCGGTCACGACGATGGCCATGATCCGCGGATCGATGCGCCCGAGCTCTTCGATAACCTCGAATCCGCTGATCCCCGGCATCTTGAGGTCGACGATGACCGCGTCGGGCCGGAGTTCGCGGGTCTTCTCCAGGCCGGCGGTCCCGTCGGACGCCGTTTCGACGCGATAGCGTCCTTTCAGGAGGATCTGGGAGCAGGAATCCCGCATGGATTCCTCGTCGTCGATGATGAGAATCAGAGGATCGGGCACGAGCGAAACGCCTCCTCCGTTTCCCGGCCGGTGTCGGCCGCGGCGCGGGGCCGCGTCCTTTGGGCCGGATTATTTCTTTAAAAGCCGCTCGATCCGCGCCAGCAGGTCCGCCGGCGCGACCGGCTTGTCGACGTAGTCGTCCGGACCGGCCATGCCCTGCTCCTCTCCCTTGAACCCGAACCGGGAGCCGGCCAATTCCTTCACGGCGGAGATGAAAATGACGGGAGTGGACCTGACGGCCTCGAACTCCTTCGCCGTCTTGAGGCTGTGGCAGAGCGAGAACCCGTCGAATAATCCGTCCATCATAATGTCGAGCAGGATGAGGTCGGGCCGTTCGGCCAGGATCTTGGGTTTGGCCTCTGCCAGGCCGTCGGCGGAAACGACGTCGTAGGGGACGGACGCCAGAATGGCGGTTACGGCCGCCCGGAAGTCCGGGTCGTCATCGATCACCATGATTTTTGTCCGAGGTTTCGTCATGAAGTCACCTTCCCTTCCAGACCGTATTTTTTGATCTTGGCCCAGAGCGTCTTGCGGTCGATCCCCAGGATCGCCGCCGTCCGCTTGCGGTTTCCTTCCTGGTCGTTCAGAACGTTCTTGATATATGTTTTCTCGATGTCAGCAAGGGTTTTGAACTTGTCCCCCGCCCAAGCGAGGGCGGGGATTCCGAGGCTGATGCCGCGGCTCATCACGTCCTCCACCTGGATCTCGCCTCCCCGGGAGAGGACGACGGCTCGCTCGATGGTGTTCTCGAGCTCCCGAACGTTGCCGGGCCAGTCGTACTCGGTCAGGGCGAGCATGGCCCGCGTCGAGACGGAGAGAGGCATCCCTCCGCCTTTGGCCCCGTATTTGCGGAGAAAATGCTCTACCAGCGGAGGGATGTCCTCCTTGCGCTCGCGAAGCGGCGGAAGATGGATGGGCACGACGCTCAGGCGGTAGAAAAGGTCCTCGCGGAAAGCACCCTGATGCACGGCTTGAGCAAGGTTGACGGCCGAAGCGGCGATGATCCTGACGTCCACTTTGACGGATCGCGATTGGCCTAAGCGCGTCACCTCTCCCTCCTGGAGAGCCCGAAAAAGCCTGCTCTGGAGAGCCAAGCCGAGCCGGGTTATTTCGTCGAGGAACAGTGTTCCTCCGGCGGCCAGCTCGAAACGGCCGTGCTTCATTTCCCCGGCTCCCGGGAAAGCGCCCTTGGCGTGGCCGAAGATTTCGTCCTCGAGCACGGGTTCGGACATCGCTCCGCATTCCACGACGACGAACGGCGCCGCTTGCCGCGGGCTTCGCCGGTGGATCTCCCGGGCTACGAGCTCCCGCCCCGTCCCACTCTCGCCGGTAATGAGAACTGCGGAATCCACCGGCCCGGCCCTGTCGACGACGTCGAGGACCTGGCGGATGGCCCTACTCCCCCCCACGATCCGGTCATACGCCCTGAAATCTTTGAGCTCGCGCCGGAAAAGGATGTTTTCCAGCGCCATCGCCCGGCTCTGCAGCGCCTGCCGGGCGACGAGGCGCAGTTCGTCGGGGGCGAAGGGCTTGGCCAGGTAGTCGAAAGCGCCCAGCTTGATGGACTCCACGGCGGATTCGATGGAGCCGAAGCCCGTGATCATGACCACCGGGATTTCCGGGCTGGCCTCCTTCATTTGCCGGAGAACGGACAGGCCGTCCGCGTCCGGAAGGCGCAGGTCGAGGAAGATGAGTTGGAACGTCTCGCGCCCGAACAGCTCCACCCCTTGCCGGCAGTCGGCGGCGCAGCGCAGTTCATATCCCTCCTTGGCCAGGACCTGGCTCATCGAATCCCGCAACGCCTCTTCATCGTCGATGATGAGGACCCGGCCCGCTTCGCTCACGCGCTTTTCTCCTTCAGGGGCAGGCGGACGATGAACGTGGCTCCCCGCCCGGCTTCGCTGCGGATTTCGATGTCTCCGCGGTGCTTCTGGATGATGCCGTAGCTGATGGCCAAGCCGAGTCCCGTCCCCTTGCCGACCTCCTTAGTGGTGAAAAACGGCTCGAACAGGCGCTTTTTATCCTCGTCCTTGATGCCGTGGCCCGTGTCGGTGAATTCGACGGCGATTTCCTCCCGCGCTGGATCCACCCAGGTCTTGAGGATCAAGGTTCCGTTTCCGTTCATCGCCTCGGCGGCGTTCAGGATGATGTTCATGAATACCTGCTGGAGTTGCCCTCCGTCCGCGACGATCCGCGGCAGGCCCGGGGCAAAGGTCGTCTGGAGGTGGATGTTCTGGAAGAGAGGGTGCCGCTCCATCAAGGCCAGGCATTTTTCCAGGAGGTCGTGGATGTCGGTCGGAACCATCTCCGGCTCCTTCGGCCGGGCGAACTCGAGGAGGCCCTTGACGATATCCTTGCAGCGCGTGGTTTCCTTTACGATCTTCTTCAGGTTCTCGTAATGAGGGCCGGTCTTGGGCGTGTCCTCCAGGATCAGATGGCTGTAGATCAGGATGCCGCCGAGGGGATTGTTGATCTCGTGGGCGACGCCGGCGGCGAGCTTGCCGATGGAGGCGAGCTTTTCCGCCTGGATGAGATGCTCTTGGATGTCTCGGAGCTCGCGGGTCCGCTCCTCGACTTTCTTCTCCAGCGTCTTGCCCCAATGGACCAACTCCTCGTTGGCCGCACGGAGTTCCGAAGTCATCCGGTTGAAGGAATCGGCCAGCTGTCCGATCTCATCCCCCGACTTCACGTCGACGACGTGGGACAGGTCGCCCTTCGCGATCTGCCGCGTCGCCAGCGCCATCCGCTGAAGGGGACGGACGATGCGCGTGGTGGAGGCATAGAGGAGGGCCAGAAGGAAGAGGGTGCACAGGGCGGCAATGACGGTAAACGTCCGCAGTACCCGGGCGGCCGTGTCGAGAAACGGCTTCTCGAGGGTTCCGACGTAGAGGATGCCGATGATCCGGCTTTCGATGTCTCGGATGGGCTCGTAGGCGGTCAGATACCAGTCATTGACGACGAAAGCCCGGCCCAGATAGGGCTTTCCCTCGTCCAGGACCGCCCGCTTGACCTCCTCGGATAGCCGGGTTCCAATGGCCCTCTCCCCGGCCTCGGTCTTGACGTTCGTCGAAATCCGGAGGTCGTACTGGAAGATGGTTGCCGTGCCCGTCTCCCGGTCCTTGTACCGCTCGTCTCTGAAGACGATGCCCTTGATCCGGTCGACGATGTCGCAGGTCCGGTTGAGGAGGATCCCCCCTGTTAGGGCGCCGACAAGCGCCCCATCCGCGGCGATGACCGGCGCCGCGGCCTGAAGCATCAGGCCGCTCGTCTCCCGCCGCTCCTCTCGAGGAGCGGCCTTCGGAGTTGGAATGAACTCGAGAAGAGCCTGAGCGGCAAGGCTCTCATCCTCCCCCAGAAGCTCTTCCCGGGGAACGATCCGGGCGCCGGCGACTGTCCTGCGCTCGAGAGCGAAGCGGACAAGGGAGTTCTTCGACAAGTCGTCTCCTGAGGCGCCGGGTGAGCGCACGCGCAAAAAGACCCGGCCCTTCTCGTCGAGGAGATTCAAGACATCCAAGCCGTTCTCCGCCCGGACGCGGCTCAGGTACCTGAGGAGAACGTCCTTCCTTCCTCCCCGGAGCGCCTCGCTGATGCTCTCCCGTGCGGCCGTCAGGCGGACAATGTCCTTGACATCACCCAGCTTCTCGTCGAAGACCATCCAAGCCGAGGACAAATCGTTGCGGACCTTGGCCTGCGCCTGGGAGAGAAGAGTGTCGCGGATGAGCCGGGCGCCGAAGATGAGGGACAGAATCCCGCCCAGAACGATAACGCCGAGAAAACTGAGGATGAGCTTCGTCCTCAGGAAAAATTGAAGGCGCTTCATCGCGTTACCGCCTAGGTCTGGTCGACCGTTCTTACAGCTATTATATCAGAGAAGGGACGTCTTTCACGTCCGCCGCAACTGCCGGATCCTCTCTCCGTAATGATCGTAGATGTTGAGCGTCAGGGGCATGCCGCCCGGATACGCGTGCGTCCCGCAGGCATGGCACGGATCATAGGCTCGGAAGGCCATTTCAACCATGTTCAGAAGGCCGTCCGAGACCTGCCCTCCCTTGATGAACGATTTTGCCGCCTTCTCGATGGACATGTTGATGGCGCCCGCGTTGTTCACCGTGGCCACGATGAGGTTGGCCTCGGTCACGATCGCCCGCTCGTCGGTCTTGTAGTGATGGATGAGAGTGCCGCGGGGCGCCTCGACGATGCCGACGCCTTCGGTCGGGACGCGGGTCGGGATATTGCGAAGATCCGTCCCCGTAATCCCGGCGTCCTCGAGAAGCGCGACCATTGTCTCGGCGGCCTGCAGGGCTTCGATGAGGCGAGCCCAATGAAAAGCGAGCGTGTTATGGGCCGGTTTGCCTCCGAGGACCTCGTACATCCGGTCGTGCTCCGCTTGGGCCAGGGGCGTGGCCATTCCGTCGGAGGCGTTCAACCGGGCCAGGGGCGCAACGCGGTAAATGCCGCTTTCTTTCCCCTCCTCGAACCCCTTCCAGCCGATTTTTTTCAAGAAGGGGAATTTGATGTAGCTCCAGGGCTCGACATGCTCGCTTATGTGCTGGAGGTACTCCTCGGGCTTGAACTTGGCGAATTCCTTTCCTTCGGGCGTTACGACGCGAACGTCCCCGTCATAGAAATTCACCTTGTTGTTCCGGTCGACGAGCCCCATATAGTAGGTCCTGATCTTGTAGGCGTCGCCCACGACGATGTCGACATACTCCTTGTTCTTCAGGACGACATCCTCGAAGATCTTGAGGGCGAACCGGGCGAAATCCACGGTGAATTTGGCCGTTTCCAGGAATTGGGCCCGGTGTTCCTCATCCAGTCCTTTGGAAACTCCGCCGGGCAGGCCGCAGACGGGGTGGATCACCTTGCCGCAGAGATGATTGAGGATATCGCGGCATTCTCTCCGAGCCCGGATGACCTTGCCTCCGATCTCGAGGCCGACCTTGCCCAGAACTCCCAGGATGTTGCGTTCGGCCGCCGGGGCCTGGGGCCCGACGACGAAGTCCGGCCCGCCGAGGAAAAAGAAATGAAGGGTATGATCTTCGAACATGAAGGCGTTGTAGATCAATTCCCGGATCTTCCTCGCCGTAGGCGTCGGCTCGACGTGGAACACGGCATCCGCGGTCTTGGTCGAAGCCATATGATGAGCGGTGGGGCAGACGCCGCAGATGCGCGGCGTGATGCGGGGCATCTCCTCGACCGGCCGTCCGACGGCGAATTGCTCGAATCCGCGAAGCTCGGGAATCTGAAGAATGGCCCGATCGACATCCCCCCGATCATCGAGGAAGATCTCGATTTTCCCGTGGCCTTCGAGCCGGGTGATGGGGTCGATGGTTATTTTTTGGCTCATCGGATCGCCTCCATTTTTCTCCTCCTTAGGATGGACGTCGGCAGGCTGAAACGGTAGAACGTGCCGGCCGGGTCGACGATCGTATCGACGATTTTCTCGATCTCCTTCTCATCGGAGGTCTCGATGATCGAGCCGAGAGCGGAAAGAAATTTCGCTCCCTGATCGAAGACCTGGTCGGTCGGTCCGAAGCACCCGCGGCAGGGCATGTTCGCCTCGATGCACCTCTCGCCGCATCCCGTGCGCGTCGCTGGTCCCATGCAGATGACGCCTTGGGCCAGAAAGCAGGTCTTGGGATCGAGCAGCGCCTCCCAAGGCCGCTTGATGACCTTGATCGTCATCTTCTCCGGCTTGGTTTCATTCCGCTCGCAGTCGTCGCAGACGGACTTGTTGGGCGAGAGGACGGCTCCCTTGGGAGGCAGCTTCCCCTCCAAGATGGCGGTAACGGCGTTGAGGATCAGGTCCCGCGGCGGCGCGCACCCCGGCAGATAGTAATCGACGTCGATAACCTGGTTCAGGGAAAGGACCGTGTCGAAGAACGCGGGCAAGCTTAGCTCCTTCCCGTCCACGACGCTCTTCTCCAGGGGAACGACCCCGTCCCGGTTGTCCGTGGATGGAGTCGTGTGATACGCCCGCCGGAAGATCGTCTCCTTGTTCCAGAAATTGCCCAGTCCCGGGATTCCCCCCAGATGGGCACAGCTGCCGTGGGCGACGATAAGTCCGGATTTGCGGCGCAAAAGCTTGACCATTTCCTCCTGTTCGGAAAGCCGGACCGCGCCGTTGATGAACGTAACGGCGATCGACTTGTCGGGCATGGCCTCGACGTCCTTCTTCTTGAAGTCCAGGGCCACGGGCCAGAAGACGATGTCGACCGCGGCCACGACCTTGAGGATGTCCTCGGCCAGGTCGACGATGGACTCCTCGCACCCGCCGCAGGACGAGCACCAGTAAAAAGCCACCTTCGGCTTAGCGTCGCTCATGAGGCTGACCTCCGTTGCCGTTGAAATTCAGGGGACCCAAGGCCCGGATCTGCTCCGTAAACTCGTCGCAGACCTTCCGGAATTTGGCTCCCTCCGAAGCGGAAACCCACTCCAGCCGGAACCGCTCCCGTTCGATGCCGTATTGCTCCAACACCCGTGACAGCAGGCGGTGGCGGCGGAGCGTCTTGGTGTTGCCGTCCTGGTAATGGCAATCGCCCGGATGGCAGCCGGAGATAAAGACGCCGTCCGCCCCCTTTTGGAACGCCTTCAGGACGAACTGAGGATCGACCCGCCCGCTGCACATGACCCGGATGACGCGGACGTTCGGCGCGTATGTCATCCGCGCGGTTCCGGCTAGGTCCGCGCCGGTATAGGAGCACCAGGTGCACAGAAAGCCGACCACTTTGGGCTCGAATTGTTCTTGGCTCATGGCTTGCCCGTCCCTCCTTTTCTATATGGACAAGAGTCCTTCGATCTCGGCGAAGATCTGTTCGTCGCGGAAATGTTTCTGATAGGAGGCCCCGCTCGGACAGGCGGCGACGCAGGTCCCGCATCCCTTGCAGAGGGCGTCGTTGATCACCGAGACGTCCTTGGCCTTGTCGTAGGTGATGGCCGAGAACGGACAGAGCCCCACGCAGAGCTGGCAGCCTGAACAGAGTTCCTCGGTGATGATGGCCGTGACGGGCTCTAACTCGACCTTTCCGAGGTCGGCGATGGCCAGGGCTTCCGCCGCCGCCGCTCCGGCCTGGGCGACCGTATCCGGGATGTCCTTGGGCCCCTGGCACGTCCCGGCCAAGAAAATCCCGTCCGAGAAGGAGGACACAGGAGCCAGCTTGGGATGGCGTTCGAGGAAGAACGTATCCTGGCTGCAGGAGATATTGAAGGTTTTGGCCAGGCGGTTGTGGTCGAGGCTCGGCTCCAGCCCCGTGGCCAGTATGGCCATGTCGACCGGGATCCGGCGCACGGACCCCAGGAGCGTATCCTCGACGCGGACGATGAGCTTCCCCTCCTCGGCGGCCGTCACGGCCAGCGTCGTGATCTCCGAAACCCGGCCGCGGATGAATTTCGTGCCCTCCTCGAGCAGGCGGTGGTAGAACTCCTCGTAGCCCTTGCCGAAGCAGCGCATGTCGATGTAGAAGTCGTAGATCGCCGCCTTGGTCTTCTCCTTCAGCAGATGGGCGAACTTCAAGGAGTACATGCAGCAGACGCGGGAACAATATTCGCGATAGTTCTTATCCCGGGAGCCGACGCAGTGGATGATTCCGACCGCTTTCGGCTCCTCGCCGTCGGTCTTGAGAATCTTGCCGCCCGTCGGTCCCGAGGCGTTGACCAACCGCTCGAACTCGATGGCCGTGAGGACGTTGGGCAGGCGGCCGTAGCCGTAGGCCGGGATGCGGCGGGCGTCGAACGAATTGAATCCCGAGGCAAGAATGATCGAACCCACCTCGATTTCCTGGATCGTATCCTCCATGTCATGGTTGATGGCCTCCCGGTCGCAGACCTTGGCGCAGACCTTGCATTCGCCGGTCTTGAAATGAATGCAGGCCTCCTTGTCGATGAAGGGGACCATCGGCACGGCCTGGCGGATCGGGACGCGGATGGCCGTGGTCGGGCCGAGGCACATCTCGTCGTGGATGACTTTGCGGCCGTACTTGTCCTCGACCGTGATGGCGCCCGTCGGACAGAAAAAAGCGCAGGCCGTGCACCCGATGCAGGCTTCCGATTCCTCACCGAAGGGAGTGGACACGCGGCGTTCCCCGCCGCGCTCGATGAAGCTGATGGCATTGGCTCCAACGATCTCGTCGCAGGCGCGGACGCAGAGGCCGCAGAGGATGCACTTCTCGTCCGGGTCCTTGACGGGGAACCGGGATTTCTCGATCCCCAGGTCGGCCGCGATCTTCTGGAGCGGCTCCGCAGCCGGAGCTCGGGCCAGGAGCATCTCGACATTGAGGCGCCTCGCCCGCAGGGCCCGCTCGGACGCGGTCGAAACCTCGAGGCCTTCTTCGACCTTCGTATTGCACGAGGTGACGAGGTCGCTCTTGCCCCGGATCCTGGCTTCGACGACACAGACTCGGCAGGCCGCATAGGGCTCGATGACGGGATGGTAGCACAGGCTGGGGATCTTGATTCCGGCCTTGGCCGCCGTCTTGAGGATGGTCTCTCCCTCTTCCGCCTGGATCGTCTTGCCGTCGATCGTCACTTGGACCATGGCTTTTCTCCTTAATCAACCTTCACAGCGCCGAAAGCGCAAACGTCATAGCACACGCCGCACTTGATGCATTTGGACTGGATGACCGCGTGGGCTTCGTTCTTCCGGCCGGTGATCGCCTCCGAAGAGCAGTTGCGCCGGCAGACGTCGCAGCCGCGGCCCTTCTCCACGCAGATCTGAGGATCGATCGTATAGACGTTGAGCTGACGGCAGACGCGGGCCGGGCATTTCTTCTGGCGGATATGCGCCTCGTATTCCTCCCGGAAATAGCGGAGCGTGGTGAGCACCGGATTGGGGGCAGTCTTACCCAGTCCACAAAGCGCGGTATCCTTGATCGTCTGGGCCAGCTCCTCGAGCAGGGGCAGGTCATCCTCGGTTCCTTTCCCTTCGGTGATCCGGGTCAGGATGTCGAGCATGGCCTTCGTCCCCTCCCGGCAGGGCGTGCATTTGCCGCAGGACTCGTCGTGGGTGAAGGACAAGAAATAGCGGGCGACATCGACCATGCAGGTGTCTTCGTCCATGATGACCATGCCGCCCGAGCCCATCATCGATCCGGCCGCCGAGAGGCTCTCATAATCGATAGGAAGGTCGATCTGATCTTTGGGAATGCAGCCGCCCGACGGCCCCCCCGTCTGGACGGCCTTGAACGCTTTTCCGTTGGGAATGCCTCCGCCGATGTCATAGATGATCTCGCGCAGAGTGATCCCCATCGGGACTTCGACGAGGCCCGTGTTGTTGATTTTTCCGACGAGGGAAAAGACCTTTGTCCCCTTGCTGGTCGGGGTGCCGATCCCGGAGTACCATTTCGACCCGCGGCTGATGATGGGCGGCACGTTGGCCCAGGTTTCGACGTTGTTGATGCACGTGGGTTTCCCCCACAGGCCGCTCTGGGCCGGGTAGGGAGGCCTCGGCCGGGGCTCGCCCAGCCGGCCTTCGATGGAGGCCAGAAGAGCGGTTTCCTCGCCGCAGACAAAAGCTCCCGCGCCCCGCTTGATCTGGATGTCGAAATCGAATCCCGTCCCGAGGATATCGGCGCCCAGGAGGCCGTAATCGCGGGCTTGCCGCAGGGCGACGCCCAGGCGCTCGACGGCCAAGGGATATTCGTTCCGAACATATATGAATCCCTCCGTCGCCCCGATGGCCTTCGCCCCGATCGTCATCCCCTCGATGACCGCGTGCGGATCAGCTTCGAGGATGCTGCGGTCCATGAACGCGCCGGGATCCCCTTCGTCGCCGTTGCAGACGACATACTTCCGGCCCCCGTTCGCGCTGATCGCGTTTCGCACGAGCTGCCATTTCAACCCGGTCGGAAAGCCGGCCCCGCCGCGGCCGCGGAGCCCTGAAAGCGTGACCTCGGAGATGATCTTCTCAGGGCTCATTTCGGTCAGGGCTTTTACCAGGGCCTTGTATCCGCCGCGGGCGATGGCCTCGTCGATCTTTTCCGGATCGATCAATCCCCGGTTGCGGAGGGCGATAAGGACCTGCTTCTTGAAGAAGGGGATGTCGTTGAGGACGGGGATCGGAGCCTTGGCCGCGGGAGGCGAGTACATGAGCTTGGCGACCGGCCGGCCTTTTAAGAAATGTTCCTCGACGAGATGGGGGATGTCCTTCACGGTCAGCTGCTGATAGAAAATATCCCCCGGCTGGACGACGAGGATCGGACCGCGCTCGCAGAAGCCGTTGCACCCCGTCGGCACGACCGACACTTCCTTTTCCAGGCCGTGTTTGCGGATCTCCGTTTCTAGGGCGGTTCTGATCTCGAACGAGTGATTAGAGACGCAGCCCGTGCCCGCGCAGACCATCAGATACAGTCGGTAGGTTGTTGGCGTGGCTTGTTCGTCCATGGCCTCCTCCTCAGGGTTCCGTTCTTTCGCTCCCGATGCCCAGCGCGTACGCCGAAACGATCACGCCGCCCTGGACGTGCTTCTCGAAGATCTCACGGACCTTCGCTTCCGTGAGGTTCACGTATTTGACGGGCGCCTGCCCGGCCATCTCGACCGTGATCATCGGCTCCTGACTGCAGAGACCGGCGCAGCCGGAACTCGTCAGGAGAACATCGTCGAGGCCCCGCGATCCTTTCTCCTTCATCAGGGCGGCCATGATGCCCCGCGCCCCGGCGGCGATGCCGCACGTGCCCATGTGGACGTTGATCTTAGCCCGGCAGGCCCCTCCCTCGCGGACCTTCATTTCCCGTTCGGCCTCTTCGCGGATCTTCTCCAGGTCATCGATGGTGAGTTTCGGCATGGCGTCCTCCTTTATTTCCCGTACTTCTTGAGCAGGCCGGCGATCTTCGCCGACGATACCTTGCCGTGGACGTCTTCTCCGACCATGACCACGGGGGCCAGACCGCAGCACCCGACGCAGCGGACGGCATCGAGGCTGAATTGCCCGTCGGCCGACGTTTCGCCGGCTTTGATGCCGAGATCCCGCTCGAACTTTTCGATGATGAGCTGAGCGCCGCGGACATGACAGGCCGTTCCGAGGCAGACGTGAACGGGATGCTTGCCTTTGGGCGTGAGGCTGAAGGCCTTATAGAACGTCGCCAGGCTGAGGATGCGGCTCAGCGGAACGGAGAGTCCCCGGGAAATCAATTTCAAAGCCGGCGGCGGCAGATAGCTGAACTCCTCCTGAACGTCCTGGAGGATGGCGATGATCGATCCCGGATCCGATTGATACCGGCTCAAGATGTCGGTGATGTGTTGTTCCATTAATGCGTCCTCCTGATGCGGGCTAATCCGTCGCGGATATCCTGCGCGATCAAATCCAAGGCATGAGGCGCGGCGATGGAGTCGGCTCCAAGCTGCCTCCGAAAGTTGCGCGTGTCGAACACATAGCCCCGTCCGTCGATCTTGTGGACATATCGGATGTCGATCTCCGGATGTCCGATGATCAGGACCGTCATCGTCTCGGCGATATCCCCGATCGCCTGCCGATCGATATGGCTTCGCTGAAACGTCGCCCGGACCCTGGTCCCGCCGCCGGGGCGGGAGGAAAGGGAAAATGTCCCTCCCGCCGCCCTCGCGGCCTGGACGAGCATGGGAAGGCCCAGCCCTATCCGCCGCTCCTTCTTGGTCGAAAAAAAAGGGCTGCGGGCTCGCTCGAGGCGCTCCTTGTCCATTCCCTTTCCGTCATCGGCGATCTCGAAGATCATCCGGTCCCGGCGGCTGTTCTCGACGATCCGGATCTCGATCAGCCGGGCCCCCGCCTCGATCGAGTTCTCGGCGAGATCCAGAATATGATGCGACAAGTCTCTCATGAATCCTCAGATGGCAAAGCCTCGGCCCTCGACGCCGAGGAGGGCTTTCCGGACTTCTCCGATGGCAGGGTCCTCGAGAAAAAACGAGGTCGTCGCCGTTCCGATTTCCTGGAGCTTGTGCGCGTCCGAACCGCGGACGAGGGGGAGGTCCGAGGCGACCTTGTCCCTCGCTTCCTCGCGGGCCAGACGGGGCGAGATCTCCAGCGCGTCCAGGGCCAGCCCTTGCGGAACGAATCCCAGCTGGCCGATGAGGCCGAAAGCCCGCCGATCGACGTGAGCGGCGATGGCCAGCCCTCGCAGGGCATGGATGCTTTCGACGACGCTGCCGAGGGAGAGCGTGACCGCTCCGAGCAGGAACTTCGCCTCGAAGCCGACGACCTCGTCCTCCGCGTCGGCGATAACCTGCCGGCCGAAGGCCGTCTCGTCGTTCTCGCCCGCCAGATGCCCGTAGACCTCCTCCTGCATCGACAAGGCCGAGTCGATGCTCTCGAAGAGGGCCAGGAGATGGACTTCCTCGCGCGTGGTGATTTCCAGGCCGGGAAAGACGCGGATGCCGGCCCGGCCGGCCGTTTCGCTCACCGCCGCGGCGTTTTCCGCCGAGTTGTGGTCGCACACGCCCAGGATGTCGAGGCTCTTGCGCTTCGCCTCCTCGGCGATCCGGCGGGGAGACATCGTCACGTCCGCGCAGGCCGAAAGGCAGGTGTGGACGTGAAGATCGGCCTTGAAGGGGATCAATGATTGCCTTTGCTTAGAAGATTGTAGAGCTTGCCGGAAAGCAGGAAGGCCGGCTCCGGAGTGGAGTAGATGATAACGCGCTCTTCCACGGCGCTTCGCAGCGTCTCTTCGTCCGGCCGGCGGCCGTTGACGAGGATGATGGCGGCCAGGTTTTTCAGCTTGGCCACGGCCACGATGTTCTCGTGGGTTTGGCACGTGATCCAGACGTTCTTTTCCTTGCTGAGGGCCATGACATCGCTCAAAAGATCGCTGGCATAGGCGCCGCTGATCTCGACGTCGAGCCGCCCTGCCGATTGATGCTCGGTCAGGCCCAGGTGGCCGGCCAATTCAGATAGTTTCATGACAGTCCTCCTTGAAGAAAACTTATGCCGGGCGCGGGTTTGGCGGGTCGGGCCCGCGTCCGCTTTGAATCAAGATGCAATCCTCCCTCACGGCCTCGCCGCGGGCGACATCCTCGGCGAAGGCCAGGCAGGTCGGGGCGCCGCACACCCCGCAATCGATCTTCGGGAGAGCCTCATAGAGGAGGTCTTTCTCCTTCCGCTTGGCCATGGCCCGGAGCATGTTCTCGTCCAGCGGCTTGATCGGACGGGGCTCGATTTTAGCATCGAAGGCGAAAAATCCGTCCTGATACAGCCGGCGGACCGTCCGGATGTCCGGGCAAGCCTTGATCTTCTCGAACTCCAGGGTTTCGATCAGCTTGATGATTTTATTGTACGAGCCGTAGACGTTCTCCACCGTCAGCGATCCGCCAACGCAACCCTGCAGGCACGAGTAGGCTTCGATATAATCGATGTCGCTCAGCTTTCCTCGCTCGATGTCGTCGAAGACCTTGAGGATCTCGGCGAGGCCGGAGACGGACAGGGAATTCCGGAGACGGAGCGTCCGGCACATTCCCCCGGCCGTGGCCCAGCTGATGCCGAGGATGCAGATGTTTTCCAGGCTCCGGCGATAGCTTTGATGGGCGACGTTTTCCATGGCCGCCGAGACCGGCCCGTAAATGTCGGCTATGGCGATTGCGCCGTCGAGGTGAGATTTTGCTTTCTCAGCCGGCTGCCGGATCGAGATCACCTTGGAGGGACAGGGCGTCAGATAGAAGGTCCCGATGGTTTTTTCCGGAAGGTCGTATTGCTTCGCCTTGGCTTTTTTGATCTCCCGGGCGGCGATCTCCCGCGGCGTCTGAATGGGGATGAGGTGTTTGAGGAGATTGGGATACTTGACCTGGAGCAGGCGGACGACCACCGGGCAGGCGTTGGAAATCATCGGCCTCGGGCCTTGGTGGTCCCGGAGATACTCCTGGATGGAGAAACTCACCTGTCCGCAGGTCTGGGCCAGGTCGAAGGCGTCGCTGAAACCGATGTTCCTCAGCCCGTCCAGGATCTTATCCGGAAGGATGTCCCGATCGTATTGTGCGTACAGCGCCGGGGAGGGAATGGCGACCGTGTGGCGGAACTTGGTCAACTCGCCGAAGGAATGGGTCAGGGGGACGATCGCTCCGTGCGGGCAGGCAACGATGCATTCTCCGCAATGGATGCAGCGATCGGGATTGATGCTCGCCTTCCCGTTCCTGACGCGGATCGCCTGGGTCGGGCAGACTCGCATGCATTTCATCCGGCCTTGACAGAGCTCGGGCCGGATTTGAACGGACGCGATCGTCGACATCAGGCCTCGCTTCTCCGGGCGGTCCGGAGGTCGAAGTAAATCTCGAGGCTCGTTCCCTTTCCCGCTTCCGAGAAGATATCGAACCGATCGGCGTTTTTCTTGATGTTGGGAAGCCCCATGCCCGCCCCGAAGCCCATTTCCCGCATCTCCCGGGTAGCCGTCGAGTAGCCTTCCTGCATCGCCAGTCTGATATTCGAGATCCCGGGTCCTTTATCCTGCACCCGCAGGAAGACCTGATCCGGCGTGACCTCCAGAGTCATGACGCCACGTTCCGCGAACATGACGACATTCATCTCCGCCTCATACGAAGCGATCGACGTTCGAACGATGACGGCCGGATCGATCCCAATGTCTTCCAAGATCTCCTTGATGGTCGTCGAGGCGTGGCCGGCCCGGCTGAAATTCCGCCCGACGATCTCGAAGCTGCGGGAGAAGCTTTCGTTGTCCCTCGGCTCGGGCGCCGGCCCGGTCTCATCGGGGAGGTGCGCCCCCGTCAGTCCGTTCTGAAAAAGGACCCCGCAGCTCTCGAACATCATCCGGCGCGTGGCGAGAACAGGGATCTTCTTCAGCCTCGCCAGCTCCAGCGCTTCGGCATCGGGCCGCTTGCCCCGGATGTAGACGACGGCCTTGGCCCCGATGATGTTGGCCGTCCGGATGGACTGGGCGTTGGCCAGCCCCGTGAGCAGGATCTGGCCGGAGCGGCCGAAGGCCAGCACGTCGCTCATGAGATCCGAGCCGCACGCGGACCCGATCTCCGTTTCGAGTTGATCCTCTCGGCCCGAGATCATCTCGGCGTCGAGAAGGCGAAGGATCTCACCGAGCTTCATGCGTGGGCGGCCCCTTTTTCGACGCGTTTGATGACCATCTTCCCCTTGCGGATGATCCGCTCCGAAGGAGTGACGGTCGTCGGGCAGTTCTCCCAGCACGCGCCGCAGCCGTTGCATTTGTCGATGTCGACGTAGCGGGCTTTGTTCCGGATCTTGGCCTTGAAATTGCCGATATAGCCCGAGATCTCCTCCACTTCGCTCCAGGTCAGGAGCTCGATGTTGGGGTGCTTTCCCACTTCGCTCATCTTCGGCGTGAGGATGCAGGCCGAACAGTCGAGGGTAGGAAACGTCTTGTCGAGTTGGGACATGTGCCCGCCGATGGAAGGCTGCGACTCGACGAGATAGACCTTCTTACCGGATTTGGCGTAGGTCAGGGCGGCCTGGATGCCGGCGATCCCGCCGCCGACGATCAGCACCTCGGGCCGCACGGGGACTTCTTTCTTCGCCAGCGGATCGTGGAGGGCGACACGGCGCACGGCCGCCGAGATCAGGGCTTTGGCCTTTTTCGTTGCGTCCTCGGGCCTGATCGTGACCCACGACACCTGCTCGCGGATATTCGACATTTGAAAATAGAAGGGATTGAGCCCCCCCTCCGCCGTCGCCCCCCGGAACGTCGGCTCGTGCATCAGGGGGGAACAGGAGGCGACGACGACGCGGTTCAAATCTCCGTCTTTGATGCTCTTCTTGATCAGCTCCTGGCCGGGGTCGGAGCACATGAACTTGTATTCCTTGGCCACGACGACATCGTCGAGCGTCGAAGCGAACGCCACGACATCGGCCACGTCCACCTTCCCGGCGATGTTCGTGCCGCAATGGCAGACGAACACTCCGATACGGGGCTGACCATTCTGGCTCATCGTGCACCTCCATTACCGAGCTTCGCCCAGAGGGAATCGAGGGGAACGATCGATCGCGACAGGCCGAGGACCTTCTTGTCGACTCCCATGGCCAGCCCGAGGAGCTGGCTGAAATAAAGGACAGGCAAACGGACGTCGTCCTTGTATTTCTTAGTCATTTTCCGCTGGGTGATCTCGAGGTTGAATTGGCATAGGGGACAGATCGTGACGACGCAATCCGCTCGTTTCCGCTTGGCTTCCTTGAGGAGGATGTAATTCAAACGCAAGCCGACCTCTTCGATCGTCCCCGTCAAAGATCCGCCGCAGCAGCGCGTTTTTGCGCCGTAATCCACGGCCGAGGCGCCGGCCGCCTCCATCAGCGTGTCCAGAGTCGTCGGATAATCCGGATCATCGAAGTCCGTATAAGGACGGACCAGCTGACAGCCGTAATAGCAGGCGACCTTCAAGCCGGCCAGGGGCCGCTTGACCTTAGCCTTGATCCCCGCCTGCCCGACGTCCTTGACCAGAATCTCCAGAGGATGCTTGACCTTGACCGAGCCCCCGTATTCGCAGCCGGCATTTTTCAGGGCCTTCAGGATCCTTTCCGATTTCGGCTGCCGGCTGGTCAGGAACGAGTTCGATTTCTTCAGCGTCAGGAAGCAGCCCGCGCAGGGGGCAATGATGTCCTTCCCGGCTTTCTCGGCCAGCGACAGATTGCGCCCGCAGACGGCCGCGGCCATCGTGTCGTCGACGGAGAAATAGGCGGTGGCGCCGCAGCAATTCCAGTCGTCCAGTTCCTCCAGCGGCAGGCCGACTTCCCTGAAGACGGGCAATATGGACTCCTCGTAGGAGCGGGAGTTGCCCTTCAGCGAACAGCCGGGATAATAGATGTATCCGCTCATCAGGCTTCCTCCTTGACGGCGCTCAACAGCGCTTTGAGCTGCTTTTTATTCTTGATGGATTCTTGGCGGAGCGGCATTCGGCCCGTCCGCATCAGCTTCAGGCCGAGAGGGGCCATCTTGATCATCGGCACGATATGCCGGGATTTGAGATAGAGCCGAAGAATGAGCCACAGCTCGGAACTCCGCCCGTGCTTGGCGATCAGGCGCGTCATTTCCCGGTCCAGGACGGGGATGGCGAACCTCGAGGGAAACACCTTCGCCTCGATCGCCTGCCGTTTTAGGGCATACATCACGTCGGTGATCTTGATCTCCGCGGGACAGCGGACCTGGCACGTGTAGCACGACGAGCAGAGCCAGATAGTGAAGCTGCGCAAGGCTTCGTCCTTGAAGCCGTTCTTGATCATGGCGATTATCTTCCGGGGGGGGTGATCCATATAAACGGACATGGGGCATGAGCTGCTGCACGTTCCGCATTGGATGCACGCGTCGATGTTTTCCGCGCCCGAGAGGTGTTTGATCTCGGCCAGGAAATTGGGGTCCAGCTCTTCTTCGTATTTGACTTTCCTTTGAATTACCATGAGGCCTCCTTAATCCGGATAGGGCACGGACACCACCTGCCGCAACGGACGAATCGATCGTCGAGTGTTCGTTTTTTGGGGAGTCGATAAGGAACCAGGAAAAGGATTTGGCGCCGGCTTTCCGGCTGCTGCGATGCATTCAATAACGCTAGCGGAAAAAACATCTCCAGACTCATACATTGCGCCTGGGCTTAATTCTGAATAGGAGAATATTCCCGAAAAATGCCAAAGTCAAGAAAAAAGTGGTATTTTTACCCAATTATTATGGGGCATAATTCCCCTATATGTTTCAATTTTACCCAATTGTTGTTAAAACTATTATCCGGGGGAAGTCAATTTGGAAGGGGAAATCTCTTTGCTTCTTCTCCTCCGGCGGCAGCTTGGAAGACCCGGCCGCAATCCGATCCGGAAATCCGCGGCTTATATTGGAAACGCTGATCAGCTTTCGTGCTTGATTAAGTCATGCCAGAAGAATAAAATGAGCGCCTTTGTCGACGTTTTTCGCAAGGCCGTGCCGGCACCGAGAAAGAAGTTCATGATAAGAAATATCAGACGCGTCCTCTCCATCCTTCTCCTGGCCGTGACGTCCCTCGCCGCGGCCGACGTCAAGGCCGTCCGGGTCGGGCAGGGCCCTAAAATCGACGGCCGCCTCGACGACCCGGTGTGGCAGTCGGCCGCGCCGTTCACGGATTTCCTCCAGTTCGAACCGCTGGCCGGCCAGGCGCCGACGGAGAAAACCGAGCTGCGGATCCTTTACGACGAATCGAATATCTATTTCGGCATCCGCTGCTCGGAAAGCGAGCCGAAGAGGATCTCGGCCAATACCATGGCCCACGACGGCGGAGGCTCCATGGGGTTCATGGGCTTCGGGCGCATGCCTCAAGCCGCGGCGGACGACATCGTCCGTGTTCTTCTTGATCCGTTCCAGGACAAGCGGAACGCCTACCTCTTCTATGTCAATCCCCTCGGCGCCCGGAGCGAAGGGCTGGCCTACGCGGGAGAATCCAGCCTCAACTGGGACGGCATTTGGGAGGCCAAAAGCCGCATCCTCGAGGACGGTTGGGAGGTGGAGATCCGCATCCCGTTCAAGACGATCTCCTTCAGGCCCGGCCTGACGGCGTGGGGCATCAATGTCGAACGGGTCATCGCCCGCAAACAGGAGACCGTCCGCCTGTCCGGAACGAACCGGGACAGCAACTTCAACAATCCGATGGAAGCGGCCGTGCTCGAGGGCATCGAGGGCGTGAAGCAGGGAAAAGGTATCACCCTCCGGCCGTACGGCCTGG
>Ga0208047_1000070_pt1 | contig 36959 bp, 34 predicted proteins | sample Kivu_220m_FD_184162 | JGI IMG/M metagenome (GOLD analysis project Ga0208047, IMG submission 184162) | Freshwater microbial communities from Lake Kivu, Western Province, Rwanda to study Microbial Dark Matter (Phase II) - Kivu_220m (SPAdes)... | ecosystem: Environmental > Aquatic > Freshwater >...
CGGGCAGGTGACTGATTTGCTGATTTATATTATCAAAAATCAACCAGGGTGTAAATAATTCCGTCCAAAATATCTCTTTCACTCACCAGAATATCCTTAACATCCAGCAGTTTTAAAACTCCCAGAACAATCGCTGTGCCACCAATGATGACATCTGCTCTTCCGGGGTGAAGCCCCACTACTTTTTTTCTGCCTTTCAGATCCAGGCTGCAGAGATTTTTATAAATATTTTCAATTTTTTTAAGACGTAAAATATGCCTGTGTATCTTTTCGCTGTTGTATGCCGCCAGTTTCAAATCAATCGCTGCCAGAGTGGTTATAGTGCCGGCTACTCCAATTATAAACGCTGGTTTATATAGGTTAATTTTCCCGGTAATTTCTTCCAGCTCATTTATAACATACTGCTGCATCTGACTTAGACTATTTGTATCCGGTATACTGGATATACTGGAGCCAATAAATTTTTCAGTTAAACTGACACATCCAAGATTTAAACTTTCAACCAACTGCAGATTATAGTTACAATCACCCAGTATGAATTCACTGCTCCCGCCCCCAATATCCACTACTAAAATTTTACCACTGAGCTCCGCCTTATAATCCGGATAATTTAAATCCATATCTCTTACCGCGCCGTAGAAGCTCAACCGGGCTTCTTCATCTCCGCTGACAACATCAATTTTCATCCCCAGATGTTTGTAGACACAAGATATAAACCAATCACTATTTGATGCTTTCCTTACCGCACTTGTCCCTACAACCCTGAATTTTTTTACATCATAGTCTTCAATCAAACACTGGTAATCTGAAAGAACCTCGACAGTCATACTGGCAGAATCTTTACCAATCATATTATTTTCGTCCAGATTTTTACCCAGACGGGTAATTTTCATCTTTCTTTCCAGGGGAATGAATTTATTGTTTTGGTAATCAGTGATTAGTAATCTGGTGGAGTTGGTTCCGATATCAATAGACGCTAATTTCATTTAAAATTACTTATATACCTTTTCTAATCCCGGCTTAGTTACTTCTGATTTCATTATTATAGAAGATCTTTATATTTTCCCATAAAGCCGAGTTTGAATAAATATCCTTACCGGAAGCCAGGTTACTGTCATTTTTAAAATTCTGTTCAGATTCATCATCCTTAATAACTACAGAAAAATTAGTCTCATCACCTGCAGTCATATTAAACTGCTTTCTGGCTTCAAGCTCTATAGCATCTTCTCCATATAAGCTTTTTTCAAGCGCCAGACGATTGATATTCTCATTCCTTTCCCAGTTTAGTTTCTCTTCCAGCTCTATTATCTTTTCTCTTTTTTCTACAATACTTTTTATCTGATTTATAGAGGTAAGGATAATAATTACGATAAAAATTAAGAAGATGGTAATAGAAATATTTATTTTAGCCTTTCTGGAAAATCTGCTGACAATTTTAATATTATCATCCATTTTAATTTTGTTGCTATGTTTATATTACTTCTTTATTTACTACATTAAATGACAGCTTGCTAAAATTAATTCACATATTTGTGTAAGTATAACATATGCTACAATAATGCCAATATCTTGTAAATTTTAGTAGTATTGTATAAATTAAGACTGAAAAAATAAAGTTGTTGTTTTTAATTGCCAATTTTACTAAAATATCAACCTATATGTTAGATTTATTCAATAATTGAACTCAAAAATGTAATGAAAGACATACCCTTATTTTCTTCCAGGACACAAAAAACAATCGCCAAACAGGTATTGCTTGGTTTTGCAATAGCTATAATACTTGGCTCGCTATTTTTATCAATCCCCCAGATGACGCAGAGCGGAAAAATTAGCTATATAGATGCACTCTTTACTTCTACTTCAGCAATCTGTGTTACAGGACTGATAGTTCAGGATACACCGACATATTTTACTGACTTAGGTAAAATTGTAATACTTATCCTAATTCAGATTGGTGGACTGGGAATCATGACCGTCGGCTCCATTTTTGGATTAATTCTTGGAAGAAAAATACAAATTAGAGACAAATTTTATATCAATACTAGTTTCGGCTCAAAACAGCCGTTTAGCGCATCTAAATTTTTCATGGTAATAGCAGGAACTACATTTACCATAGAATTCATTGCATTCATTATTATGTCGGCTATTTTTCATTTTAAGCATCTTTATTCTATAAAAACATCGATGACTTTTAGTTTATTCCATACCGTAAGCGCCTTTAATAATGCTGGCTTCTCCCTATTTTCAAACAGCCTTGAGGGTTTTGCCTCTGATATTCCTCTGAATTTAGTATTCATGACCTTAATTGTGCTTGGAGGAATTGGTTTTCCTGTAATTTCCGAGATTATTACTTTCAGGAGAATAAAACATTTTTCCCTGCATGCAAAAGTGGTTATGATTGCAACTGCAAGCTTGATAGCGGCAGGGGCAGTTGTGTTTTTCCTTATTGAGTTTAAAAATCCCGAATCTATTGCAAATAGGACTCTATCAACCAAAATTTTAGCCAGCTTCTTTCAATCAGTTACAGCACGAACAGCTGGTTTTAACACCATGAACATTGGAAGGTTAAACCCTGCAACTGTTCTCTTCCTAACCCTTCTAATGTTCATAGGAGCATCACCAGGAGGAACAGGAGGCGGCATAAAAACTACTACTTTCATTGCTGTGACTGCAGGTGGTTTGAGCTCCATTAGAGGGAGAAGTGAAGTCACATTACTTAAAAGAAAACTGCCCTCAAGTTTAATATACAGGGCTTTAACCCTGACTATTGCCGCAACTGCATTAATTATAATCTCAACAATCGGAATACTGGTATTCGAGAGATACTCTTTACATTTACAAGAAGTTTTATTTGAAGTAGTATCAGCATTCGGCACCGTAGGATTAAGTACCGGAATTACACCGGCACTTTCTACACCAAGCAAGATAATATTGATACTTACTATGTATATTGGTAGAATTGGTATCAGCACTTTATCTCTAGCTATTGCAATAAGAGGTATTATTTATAAAATGACTTATCCTGAAGAAACAATAACAATCGGATAGGAAACATGAAAAAACAATTTTTAGTAATAGGATTGGGAAGATTTGGAGCAAGTGTTGCTGGAACATTAACAGAAGCCGGCCACAGCGTGGTAGGCATAGATCAGTCTGAAGACCGGATTCAAAGGGTTTCTGAAGAAATAGCAGATGCAATAAAATGCGATGCAACAGATGCAGATATATTGGAATCTATGGGTATCTCTGATTATGAAGCAGTTATTGTATGCATCGGAGAAAAATACATCCAAAACTCAATACTGGTAACTCTGCTTCTTAAAGAAAAAGGCGCAAAAAAGATAATTGCTAAAGCAGGAACTAAAACACAGGGAAGGGTACTTTCAAAGGTTGGCGCAGATATCATAGTATATCCCGAAAAAGATATGGGGGAAAGAGTTGCAAGAAACCTGGTAAGTTCCAATATTATTGATTTTCTGAGTGTCAGTCCGGATGTAAGTATTATTGAAATACCTGCACCTGAAACGATGGTTGGAAAGAACTTAATCGAACTAAATTTAAGGCACAGATATGGAGTAACTATAATAAGTATAAAAAACAGTAAAAACAAAATTATGTCTCCTCCTGATATCAACTATAAATTCCAGAAAGATGATGTCCTGACATTAATTGGAGAGAACAAACTGTTAAGAAAACTCCGGTTCACAGAAGACTAAACTGTGTGAACCGTCCCTGGTATAGCTTATTCCACCTCTTTCACATTTATAAGATTGGTGCTGCCCGGTTTATTTACCAGAACACCGGCAGTAATAACCACTCTATCGCCTATATTTATATATTTAAGTTTTTTCGAAACATTTATAGACTCGTCAATCATCATATCAATATTTTTTGTAAACTTTGTCTTTGCAGGAACAACACCCCAGCTTATCATCAACTGTCTGACTACCCGCTGGTTGGGGCTGACGCCAATTATCATGCTCCTGGGCCTGTTTTTGGAAACCTGCCTGGCTGTGTGTCCGGATTCGGTCGAAGAAATAATAGCTTTTGCATTTAGCATATTGGCAATTTCACAAGAAGCAAAGCTTATGGCTTCCGTAATAGTATTACGGTCAATCTTTAATTTTTTTCTCATTATAGTATTATTCCTTAAAATGGTATCGTAATCTAGAGAAGCTTCGGTTTTATTTATTATTTTAACCATCATTTTTAAGGATTCCAGTGGATACTTACCGACCGCAGTTTCCCCGGAAAGCATAACCGAATCCGAACCATCTATAATTGCATTTGCCACATCACTTACTTCGGCTCTTGTAGGCCTGGGATTTCTCATCATGGAATCCAGCATTTGTGTAGCAGTAATTACAGGCTTACCCAGCATATTAGCTTTTTTTATAATCCTTTTCTGGATATTGGGGATTTCTTCCGGATTCATTTCAATTCCCAGATCACCTCTGGCTACCATAATAGCGTCAGCTGAATTTAAAATACTGTCAAAATTATCGACTGCTTCATTTTTTTCAATCTTTGCAATAACCATTGCATGACTTTTCTTACCGCTTATTACTCTTTTGATTTTTTCTATATCATAAGAATTTCTTACAAAAGATTGGGCTATGAAGTCTACTTCCAGTTTTAAACCAAGATTTAAAAATTCCAGATCCTTTTTGGTAACCGAATCCACACTTATAGGTACACCCGGAATATTGATTCCCTTATTGGAGTTCAGCAGTCCACCGGTTATAACTTCGCAAACAGCTGACTTTTTGGGTATATTAATATCCAGTACTTTGCACTCAATCAAACCATCATCGATAAAAATACGGCTGCCCTTTTTAATATCTTCTATAAATTTATCATAAGTAACCTTAATTATATTATTTATACCGGATTGACCATAATCATAATTATTAGCTACAGCAAAAATAACTTTTTGTTTTCTTTCCAGTCTTATCTTATTTTTTAAATCACTGACCCTGATTTTAGGACCCTGCAAGTCCAGTATTATTGCTGTGTTTCTTTTAAATTCCTGCGAAACCCTTCTGATTTTCCCCACTATTTCTATAACCTCTTCGGAGTCACTGTGGGAAGTATTTATCCGGGCTATGTCCATCCCACCAGTTATTAGCCCTCTTAAAATATTTTCTTCTTTACTCGCAGGTCCAATAGTACAAATTATTTTGGTCTTTCTCATGGCAGCTCTCTTTTTGCAATTTCCCATAATTTGTCTTTTTCTTTCAGCGGCAGTTTTTTAAAATCCAAATTATTTTCATCAGCATATTTCTCCATAAAATTAAATCTTCTTACAAATTTTTTACTTACTTCATATAGGCTTTCTTCACAATCTACGCCTAAATGCCTGCTGAAATTTATTATACTAAAAAGGACATCTCCAATTTCGTCAAATACCTGGCTTTTTCTGCCCTCCCTTACTTCTTTTTCAAGTTCAGTCAACTCTTCTTTTATTTTGTCAAATATATCAATTGCCTTATTCCAGTCAAAACCCAATCTCGAAGCTCTATTTTGAATTTCAGAAGCATAATGGAGAGACGGTAGAGACCTTGGGATTCCTCTAAAAATTGAATCAGGTTTTTTAAATTTCTCTTTTCTTTCTTTTTTCTTGATATCCTCCCAGTTTGCCAATATCTCATCACTACTGTTTAAAGTCATTCCCTGAAAAACGTGAGGATGCCTTCTTATCAACTTCTTTATAATGCTTCGCAGTACCTCACTTATATTAAACTTTTTATTTTCAGCTGCAATCTGGCTGTGAAAAACTATTTGAAGCAGCAGGTCACCTAATTCTTCTTTAAGTCCCTTATAATCATCATTCTCAATACTTTCAACAGCCTCATAAGTTTCCTCGATTAAATTCCTCTTGATAGTCTTATGATTTTGCTCTCTGTCCCATATACAACCATCAGGCGATCTGAGCTTTCTCATTATATCCACCAGAATAGCAAATAGTTCGCTGCTGTCATTGATTTTGTCTATATTTTCTAAATCCCTGCTATTTAGTTGGAATTTCATTCGCTTTCCTCTTCAGTTCCCGTATCTGTGTTATCTTCTGTTCCGGTATCAGTACTATTCAATGTTCCTTCCACATCTGTAAAATACTCAATATTAACCTCTTCTATTAATGAAAAAATAAAATCCTCCCATTTTTCCGCCTTATGTAAATTCAGCAGGTATGTGTTTATGGACTCTTCTACTTCATCAAATTTTTGAATATGTTCCTCCTGACGGTCATAAACCTTTATTATATGAAATCCATATTTAGTTTCAACAATCTCACTTACTTCCCCCACATCCAGAGAGAATAATGCCTTATCAAATTCCTCAACCATCTGACCTTTACTTATAAAACCAAGATCTCCCCCCTTCTCGGCACTGGTGGTATCATTTGAATACTGCCGGGCCAGATCTTCAAAATCTCCGCCATCCTTTAATTTATCCTCCACTCTTTTTATTTTTTCTAGAGCTTCCTCTCTTCCCTCTTCGGTCTCTTCAGAATTATCTTCTACCCATGGGAATATGGACAGAATATGGCTTGCTTTAACCCTGACCGGAACTAAGAATAATGTATTTTTATTATCTTCATAATATTGCTTTACCTCATCTTCAGTAACGGTCGTATCTGCAGTGACTATATTAAAAATTTTACTGCTGAGCATCAGGCTCCTGAAGTAATTTACCAGAAATTTTTTATCTATTCCCATATCCTTTAAACCCTTCTCAAAATCCTCTTCAGAAGGATAGGTGCCTATTATCACTCCCATCTGTTTATCAACTTCCTCACTGCTTACAGTAATATTATTTTCCTCTGCGTATTTTTCAAGAAGTCTTGTAACAATAAGAGAATCAATTATATTGGCTTCCAGAGTTTTTAGCTCCTCTTCATTTTGAGTTAATTCCCCATCCGTACTCTGTTTTTTATAAAAATTAATATAAGTATCAACTTCCTTTTGCTTTATTTCTATTCCATCCACTCTGGCTACTGTCTTGCTGCAGCCAGCAAACAAAAAAACAAAAACGAAAATCAATAGCATAATTATACAGATAACGCTTCTCTTCAATCTTTACCTTCTTTCCTTTTATTGAATATTATATGAAACTCATTATATCATTTAGGCTGCTTAAGACTAAATCTAAATCAATATTTTTACTGACTTCTTTTATTATTATTTGTCTCAAAACCGGTTCGTATGACAGAACCTTATTCTTTCTATTCATTTCTCTGGCCCTGCTCTGAGACATATCCACTTTTTTCAAGTAAATTCCCTTCTCGCGGGAGAAAATAAATTTCTCTATCCTGGCTTTCCTGAGTAAATATTTTATTTTCGCTATATTTACAAGATTATCTACCACCAGTGGCGCTTTTTTATATCGCAAGTTCATGTTCTTCCTGACCTGGTCTATTTCACTAAGACTTTTTGCATTTCCCAATACCTTATAAATATTAACTCTGTCTCTTTCACTTTCAATATAACTTTTTGGGATATAGGCACTTACTGGCAGATCAATTTGAACATTAATATCCTCTTCAATCTTTTTACCTTTAAGTTTTTCAATCTCTTCTTTTACTATCTGGCAGTACATATCAAAACCCACACTATTTATGTGACCATGCTGCCTTGGACCCAATATTTCCCCTGCTCCTCTTATTTCCAGGTCTCTCATTGCTATATTGTATCCTGAACCAAGGTCGGTATATTCTTTCAAAGTCTTAAGCCTTTGAAACGCAGGAAGACTTAGATTTCCCCTGCCAGGATAGAATAAATAAGAATAAGCTCTCTCGAAAGACCTACCCACCCTGCCCCTCAATTGATACAGCTGAGATAATCCAAACAGATGTGAATTTTCAACTATTAATGTATTTACATTTCCAATATCCATTCCGGATTCTATTATTGAAGTGGTCAGCAGTATATCGTATTTTTTATTTATAAAATCACTCATTATTTTTTCTATCCTGCTGCCGTCCATTTGACCATGAGTCATGGCAACTCTTGCTTCGGGAACTAATTGCTGCAGCTGGATTTTCTTATTTTCTATACCGGATATTCTATTGTATACATAATATACCTGCCCTGCCCTGGCTAGTTCCCTTTCTATAGCTCTTCTTACAACCTGATAGTCAATCTCGCCCACAAAAGTTTCTATTGGGTTCCTACCCTCCGGATGAGTTTCAATTAATACAATATCCCTGACTCCTGTAAGAGACATATACAGTGTCCTGGGAATAGGTGTAGCACTTAATGTTAGTACATCTACTTCAGTTTTTAACAACTTTATCTTTTCCTTGCTTCCGACTCCAAATTTCTGTTCTTCATCTACAATTATAAGACCCAGGTCTTTAGGCATTATATCTTCCTGGAGGATGCGATGTGTTCCAATTATCATATCTATTTTGCCATCATTAAAATCTTTAACTATGTCCTTTTGTTTTTTTCTTGCTCTAAATCTGCTTAAGACTTCTAAAATGACAGGGTAGTTTTTATACCGCTCGCTGAAGGTCTGGTAATGCTGATCAGCAAGAATCGTGGTCGGGACCAGCATCAGAACCTGTTTCCCATTTTCTATTGCCTTAAAAGCTGCCCTTACAGCAACCTCGGTTTTCCCGAATCCTACATCTCCAATTACCAGAGTGTCCATTGGTTTGGGTTTGCGCATTGCATCCTTTACATAATTTATGGCTTTAATTTGATCAGGGGTTTCCTTAAATGGAAATAAATCTTCTATCTCCTTTTGCCAGGGACTATCAGCAGGAAATGCATAACCACTGGTGGAATCTCTCTCAGCATATAATTTAGCAAGGTCAATAGTAAACTTATAGACAGATCTCCTGACTCTTCTTCTAAGACTATCCCACTGTTTAGAATTAAGAGGCGTTACTACCGGTTTTTTTGCCCCAATATATTTACTGATGCGGTCAGCCTGCCAGGTTGGAACATATAGCTTATCATTATTTGCGTATTCTATTAAAAAATATTCTCTTTTATAACCACCAATCTGCTTTGAGATAATATCAATATATTTTCCAATACCATGGTTTTTATGAACTATATATTCCCCGGGCTTAAAATACTCAAACTCACTACCCGTAGAAATCTTTTTTTCAGAGATCTGATACTGCATTTGATCATAAATATCCAGTTCCCCATATAATGAAATATCTCTGGACTGGTAACCCCTGTATAACCGTACGCCTGAGATACTGGCAACACTCGGTTCTAGTAAATTATATTTAACTTCAACTCCGGTTCTTAAATAGTTATAGGATACGGAACTGCCTAAAAATAATTCTTCTATCTTCTTTCTTCTTTTACTTCCATCAATAGAAATAATAACCTTCTTGCCGCTTTTTAAATCTTCTTTTATATTCCTTATAAAAACAATGGAATTTCCAAAACTTTTTTTCTGCCTGGTTATTTTCTGCAAATTAAATTCACTTTTACTGGTGGCTTGTTCTTTGGTGGAAACTATATTTAATTTTAAATAAAAATCCTCTTTTTCCAGAAAATCTTTTTTCACCAGATAGGAGCTTGCAATTTCTTTGCTTGCAGTTGCCAGTATATCTTTATCTCTATCAAACACCTTATGAAGAATATCAATATCGCTTCTTATTTTCAGATAAATTTCTATTGGATCACAAAATATGACTGCAAGTTTTGGAATATTCTTCTTTAGCAAATCAATAAAAGAGACCATCTTTTCAGGTAGTTTTATGCTGCCTATCTCTTTTATCTTCCAGGGATTTGTATTTGGAAAAATAGAGATTTTATCCAATTTCTTTACCAGCTTCTGGCTTGAAATATCATAAAAAAATATTTTCTCTACTTCATCTCCAAGAAAATCAATCCTTGCAGGATTCTCGCCAGCTATATCAAAAATGTCGACGACTTCTCCTCTTATACTGAATTCTCCCCTATCATAAACCCTGTGTACCCTCTCATAACCGCTGTTAGTAAATTTAGATATCAACTGGTCCCTATCATATTCACTGCCAGCCAATATTTTTATACTTTCCAGTCTATCTACTTTGGATTCTGGCATTAAATTTAGCAAAGAATTGCTGGTAGCAATAATAAAAAATGGACTGGTGGAACTATTAATATTCGATAAGTTTTTAACGATATTAAGCCTTCTTGAAAGGTTTTCTGCAGCAGTGATTTTGTTTTTATAGAAAATGCTATTTCCAAGACTGGGAAAATTAAATATTTTAACCTCTGGAATAATACATTTTATTTCCTTTTCCAGCTCATAAGCTCTCTCCAGGGTCGATGTAATTACCAGAACCGGTATATTGAAAGACTTTAAAAAAGCACTTATTGTAAAAGGCCAGATATTCTCATCAGCAATTAAGGTATCAAGACTGACACCTTCACCTTTTTTATCTTCAGTATTTGCTCTTTCATATTTTTCTATAAACTGCTGCCACTGCTTTTCACTTGTAAAATTTTCTAAAAACATTGCCATCGCTAATATTTTAAAACTGTTGTCAAGAATGATTATATAAGAAAATAATTAAAATATCCTTTCAGGGTGCAAGCATTAATTTTCTTCATAAATTCTGGACGAATAAAAAAATTAAAAAACTTTATAAGGAAAAATAGAGAACTAAAAAGATAAAAGAAAGTCAAGCACAATTAATCAGAAATGTAAAATAAAAACAAGGTAAAGGGCAAAAATACAGGTGTTTTTAGTTATATTTATTCATAACATATTCAATACCCTCTGTCAGGTAATCCCTTATGATATCTGTTGATCTCTGTACACCAATTTCAACTTCTTCTCTTTCTTTTTTACCAAACTCGTCAAGCACGTAATCTGCTGCATCCTGCCTGCCCGGTGGCCTCCCTACACCAAACCGGAGCCTGTCAAAATCATAGTTCCCCAGTTTATCTGCTATTGATTCCAGGCCTTTATGTCCGCCAGTACTGCCACCCGTCTTCAACCTGATCTCTCCAAATTCAATATCAATATCATCATGGATTACAAGCATTGAATTAATTTGCTTACGTAACAAATTGTAGCACGTAGAAACTGCAGTACCACTGCTATTCATATACGTTTGGGGTTTTAAAAGTATTAATTTCTTACCATCATATGAAGATTCAGTAACTGTTGAATTAAATTTCCGGTAACAGCTTTTTTTCTCAAGACTATCTGCAAACTTATCAATAATTTTGAAACCTATATTGTGTCTTGTAAATTCATAGTCTTTCCCGGGATTGCCAAGACCAATAATTAAAATCATAATAATTATTTTTCCCTGGAACCTTTTTCTCTGGAGTGTCCTTCTTCCTTTTGCTTTACCTTCTCTTCTTCCGGTTCCACTTTCTCTTTACCAATTACCTCAGGTTCAACAACTTTCTCAGCCTCTTCTTCAGTAACCAATTCTTCTTCTTTTAGCTGGGTTGGATGAATTATTGAAACTACTACTTCTTCAGGGTCATTCAATATTTTTATTTTATCAGAAATATTAATATCTGAGACCCTAATCGTTACACCCATATCCAGATCTTTTATATCATATTCGATATACTCTGAAATATCTGCAGGAAGACAGGAAATGTGTAGTTCTCTTAAGCCGTGCTGCAGAACACCGCCACCCTCTTTAATTCCCACAGCTACTTCTTCATTGATAATATGGATAGGAACAGTAGTTTCAATTTCCTTCTCCATCTGTATTCTTAAAAAATCCACATTCAGAAATTCTCTGGTGATGGGATCTCTCTGAAATTCTTTTATTAAAACTGTTTCTTTCTTATTCTTTTTTGCACCATCTATATGCATATCAAAAATTAGGCTGTAAATGCTTCTGCCTTTTAACAGGCCTTTAAATTCTTTTTCCCTTATCTTAACACTAACTGGCTCTTCTTTTAAACCATATACAACTGCAGGTATATAATGTTTATTTCTCAATCTTCTTGATGCATTACTTTTTATCTCACTGTCATTTCTTTTTTCTACCGCCAAAGCTATATTTTCCATCTATTGCTACACCTACCTTTATTTTTACAAATTAAACTAAACCTTCACCCTTAAACAACTCGCTTACAGACTTGCAATAATAAACTTTTTTTATAGTTTTTGCAAGCAGAGGTGCAATGGAAAGAACTTTTATCTTATCAGATTTACATTCTTTATTTAATGGAATAGTATCCATCACTACTATCTCTTCAACTTTTGTATTTTCAAATTCTTTTATAGCATTACCCGAAAAAATAGGATGAGTCGCGCCAATATAAACTTTCTTTACCCTATGTCTTATTAACATATCAATAGCCTTTAGTATTGTACCACCGGTATCTATCATATCATCAAAAATTATGACCTCTTTTCCTTCTACATCTCCTACTATGTGTTCTATTTCCGCCATATTAGGAGCAGGCCTTCTTTTATCCAGTATGGCAAGAGGAAAATGAAGTCTTTTAGCAAAAATACTTGCTCTTTTTACACCTCCTACATCAGGACTTACCACTACACCATTCTTAATTTCTTTCTCTTTAAAATACTTGGCTATTATAGGTATGGCAGTAACGTGGTCTACCGGTACATCAAAGAAACCCTGAATAGTAGCAGAGTGCAGGTCAACAAGTATGGCCCTATCCATTCCTGCTACTGAAAGCAAATTAGCAAATAATTTTGCACTTATTGATTCCCTCCCTTCTGCTTTTTTATCCTGACGCGCATATCCATAATGAGGAATCACAGCATTTATCACCCCCGCAGATGCCCTTTTCAGGGCATCTATCATTATGAGTAATTCCATTATATTATCACTTACAGGTTCACAGCATGTTTGCACCACAAATACATCTGCGCCCCTTACACTTTCATCAAACTTTACATATATCTCGCCGTTTTTAAATTTAGTTCTGGTAACTTTTCCGGCATTTATTCCAAGTTCTTCTGCAATCTTATCTGTCAGACCAGGATAAGATGACCCCGAAAAGAGCATCATTCTTTTATTGCTTTTATTTTCTTTCATACTCCCTGCCTTAAATTATTTATTCCTTTGTATTTTTTAATTTTTTTCTATCTCTATACCTGACAGCACCATCTTTTATATTTTTTTGCTCCCCACGCTCTATTGCCATAGAATTTGAAGGAACTTTAGATTTTTTAATTTCACAAAATGCTCCAATTTTCACATTGGACCCGGTCACAGTACCGGGTCTTATATAGCTGTAGGGACCTATATTATTGTTATCTCCAATAACAGAACCGAGTATAACCGAGGCATTTATCCTGGTGCCTTCACCTATATCGGTATCCGTAACCTGACAAAAAGGACCTACTGTAGAGTTCTTTCCAATCCTGGTTTTACCCTTGATAAAACATGAGGGTTCAATTATTACATCCTTATCTATAACTACAGAGCTTTCAATATAACATGAACCAGAATCCCTTATAGTTACCCCGTTCTTCATTAAACATTCATTAATTTTCCTTTGCATAATATTTTCTACTTCGGAAAGCTGTAATCTGTCATTTATACCCATAACCTCTAAATAGTCTGGAGTTTTAAAACAGTTTACTTTTTTGCCATTTTTAATAAGCATTTCAATAATATCTGTCAAATAGTACTCTTTTTGGATATTTTGGGTGTTAATCTTTTCAATATTCTCAAATAAAGATTTTGTATCAAAACAATAAATAGAAGAATTTACTTCACATATTTTTCTCTCTTCAGGGCTGACATCAGTTTCCTCAACAATCTTTATTATATTTTCATTTCTGTCTTTTATAATTCTCCCATATCCTTCCGGATCAGGAACTATGGAAGTAATCACACAGGCTGCGCTTTCGGAATTGATTTTATTTTCAACCAATTTCCTTAAGGTTTCTATATTAACCAATGGACTATCGCCGGGTAGTATTAAAATATTCTTTCCAAAATCCTCCCACTTTCTTCTTTTTATCATACAAACAGCATGAGCAGTACCCAGCTGATTTTCCTGTGTAACAGTTTTGGTATGAGGAAAATTATTTTTTATATATTCGCTAACCAGTTCCTTCCCGTAGCCTACAACTGTAGATATATTTTTAGGATTTAATTTACTGACTAGAGATAACATATAAAAGAGTATTGGTTGACCTAGTATTTGATGAAGTACCTTGGGAATATCTGAATTCATTCTTTTACCTTTACCGGCAGCTAAAATAACCACGCTTAAATCTTTAGAAAAGTTCATTTTTTAATAAGATTCCTACCAAGGATTTTATAATATTACCTATTATTAACAATACTAATAGATTGTAACATAAAAAATATATTTATCTAAGCATTACTCCACAAATTCTCCACCGCTGATTTCCTTTGAAATAATATTAAAACCAGGTCCAAAATAGACTTCAATATGTATAAGATTATTACATTTCTCTCCAAGTATTTCCTTTCTTAAGAAATACTCTACTCCTGGCTGGCTTTCACCCTCAGAAACTCCGGATATGTCGCTATTTTTTCTCGCTCTTACTGTAATTTTTTCACCGCATTTGTTACATCTGACCGTGAAAGTAATAAACTTAGAGGCAATGTCTCCTGCCGGTACAGTAAAAATTTTTTTTAAATTTTCTAAAAAACCACCCATTTCAGTTCCTTCCCTATTTTTTATAAAATACTCTTTATCCTTAAACTATTTTACCTTAACTGGCCCCATTCTTGAAGAGGTTTTTAAATTTTAACAATTTAATAACCTCTTCTATATATCATGGTTTTTTAGTATTATGAAATAGGTTAATAAAAAAAAGACACGATATACCTATTCATTATATTTTTGTCTTTATTAAGAAATTGGGTAAAATTAAAAAATATCTGTCTATTCTTAGTAACTATAAAGGTACATCAATAACAGATTTACTAAATGACTTAACATTGCGTGGTGCAGTTGGCCAATATTGATGTAGAAAATGGTATGAAATCATTTAAAGGATTTTTATAAAATTTGTTGGCTCATTTTAAAAATATTGTTGATTTTTTACACTGCCTTAACTGAACATGCCCTAAGTAGCAGATCTATTTCTGCTACTTTTTGAATCTTATCCTTTCATATGCTGTCAATAAACTCAAACCAGTGCAGATAATTGCTTAGATACTTAGTAGCCACTCCTTTAAATCTATTCATCCAGATTTTTAAACGGCTGTGATAGGAGCCAAATCTTACCACTTTTTTTGCTTTCACAATGGGGGCAGAAAAATCCGCTTTTGTAGCGCTTCTTTCTAATTTCATCAATGATATCTTTAAAGCCTGTATCAGAATTTAGATTCATATCTTTAAGATAAGCAATAATTCCTCTTCCTTCATCAAAAGAAAGCTTAGAAAAAACTACATATAGGTAATGCTTTAGATCTTTAGTCATTTTATGTCTCCTTTCGAACATATTTATTTGGGGTTATTTTAGCAAACATATGTTCGATTATCAACGGTATTTTTAAAATGAGCCTAAATAATTAAATTGAAATAATGTAAAATTTTAATGCATTATTTAATAATACATTTATAATAAATATCATAAAGCTAGTAATTCACTTGCAGACTTTTATTTAATTTTTATTATTAATAATTTCGTGGAGGTGAAAGCTTATGGCTGATCAGCCAACTTCAAAATCAAAAATCACATTCAGGTACCTGAGGAAATTTAATAGCGTAATGGCCATACTGCATTTTGCTCAGGCACTATTTATATTGGTAATGGGTCTTGTCATTACCAATATAAAAGATTTCAGGCTACCGCTCAAGTATTATTTCCTTGCTTTTGATGAGGCAGCAGGCAGATTGGTTGTTGAGACAGAGATTATAGGCAACATGCCTATTGGGGTTATGGTTTCAATATTCCTTTTCCTTTCAGCAATAGCTCATTTTCTCGTAGTGCTTCCAGGAATTAATAATTTTTACAATTCCAGGCTGGAAAAAGGTATCAATTATTTCAGGTGGTTTGAGTACGCATTAAGCTCATCGGTTATGATTGTCATAATTGCGATGCTCTTTGGGGCTTATGACATCGGTACAGTTGTTTTAATAGTTGGGCTGAATGCAACCATGAACCTTCTTGGCCTTATGATGGAAATTCACAACCAGACTACTGAAAAAACCAACTGGACTTCATTTATAATTGGTAGCTTTGCTGGTGCATTCCCATGGGCAATAATACTTATGTATTTCCTGGGATCTGCTGTAAGGTCACCTGAAACTTTAAGTGAAACCCCATGGTTTGTTTACGCTATATTCGGAACTTACCTGGTACTGTTTAATACCTTTCCCATAAATATGGTGCTGCAGTATAAAAAGACTGGAAGGTGGTGTGATTACTTTTACGGTGAAAGAAGTTATATCATACTTAGCCTAGTAGCCAAGTCACTGCTGGCCTGGCTTGTTTTTGCAGGAACCTTGCAGCCAGCCTAGCGGCAAACAGCCTGTACCTATTTAAAATAATTTGAAATGTATTGTATAAAAATTTATTTTTACGAATTGATATTTCATAAATTTAATTAGTTCTTGGTGAATAATTAGTGAAAAATAAGTTCACATTATAAAAACAGTACTATAAATTCTCATAATTACAGAAAAAAGTGAATTATTCACCAAGAACTAATTAGTATTTTGGAGAAAGGTTTGATTATGTCTAGATTTATTAAAAATTCCTACCTGCAGAATTGGAGTTTGTAGCTTTAACATACGAAAAAGCTGAAAAACTGACAATGGAGCTGATAAAAAAAGAGAGCTTGCAAAAGAAAAACAACAGGTTTTTACAAACATTACAGGATTCAAAAAACCTTTTTTCCTATTTAGTAGGCTTTTCCTTCATTATAGGTGTAACTCCTGCAGCGTCTGAAACAATGGTCTGGACTTTGTCTGTATCAACAAGGAACTTTGCATTATCCTTTAATGCTGCTTCCGTAGCCTCGAGTTTCCTCAGTATCTGGGCGTTGCCTACAAAATACTTTTGTGCAGACTCATTAACCACCTTTATTTTATCAGCTTCAGCATTTGCCACTGCCCTTATGGCTTCAGCTTTCCCTTCAGCAGATAATATTAATCCCTGTTTTATGCCTTCAGCTTTTTTAATCTCCGCCCTTCTCTCTCCATCGGCCCTGGTTTCAGTAGCGGTTGCCATATCCATTGCAGCAATTTTTTCCTGCTCTGCTTTTACAACCTTGTTCATTGATTCCTGGACATCCGTCGGAGGTTCAATCTTCTGGATTTCCACCCTCAAAACTTCCACACCATAGCTGTTAGTTTCCTTATCAAGCACAGCTTCCACTTTTTCATTTATATCGCCTCTTCTTTCATTTGCATCAGTTAGAGTCATATTCCCGATAACTGCTCTAAGTGTAGTCCTTGACAAACTTGCCAGTTGTTTCCTGTGGTCATCTACATTATAGATAGACGCTTTAACATCTTTAATCTTGTAATAAACCACTGCATCTACCTCTGCATTTAACTTATCCTTTGTGATAACCATCTGGGGAGGTATATCTACCATCTGTTCGGTAATATTAACCTTATACATTTTATCAAATGATGGTATTATCCAGGTAAGCCCGGCTTCTTTTGTTCTTAGATATTTTCCGAATCTTTCAATAATCCCTTTTTCTATTGGCCTTACAGTCCTGAAACCGGAGAAAAATATTATTACTATTCCCAGAACAGCCAGCACTATCCCAATTAAGTTAAATCCCATTACAAATAAAACGATAGCTGCAATCATTGGTAACAATCCTAAAATTAACATTTTAAAATCTCCTTCTTGTTAAAAAATGATAAAATTAACAACAGACATATTTAATTTTAACATAAAAGTAATACAAAATTTAAAAAGAAAATCTACTGTTTCCTTAAAAATGCAAAACCCCGTACGCTTTTCGAGCAACCATCCGGAAGCCCTGTTTATGCACTTGCAGGGGCTAGCTTAAAAAACCTACAAAATAATCATTGAATCTAGTATCCAGTGTGGAGCTTTTCTCCAGACTGAGCAGAAATTTTTTTACCTTTTTTCCTCCTCCAAATTCACCTGAAGTACCATCGCTCCTTATAACTCTATGGCATGGCACAATTAATATTATGGGATTCTTTTTTAATGCTGAGCCAGCCGCCCTCCAGGCATTTTTATAACCGGCAAGAGCGGCCAACTTCCTGTAGCTTACAGTATTACCGTAGGATATGGAGATAGCTTTATTCCATACTTTCTTTTGGAATTGTGTTCCCGCCAGGAACTCGACTTTAAAATCCAGGCTTCTTATTTTACCATCCAGGTACTCATCAATTTTATTCTCAATATCTTTTGATTCTTTATTTATGAAAGAAAAATTATCTGAATCCCTGTAATTATCCTCAATCTTTTCAATATACTTCTGGAAAGCCTCCTTTTTACATCCCAGAAATAAAACTGTTATTCCGTCAGCCCTGTCTTCCCATAGACAATAAAGTACACCTATTTTTGTCATAAATTCAGTTTTATTTACATATCTTGTCATTGACGATTAACTTAAAAACTGGCTATGCCGGTTAAACCGGATTTAGCTATTTAATCTAATGAAGTGTTCAATTGACCTGTCGTAAGTTCTCTCAGCTCTCTGGTCAAAATAGCAGGCCGGAAGCTCGCCAGATTGCCTGTGATAAGCTATGCACTCACAACAGATACCCTTTCTTGAGCAGGGCTCATAAGTACAGTTGCAGCTTTTTAAATTTCTTTCCTTATTACACTCCATTTCAATGATTCCTTTCCTTAACCACTTAATCAATTTAAATTTTATTAAAATCCAGTTATACTTCTCACTTATTGTATTTTAAAATTCAGCCAGCTTGCAGTAATTAGTATTCAATCCCCTTTCTAGCCTTTATACCCTTACTGGAAGCATGTTTTACCTCTTTCATTTCAGTTACCGTATCAGCAATATCTATTAATTTACAGGGAGCATTTCTACCTGTCAGCACTATACAGAGTTCCTTTGGCTTATTTTTTATAAGGTCCACTACATCCTCCACTTTTAAAAGCCCGTAATCAATTAGATTATTTATCTCGTCTAAAATAACCATATCATACTTACTACTATAAATCTTCTCCCGGGCATACTTAAAAGATTCTATAGCATTATCTATCTCTTCTTTTGTAAGTTCCGGCTTGCCATTTTTAAATTTTATAAATCCTCTGCCCAGCTGTTCTATCTCAATTAAGGGTTTTAATTTTTCCATAATTTTAGCCTCACCAGTCCTGTAGTAGGGCGCTTTAATAAACTGCAGGATCAAAACCTTAAAATTATGACCTGCTGCTCTCAGAGCCAGGCCAAGCGCTGCTGTGGTCTTTCCCTTGCCGTTGCCAGTATTTATCAGTACCAGACCTTCTTTAGAATCTTTCTTACAGATATTTTGCGGGTAGTTATTTTTTTCCTCTAAATTCATTTCCGGTTAACCTTTGCTAATATTTTAATTTTATTATAACCCATGCACCAGTATTTTATAAAACAATTCCATATCCATATTTTCTCTGAAAACATCTGCCAGCATGTTATATTGCTCCTCTTTAAAAATTCCATATGATATAGATGCATCATTAATGTCAGTACCTCTTATACTGTTCTTTTTTCTGAGCAGTTCCAGGATGAGCTTTCTAAAAGTACAGTTATCGAAAATCCCGTGAATGTATGTACCAAGCGCTATACTGGTAGTCTTATTTTCAAATTTTATAAATCCATCATTAAAATCAGTAATGCCATCTCCCCTGGATTTTATCTTAAAAAGTGGTATTAATTTGCCGGACTTGCCCGGTACCGGTTTGGATATACCCATATGGATCTCATATCCCTTCATAGCTTCCATCTTGCTGTTTATAAATCTCCCACTCATCTCTTTTAAATACGAATTACAATTGAAAACATCTCCGTTGACTTCAAATTCTACCTGATAGGTACTTTTATTTTGTAAAAATTCTGTATTTATATCCATAAGGCCAATGCCATTAATGTTCCCGGCATCCGGCGATTCACTTTTAAATTTATCTATAATCTTTTTCCCTAAAATCTGGAAACCTCCGCATATGCCAAATACCACCGTGCCCCTTTTGTATTGCTTTTTAATTTCTTCCTCTAATCCAGATCTTCTTAAATACAGAAGATCGCTTATAGTGCTTTTGCTCCCGGGAATAATAATCATATGAGGCCTTAAATCTTTTAACTCCTTATCATCTCTGATATAAATCAGGCTTACATCTTTTTCTAGTTCAAAAGCATTAAAATCAGTAAAATTAGAAATATGGGGAAGATAGACTACACCAATTATTATTTTTCCGCTTTTATTATTTTCCCCGGTACTACTTAAAATCAATTTTTTATTTCTTTCCCGCTCCAGATTTACAGAATCCTCTTCTTCAATATAAATATCCCTAAAATATGGAATAGTACCTATCACCGGAATTTTTAATTTTCGGGATATGTAATCATTACCGGGTTCAAGAAGGCTTATATCTCCTCTAAACTTATTTACCAGTAAACCTTTTATGTATTTTCTATAACTTTTTGGAAGAAGCTTTACAGTGCCGTAAAAACTTGCAAATACGCCACCCCTATCAACATCTCCCACCAATATTACAGGGGATGCGGCAATCTCTGCTGTTCTCATATTTACAATATCATTTTTCAGCAAGTTTATTTCTGCCGGGCTGCCGGCTCCTTCTATCACTACAAAATCAAATCTTTTTTTTAGACCACTGATGATTTCTTTAATTTTATTTAAATAAAAAACCTTCTTTTTGTTATATTCAACAGCGCTCATATTTTTTACCACTTCTCCCATAAATATTATCTGCGCCCTTGAGTCAGCTACGGGTTTAATAAGTATTGGATTCATATAAACTTCAGGTTCCAGTCCACATGCTTCAGCCTGGACTACCTGGGCTCTGCCCATCTCCCCACCTGTGGCAGTGACATATGAATTCAGGGCCATGTTTTGTGATTTAAATGGACATACGCTGTATCCATCCTGTTTCAAAATTCTGCATATTGCAGCAGTTACGACACTCTTGCCAACATGTGAGCCAGTGCCCTGTATCATTATGGATTTTGATTTACCCTTTATCATATTGTAATTACAAATATCTGAGTACCTGATTTATCGACTTAACTACAATTGCACCGTCTTCTATTATTCTCCTGTAAAGCTTTTCTGCTTTTCCACCGGTATGATCTCTTTCCCTTATGTTTTTTTCATCTATTACTATCACTTTTTCCCCTGAACTGATTGCTTCTTTTACAGATACCAGATTTGAGAAATTGCCGGAGCCGAACTCCACTGCAGGGAGGATTACCACATCGCTTGATTTAATAAATTCAATGTTCTTATTCTGTGAAATAAAACTAATAGGTGAAAAAGGTGCCTCAGCTACATAAGGGATTCCCAGCATCTGGGCAGTATCAATATCTGTATCCAGAGTATTTATGACTCCGCAGGATACCGTATAACCGCTGCTGTGGAGTAAATTCATTACCGGTGATGCAGCTCCGCCACCGCCAATTATATGAACTCTTAAATATTTGTTTGCTTTCTGACTGGAAATACCCTGATCATCACCCGGATTAAAAACTGGACTAACGTAAAGTTTTTTAGTTACAGGATTTCTGCCTATAAATACATCACTTCCAAATACACTTTTTATACTTTCCCTGTTTATTATATCTTCTCCACTGCCGAAATTAAAAATCCTGCCTTCTTTTAGAAGCATTATTTTTTTGCTGTTTTGTATGGCAAGATTCACATCATGAAAAATTCCAATTATGGTTTTATTTTCTTTTTTATTTAAACTTAGAAACAAATTCATAAATTCAATCTGGAAATTTATATCAAGATGAGAAGTGGGCTCATCCAGAAGCAGTATAGAGCTATCCTGGGCTAGAGCTTGAGTCATAATTACCCGCTGCTTCTCACCGCCTGACAGTTCCGTAAACTTTCTATTTGCAAATGGTAATATTTTAGTCTTTTCCATGGCTCCGCTAACTGCATCAAAATCCTCTTTTCCTTCCATTCCAAATCTTGAAATGTATGGGTGCCTTCCCATCATAACCATTTCAGCTACAGTAAAGCTAAAGCCAGGATTGGTATACTGGGGCACTACAGCCACCATTTTTGCAATATCTTTTGGATTTAACTCCTTTATATCCCTTCCACCGACTTCAATTTTACCTTCATATCCTCTTAGAACCTTGCTTATAAGATTTACCAGAGTGCTTTTACCTGATCCATTTGGACCGAGGATTGAGATAAAACTTCCCTCTTCCACACTAAAACTTATATTATCCAGAACCTTATTCTGATTATAAGAAAAATCTAAATTTTTAACCGAAAGCACTTTTCTCTTTCTACTCATCTCGCCTAAATTAACCAGTTTAAAAAACCTGTTTTTTTGACTTTACCAAAAGATACAGGAAAAACGGAACCCCGACAATCGAAGTTATAATCCCTACCGGAATTTCCCTGGGCATAAGAATAGTTCTGGCTAAAGTATCAGACATAAGCAGAACTATTCCCCCTGCTACAGCAGAAGTTGGATATAAAATTTTATGGTCGGGCCCTACAATCAACCTTAAAATATGCGGTGTGATAAGGCCCACAAATCCTATAATTCCACTAATAGAAACAGCTAAGGCGGCTATAAGTGAAGCCATTATCAGCAGTATTTTTTTAACTCTTTCTGTTTGAACTCCTAATTGAGCTGCCCTTTCATCTCCCAGGGATATGATATTTAAATCCCTCATATAAAATCCGGAAATTATAATAAGAACCACTACCATAGGAGCTATAATATTAAACTTATACCATGACGCAGCAGTCAAACCACCCATAATCCAAAAAATTATTTTTGCCAGATCATGACCCCTGAATATCATGATAAACGAGGTCATAGCACTCAGCATAGCGCTAAGGGCAATGCCAGAGAGAAGCAGTGTAGTTACTGAAACCTTCCCTCTGGCGCTGGAAATACTGTAGACCAAAAATGTAGTGACCAGTGCCCCGAGCAGGGCAAAAATAGTGGTAGTGGAAATACCCAGTAGACCGACGCCGGTAATAAACACCAGACCAATAGTTGCTCCAAAAGCTGCTCCTGCGGAGACTCCGATCACAAAGGGATCTGCCATAGGATTTCTAAAGAGCCCCTGAAAAATAACCCCTGCGCTGGCAAGCGCTATACCAACAAATATGGACAAGAATATCCTCGGCAGCCTTATCTGTGAAATAATCACAATATCCCGGGGATCCAGCCGGGCAGTATTGATAAAATGATTAACCCCTGGAATAAAACTGGCTATAATCAAGCTGGTATCCTTTAAGTTTACTTTCGCAGCTCCTATTGAAGCAGCAACTATAATAAGCGCTATTAATATTATTAGCAGTATTATTGTATGCTTTATAGTTTTTCTTCCGGTTCCCATAAAAATTTATATAAAAAAAGTAAATACTAAATAACAGGCAAATAAAAACAGTAGTTCGGTAGTCTCACTTACTCCACCTATAATATCTCCAGTTATGCCACCGATTCTTCTTGTAAAAAACCAGCTTACAGACAATAAAAGCAAAAATAAGGCAGCAGTAACCAGTAGAGCTTTAGCTAAGATAAATAGTATTAAATAAACACTTTCTAAATTATTTAAAAAACTAAAAACACCTACCCTGCTTCCAGTAAGATATCCAAAAAATGTATATAAAACTAAAAATAACAAAAATAAATATATACTTGAGATATAAAAATTTTTTCTTTTATTTTTATTATCTGTAAATATTTTAGCCAGACTATTGCTACCTCGAGCATTTTTATACCTGCTAATCAAAAAAACCATGCTCCATCTCCCGAATGCTGGCATAAAGATGATTGTTAAATAAAAAATTAAAACATGCCCTGAATTAATACTGGCTAAATAATAGACTATAGAAATCTTTAGAAGCAATAAAAAAACTATGGATAAAATTCCATATACCCCTGTATCACTTTTTTTCATAATCTCTAAAATCTTATTCTTATCACTCCTGCCGGAAAAAGTGCCATCAAACATATCGCTCAGGCCATCAAGATGAGCTCCGCCAGATAAAAAAACTTCCAGTCCAATAAGTAAAATTACAGATAAAAATAGCGGAAATATAAAACTTGCAACAAAATAGAACAAAGATAATATTATGCCAATGATTAATCCAGCTATTGGAAAATAAACTGTAGAATCAGCTAACTGTTCTTTTTTTAATGTATATTTTTTTGGAATTTTTATAATAGTTAAAAATCCCAAAGCATTGATAAACTTGCTCATTATTTTAACCTTTGTTTCAGTCCTGCTATAAATAAATAAACTTCATCTGAAACTTCTGCTATATTTTTGTTTACAATACCCATTAAGTCCCTGAAAATTCTTCCAAGGGGAAATGCAGGAACAACTCCAAGGCCAATTTCATTTGAAATAATTATTACATTTAACTTGCTTTCTCTTAATTCTTCCAGTAGAGATTTAAAAAATGATATGACTTCCTTCTTGGCTGCTCTTTCAACCTCATTTCTTATAATTTTAATAGAATCTAATTTATAATCATAAATAATTTTAAACAGCAAGTTAGTTATGCAATCAATAATTACAGTGTTGATATTTTCTTTGGAGATACTTTTTATAATTTTTTTTATACCCTGTTCGTCTATATTTTTGTCAGCAATTTCATAGGTTTTCCAGTTTTTTGGCCTTCTTTTTCTATGACGTGTAATTCTTTCTTCCATTTCTTCATCGGTGATCTTTGATGTAGCAATATATGCTACTCTGCCAGAAAGAGACTTTGCCAGTTCCTCTCCGTAACTGCTTTTTCCACTTCTCGCTCCGCCAATGAGAAAATAAATTCTTGCCAAAAAACTCCTCTTTTTCCAATAGTATACTTGAATAGTAATCTTGCTATTATTATAAACAATAATAACAAGATTACTTTTTTTTATAAAAATTATTTAAGAATTAATTTTTTACTCTATTACTTCAAATTTCCCAAAAATTTCAGGATGGATTGCTTTTGCAAACATTTGCAGCGCTTTAATCAGGTTCTGGTTTGGACGGGAAATTGGATTATCCGGGACAACATAAACCTTGCCACCAGTCACTGCATCAATGCTTGAAAACCTCTCATCTTCCATTATTACTGAAGGATCTGCTACAAGACTCATAGGAGCAATTATTATATCCGGATTTTTCTCTATTAATGTCTCCACGCTATATTCAGGCCATCCGGTTAGATTATCCTCTGCTACTATATTTATTCCGCCTGACTTTTCGATTAAGTCATCAATAAAGGTATCTGCCCCTGCGCTCATTAAAGGATCATTCCATACTTCATAAAAAACTCTTGGTTTCTGTTCATCACTCAAATCTTTAATCTGATTATATATTTCATCAACCCCTTTTTTAAGTTCGCTCACAAGTTCCTTCCCCTTATCTTCAAGCCCAATTATTTTACTGATGTTAGCTATTTCATCATAAACACCTTCAATACCTTTAACATCGATGACTCTGTAAATTTCAATTCCGAGTTCTCTTACTTTTTGATAGTCATCTTCAGGGCCACCGGTAATAGTTATTAAAATATCAGGATTCAGCTCAGCTATTCTTTCTATATTCAGCCCATATACATCCCCAGCACCCTCAAATCCTTCCGCCAGCGGTTCACCTTCCGCTACACTCCAATTATCAACCTCTACCACCAGTTCCATAGCGCCCAGACCATCAATTATCTCCAGTGCACTTTGCGCAAGGACAATAATCTTTCTTGCATGTGCAGCAAGCTTAACTATATTTTCTTCACCATCCACCACCTCTACTGGACTGCCCAATGATTCTTCTGCAGCTTGCCCCTTGCATCCTGAAAAGATACCCAGGGTAGCTATAAGAGATAGAATTAGAATCACTACCACTGCCAGCATAATCTTTTTTGACATTCTTTCCTCCTCTAATCTTTTATGGTTTATAAATAAAAAAACCCGCCTTTCTTCGGGCGGGAATTTTTCCTTTTAATAAACGAAAAATCACCCTCTTTCTGCCGAAGAGAGATAATTAAAAAACTTTTAAGGTTTCCTGGCTTAAGGGACTTTACTCTCAGCCTTCCCGGCAACACTTTGCCAGTGGCTTAATTAGAGAGCACACACCCTATCACAGTGGCGGGACCGCTCCAGAATTAAACTGGATTCCCTGATGTGACAACACAAACTATATAATCTATTTATTTTTAAAAGAACACTTGTTATTTTCTAATTGATAATGGAATATATCCTCGAAAGAGACCGTTTTAATTTTCCCTTCCTTATATGCTTTAAGCCGTTTCTCAGCTTCAGCGGTCCATATTTTTTCAATTTTTGGGTCGGGGATGTCAAGGCTCTTAAGCAATGCTTCAATGACAATGAATTTTTCCGCCGGCTTAAGATGTAACGCTTTATATATTATTGTTTTTGTCGGCGACATATTTTACCTCTTATACTTTTAATATAAATTATTATAACATAAATTATGCGATGAATACATATATCTTTTGATAGTGGAAGATCTTTTTCTTCAGGTGTACGTTTATCAACATAGTTGGTTTCGGCCATAACTTCTTCAAAAGGAATAAGCTGAGCAGTACCGCTTTGTATTTCCTTGTAACGTTCATCTAAAATATGTTTTTCCTCTTCCACTCGTTTACTTACGACTTTAGAGCAATACCCAAAGAATGTCATCTCATATAAAGCATGAGCCACTACATCTGCAGCTCTATAAACTTCAACGGATTTATCTAAAACATTAAAGTTTAGCTACTTCAAGTTAGTATTATTTTTAAATTTATAAGAACTTGCTTACTTGCTTTTGGATCACATAGCTATCAAAACCTCATAGTTACCGTAATCCAGGTTATCAGATATAAAAATTGGCTTGGTAAAAAATGGTAGCTGTTATCCACGGTACAACATTATGAGAATACTGCATCACGGTATTTGAGTTAAAAAGCCTATTGGTTTATAATTAAAAAATGGAAATATTTTGGGAAGTTTTGACCGTGGACCAGAAAGAAATCCTGCCCAGGCTTGTATTTTTAAAGGAGCAAAATTTTTATCTGGCAGGCGGTACTGCCCTGTCTCTTCAGATTAAACATAGAACTTCTGTGGATTTTGATTTTTACACTGAAAAAGAATTTCACCCTGCAGAAATTTATGAACAATTTCAGAGGCAGAAGAACAGAAAAATTTTACTATCCACAATTACAGAAAAAAACACTTTGCTTCTGGAACTAAATGACATTAGTATCAGTCTTTTTACTTATCCTTACCCATTGGTTCGAAATCTTTTGAAAAGCCGATATTGTAATCTTGCTTCCCTTGAAGATATTGCCGCGATGAAAATGATTGCGATTATCCAGAGAGGAACAAAACGTGATTTTGTAGACCTTTATTTTTTAATCAAGAAAATAGGGCTGGGAAAGATTTTCGGTTTTGCCAGGGAAAAATACCCCGGTTTCAACGAATATCTGGCACTTCAATCATTGACTTACTTTAAAGATGCCGAAATTGAAAGCAATGATAGAAATATTGAGCTTCTTGAACCTTTTAACTGGAAAGATGCAAAAAAGTTCTTTATTGCTGAGGTTGAAAAAATAGATAAAACCTGGAGAAGAAAGAAATGAAAAAGAAAATACCAAAAAATATTATCCCCTGTTTGTGGTCATACAATATTGACAATATGGACCTTGCAAAAGATAAAGAAATCATTATTACCCAGGTTCTAAATTATGGAGATGCCGGAAGAATTAAATGGCTCTATTCGGTTTATACAGAGGAGGACCTTAAGGAAGTAGTGTCCAATCCACGGCGGGGTAGGTGGTTTCCAAAGGTACTTAATTTTTGGGAGATCATCCTCAAAACCAAAATCCCGAAAAAGAAAAAAGAGAAAGCAATCTTTAAGCTTGACCCTTTTTTGCATAATAATTTGCTTTTGGATCCTCCAGGTACCAACAAAGTATCTGCCAGTGATGCATGAGAATTTGCTTTTAGTTCCCCAAGGTATAAATAAGGTATCTGCCGGGGTAATTTCCTGATTCTATAATGGATTTGCTGTTTTACATAGGTTCGGTTTCGCAAGGATAACTCCTATCACTGCAGCACACGTTAATTTGTGGGAGACGGTGTATTTGTCGTTGAAAGTATAATAGTTAGATTAGGCACATCACTTAAACTGCTATTAATACCACAAAAAACCAATAAAACAAGAACTCTAACAAAGCGGACATTTTTCGCTGCACATGGAGCAGAGCAAATGGAGATGATTACAAAAGTAGATGTTGGTAATACTCTTTCCGCAACCCTGGCAAACAAGAGGATCCAATGCTTTGGTAACAGGGTTATAGATCAAGGAAACATTTTTCCGAGTCCTTCTAATAAAGATGTTATAAAGGACTATAACGGCTGGCGTATTGATCAGCATGACCGCACAGGGCTCTACATTTACCTTAATGCTGTATTTTTTAAACAGGTCGTCCCTTTTTCTTTCGAGTTCATCAGGCAGAAGGCCTATTTTTTCACGCCTTTCTTTTACCAACTCCTCTGAAAGACTATGCCTTTCAAGGTTTTTTTCCATTTCTTTTTCCAGGGCATGGTAATATTCTTCAAGATTTGCCACATCCCTCCTGAAGCGCCTTGTCATGGTTTCATGGAAAGAATTTAATTCGTCCATCAAGATCCCTTTTGATTGCTCTTTAATACATTTCATAACCATTTCCAATTGTCCATCCTTCCAGACGGGCTTCTGAAGAGGAATAAAATTTTTTCCAGCAGCAGAGAACAACTCTGCCATGTGGGGGATATATGCCCCTGTTTCCAGATTAAAAACAAGGCTTAAAAGGCCATGCTTCTGCTCATCGCTTTGAGCTGTAAACCGGCAGGTCAGGAAGATGTATGCGGTGTTAATTTTTGCTCGGCTCTCCGTTTTGCCCACCGATTTGGAAAAAAAGAACTGTTCCTGGATCAGACTGTCAAAACCCTCTCTTTTTAGATAGTCAAACTGAAGCTGGCAGGCCAACAAAGGTACATCTCCACAGACTGCATCTACCATTTTTTCGAGCAGGGAGGAGCCGTAATTGATAGAATAAACCCCTTCTGATTCAGGGTCTGATCCGGTATTTATATTAATATGCTCAGAGGTCCCGAAAACCTCTGACAAATTTTCAGGCAGGAGAGCTTCAAATCCTCGCTCATTCCTTTCCAGTACCGCCCCCTGATTCTCAAGGAATCTACAGGCAAATTCTTCCAGTTCTCGATTGGATTCAGAGTTCATAATTTTCACCAAAAAGTTTTTTATCAAGCTCTTTGGACTTTTGATAGCTGGTTTTGGCCCTCATTAACCTGCTTCCCAGTTGTCCAAATGCTGTTTTTCTTTCTTCTTCAGATCTTGAATTCACCCAGATGTCATAAACCGTTTCAGAAAAGTCCTTCTCCTCCTTGATCCGTCCCAATATCATGTCAATCTCCCCAATCACCATCTCAAACATGTTGATTTTCTTATCCAATATCTCAAGAATATAATCCTCCACACTTCCTGCAGCGCACAGGTTGTAAATCATCACCTCTTTTTCCTGCCCGATACGGTGTATACGGCCGATTCGCTGTTCGATCTTCATTGGGTTCCAGGGGAGATCATAATTGAGCATCTGATGGCAGAATTGGAGGTTGCGGCCTTCACCGCCAATTTCTGTGGTGAGCAGAATGTCCTTGTCCTCCTTGAAGCTCTGAATTTGTTCATCCTTGCTGCGGTTATCCATCTTACCATGAAATAGTGAATGGCTGATCCCTTTGCTTGCCAGAAATTCAGACACATGATCCAGGGTGCCGTGGTACTTGACAAAGAGGATCATTTTGCCTGGATAGGATCTAATAAGCTTAAAAAGCAGCCTGTCTTTGCTGATAGTATGTATAGAGCGGCAAAGATTGTTTATGTCATGGAGCCTCTTTTTGTGTTCGGGGAGCATCTCTCGCCTTGCAAGAATTCGGGAAAGGGTTAATCTCACTGCGCGAGGTGAAGAACCCGCCTCAGCCAGGAGATTCTTTAGCAGTAATTTATGACCTGAGCCATTGGTCTCATTTATATCTTTTATCAGGGTAGTGATTTTTTGATACAGCTCGATTTCCAAAGAGTCTGGGTCCACCTTTATGGTCTGAGCAAACCGTGGAGGGATATCAACCTTTGCAAAGGCCCTGGTATTTCGTACCATAACCTGTCCAAGAAGATCTTTTAGGTGGCTGCGGTTTCGGGGATCAGTGGGATCGCCGCGGGTCATGAATTTTTCGCGAAAGGCGGAGGCTGTCTTTAACTGACCCGGTTTGAGAAGGGTAATGATATTGTAAAGCTCCATCAGATTGTTTTCCACAGGTGTCGCCGTAAGGAGAAGTAAAAACCTTTTTTTCAAGGCATTGATAAGTTTCCAGTTTAACGTGTTTCGATTCTTTAGGTGGTGGGCCTCATCAACTATGACGATGTCATATTCCCTTTGGGTGACTATGGGAAAATTCTTCTTTGACTTAGCAAGATTGATGGATGCAAGGATAAAGTCTTCTTTCCAGAAGGACTGTTCCCGGGTGTGATAACCGGGATCATCTGTGGATGGAAAGTTAAGTCCGAATTTGACCTCCAGTTCTTCCTTCCATTGGCTTACAAGTGGTGTTGGTGTTAGTATAAGGGCGCTTTTTACCATACCCCTCTGAATATATTCCTTAAGTACCATAAGGGCCTCTATAGTCTTGCCAAGTCCTACCTCATCCGCCAGCAAGGCCCGGCCATGAAAGGTCTTCAAGATTTTTCTGGCAGTCTCTTCCTGGAACCAGAATGATCGGACGTTTTTCAGACTATTAAAACAGATAAGACTTTCAAAGGTCTCTTTAAAACGGATTCGATGTCCTTCTAATGTAAGTTGGTAGTTCTCCAGAGAGGTAAGGTGCCCATCTACCAGGGATTCTTTGAAAGCCACTGGGTCCACCTGAATGTATATAGGGATTTCTGGGAGGGGGCTTTCATCTGCATGATCTCCGGAGACATCGGCGTTTTCGGGATAAGCAATGATTTTTTTGGGTTCTCTTTGCCTATTTTCATCCTTGCGCGTTTCAATAGGCGAGTTTATGGCCGCCAGCTTTTGTGTTGTTTCCAACTGGGCTTGGCAATGTTTTCGGCTTTTAATAAGGGATTCTCTCAGGGCCTTCTTTCCTCGTGCCTTTATCTTTGAAAAGCTCTTTAAAGTTTCTTGAATAATACATAGTGCCTGTTTGTATTTACCATCCTCCTCCAGCAGTTGGCATAAAAACGGCAATTGTCCAGGTTTTATAAGACCATGACTGTAAAGGCCCAAAAGCGCATTGAGTTCTATGTCGGACCTTTTCATCAAATATCCAAGATGGCCCATTTCCTGAAGGCACTCTTCATTCTTCGGATCCAAACGCAGAACCTTTTCCAGGTAAAAGAGCGCCTTGCCCAACTGGCCCTTATCCTTAAACCAGAGGGCTTTATAAAAAAGAAACTCAGTCTTTTCCCGAAGAAAAGTCCTGACCGGTCTCTCTCGGCGTTCTTTCTGTTTAATCTTCCTCTTGGCCTTTTTCTTTTCCTCTTTTGTCCTGGGCATATACTGATCTCACTAAACGCTTAATTATTTCTCCTGGGACTGCCTCCTTGTTTGTTCTGAAGCCAGTTGCTGCAGATTTGCAAATGATTTTAGGTTTGATGATCCCTCAACGGATTTGATAGCGATATCCTGAACCTTTTGATAGGATTTCTCCAATTGCCCTGAAAGGTTGGCAATATGTCCGCTCTGCTCTTTTACAGTTTTTTCAAGAGACTCGATTCGAGTTTTGAGCACGTTTCTTTCACCGTCAAATTCTTTTCTTATCAATTCCTCTTTATTTTTTGCTTCAAGCGTAATTCTTTCTGTTGTCTCTTTAACTGCCTTGCTGACAGCTTCTTTGATTTCATCGGGAAAAGCGATAACCTTCTTTTGTAGTTCTGCTAATTCTTCTTCCCTTTCTGCGACTGCTTTTTCTCTCCCGGTTAGCTCTTTTTCCATATACTCTTTTTTCAACTGAATCTCTTTTTCTGTTTTTGCCTTCTCATCTTCAAACTTATCTTTTGCCAACCATTGTTCCCGCTTAAAGGCATAGCCATATTCTTCCTTTTCCCTTTCCCGTCTTTTTGCCTCTGCTGCATCCCTTTCTTTGATATCTGCTTCATACCCTTTTTTCTCTTTTACCCACTCCTCACGGGTTGTGATGATTTCCCGGTCAAATTCTTCCTTTCGGGCAGTCATTTCCAATTCAAATTCCTGGCGCTTCTTATTCTGCGCTTCTATTAATGCTGCAAGTGTTTCTGCTGATCTTTCTATTTCATATAATTCTTTAAGCTCCTCATCCTTTATTTCAATAGCTTTCTGAATTTGATTGAATTTACTGACCTCTTCCTCCAGTCCATCGGAAATACTGGTTAGTCTTTTTCCTATTTCCAGCTTCAGATTGCCGATCTCATTAATGACCACCTCTGAAGATAGGGTCTCTGCCACTTCCACAACCTCTCTTTTCTTTTTTTCTTCAATCTTTTTTTCTGGTTTCAGTTCAGCTTCACTCTTCTCTTGTAATTGTTTTAGTAGCGCATTATAAGTATCAATCATCTCCTTTTTCGTATTTGACATAGACATTACCCTGGGTTTTATTTTTTCCTCTGCCATGATTTCTCCTTTCTCTTCCTGATAGTTTAATACAAATCAAAAGATGGAACAAGTACAAAAGAGTTTGATCTTGAAATTTAACCATAAGAATTTAAAAAACAGCATACAAAGGGCTGCAATAAATCCTGGGCAAGGCTTATAAATAAGATATATGAAGTGAATCCCCTGATATGTCCTATATGGGGAGCTCCCCATATTAATACACTCAACATATTGTCTGAGTCATTGCTGATATCCTGAAATCATAAGGACCTAACGCCTGAGCTCAGCAGTTTGTTAGAACTTTTATTCAATTAATTTTATTGGCAAATATTTTGCGTAATTTTCAAAATCTTTATCTATTGTAAAGATTATCATATTTTCTGAATGTGCGACAGAGCAGATGAGAAAATCTATGGTTGACCCCTGTACGCCTTTTGAGCGGCAAACATTGCAGAATTCAGCGGCCTTTTCAAAATGTATGTTTTTCAGTTGGATTTCTTCAAAAGAAGAGAGGATGTCTTTTAATTTTTCAAACTGAGCAGAGGGGTGCACACCTGAAAGCAATTCTTGTTTGATCGGGCCTATAAGTACAGCTCTACCGTCATTGATAAGATCTGAAAGTTTTTTAATAATATTTTTATCTGGATTTTTATGTCTGAGTGCGTGTGACCAAACACAGGTATCTACCAGTACTTTCATCTTTTTCTGGCTTTTTTATAATCATATTTCTCATCGAACTCGACCTTGCCGAACAGACTGGTGATCTCTTCCTGTTTCTTGTGGGTAATATACTCCCTCAGGGCAGTTGTGACTGCTTCTTTTTTTGTCTTATGATGGCCAATTTTTAATGCCTGTAAAATTAATTTATCATCTATTGCGAGATTTGTTGCCATGACGTCCTCCTTGTACACAAAATATAACACATTATAATGTGTAAATCAAGGAATCTTCTTTATTTTTCTGTTCTAACATCTTAATATGCAGAAATCTATTATATCAAGATTTATTAACATGACAAAGTAAATTAAATCAATTTTTATTATCTTAAAAACCTATTACAATATTTTATTTTCCCTAAACCACTTAAAAGTATCTTCAATTGATTCTTTAACAGGCCTGGTCTTATATCCCAATTCCCGGCTTGCTTTCTCACTACTTATATACGAATTGCTCCGCAGGGTATTTATAGAATAACTAGTAAATCGTGGAGTTTTATTTGCTAATTTATAATAGACAGGGGTAAAAATGCCAGCAGTTTTTGCCAGCCAGATAGGAACTTTATACTTTGGCGACTGTATTCCACTAATTTCATTCAGCATTGACATCATTTCATCCATAGTAACTCTTTGCCCGGATAATATATATTTCTCACCGGTCTTTCCCTTTTCAGCTGCTAAAATATGTCCCACAGCTACATCCCGGACATCTACAAAATCATAAGCTCCATTTATAGTCATTTTCATCTTACTTCTGGCAAAGTCAATAAATGTCTGAGTCATTGCTGATATCCTGAAATCATAAGGACCTAAAACCCCGGTAGGACAAACTATTACCGAATCCAGGCCATTTTGAGCAGCTTTTACCACCTCTAAACTGGCAAGAGCCTTTGATCTATCGTATTCTCCCCTATTATTGTTTGGCTCAAATGGCATACTTTCATCAATAACTGTTCCCATAGGCGGCTCTTTTAATGCATGTATACTACTGGTATACACTAATCGCTTTACACCACATTTTAAGCAAGCATCTATAACATTTCTGGTTCCCTCAAGATTAACATTACGTATCAATGCCCGATCGCCCGGCATAATTGAAATCATGGCAGCCAGATGATATACAGTATCTGCTCCCCTGAAAGCTTTTATAAGGGAATCTGTATTATGGATATCCCCAACAGCCTTTTCTATCTCCAGACCTTCAAGTGAAGAAATATCAGAAGTTGAGCGTATTAAAACTCTAACCTCTTTGTCTTTCCGGAGTAATTCCCTGACAAGAACATTTCCTATACAACCTGTTGCACCAGTTACAACTTCCATAAAACTACTCCTTTTTTTCCGATACCCCTGCCTGGTCAAATGTAGCCATTTCACTTAATATTTTTACCGAGGCTTCAGCAATATTTATTCCTATTGCTGCCCCGGTTCCTTCACCCAGACGCATATCAAAATAAAACAACGGTTTAAGGCCAAGCTTATCAAGAACAATCTTATGGCCCTTTTCCGCCGAACAATGTGATGCGATCATATAATTCGTTGAATCAGGTGAAATAGCAGCTGCAATTAGTGCCCCGGCTCCGGATATAAAGCCGTCAATTACCACCGGAGTCCTTCCGGAAGCACATCCTAAAATGATTCCGGCAATTCCCCCTATCTCAAATCCTCCAACTTTTGATAGTACATCAATACCATCCACTGCGTCGGGTTTATTTACCGAAATAGCCTTTTTTATAACATTAATTTTATTTCCAAGGCACCTGTCATCAATACCTGTCCCGTAGCCTGTAACATATTCTACATCGGTTCTGCAAATTACTGCTGCTATGGCACTGCTGGCAGTAGTATTTCCAATTCCCATATCCCCGGTTGCTATAATATCGTAACCCTTTTTTATCATCTCCTCAGCAGCCTCAATACCTACTTCCAATGATTTTACAGCCTGCTCATCCGTCATTGCAGGGCCCTTTACCATATTTTTCGTACCATAGTCAATCTTTTCTAACATCAGCGACTGATGCTCCTGAAAGTCAGCAGCAACTCCAACATCAACTACCAACACCTCCGCTCCAATATGTCTTGCCAGAACATTAATTGCCGCACCGCCATTAAGAAAATTATAAACCATTTGAGGAGTGACCTCTCTTGGGTAAGCACTTATACCTTCTTCAACAACACCATGGTCAGCTGTCATTACAATTATGGCTTTCCTTTCTATCCTGGGGCTTAGATTAGCGGTAATACTTACAATTTGTTTTGCCAGCTCTTCAAGCTTTCCCAGGCTGCCCCGGGGTTTGGTGAGACTGTCAAGCCTTGCCTGTACCTGTTTCATTAAACCCAAATCCGGCTTTTTTATTTTTGCTATTGTTTCCTGCAATCTATCCATTTTTTCCTTTTCTTTTTAATAATAAATAATAAAAAATCCCTAACACATTTCAGCTTCTTAATGTATTAAGGATTATACACAGCCTGTCTAATCCTTTCTTCTTCCACAAAGAAAAGTGATTTATTAATTATTTTTCAAATCAGCGCTAATTAACATTGAGTTTAAATATATATAATTAGAAATACAATGTCAAAGTGATTTTCCAGGTAGATTTAAAGTTAAATTGTAAAAAAAATTCTTTTTATCAAAATTCTTTTTATCACTTGTAATTTTTTTATTTATACATTAGGATTGTACTTTAAATTCCTTATAATTTTATTTTATTACTATGCATCTATTTTTATTATATCAGTATTTTGTTACATCAGTTCTGGCAATATTCTTATTTAATTTTATTGTTAACAATATTTTATTTAAAAATACAGCTAATTATTTACTTCCAGAATCTTTAATAGAATCTCCTCCTCTGGTATCAATACTGGTTCCTGCCAGAAATGAAGCTGAAAATATTAAAAGGTGTCTTCTATCTCTTTCAAAACAGGATTATCCTAATATAGAAATATTGGTATTAGATGATAATTCTAATGATGACACTTCGATAATTGTTGAAGATTTTGCAAAAAAAGACAACAGAGTAAAGCTTATTACCGGCAAGCCGCTAGAAAGTGGATGGATTGGAAAAAGTTATGCCTGCTACCAGTTATCAAAATATGCAAAGGGAAAATATTTTGTTTTTACAGATGCAGATACATTGCATTTTAAAAATTCAATCTCCAGCACAATTGGATGCCTTACTGGCAATAATTTGGGTGCTCTCTCTGCAATTCCAAAACAGATAATGGTTTCTTTTCATGAGAGAATGGTGGTTACCTGGGTTCATTTTGGGATTCTTATTCTGTTACCTTTATTTCTTATAAAAAAATCAAAAAACCCCTTATTTAGTACTGCAAATGGTCAATTTATGTTATTTAGAAGAGAGGTTTATGAAAAAATCGGAGGACACGAATCCATAAAAACTAAAATTTTAGAAGATATACATATCTCAAAACAGGTAAAAAGATATGGATATAACTTTATGATATTTGATGGAAGTAAAAATATATATTGTAGAATGTATAGAAGTTTTTGTAAATTGATAAGAGG
>Ga0208047_1000071_pt1 | contig 36855 bp, 27 predicted proteins | sample Kivu_220m_FD_184162 | JGI IMG/M metagenome (GOLD analysis project Ga0208047, IMG submission 184162) | Freshwater microbial communities from Lake Kivu, Western Province, Rwanda to study Microbial Dark Matter (Phase II) - Kivu_220m (SPAdes)... | ecosystem: Environmental > Aquatic > Freshwater >...
GCGGAGGCCGGTCGGGCGGCGGGGGGGCCTCGAAAGGCTGGTGACGGGACCCCCGGCCGGCTCTAGTCCGAGATCTTGAAATACTTGTAGACGGGATAAACCACGCTCCGCTTTTCGACGGATTGAGACTTGAGCCACGCGTCGAACACGCCCCAGCCGACCATTCCGTCGGCCGCCTGGGGTTCGAGGCAATAGAAGGCGACGTTGGCCGCCGGCTGGGCCATGTCCACCCGGAACGTTCCCGCGGGGAATTCCTTGCCCGGGGAGGGCGCGAAGCCGCCCTCGAGCCTGGTCGTGGGGCCGCCGCCGCGGCCGGGATTGGCCGCCATCCGGTCGATGACGAATTCCTCGCCCGCGGCCTTGACCGGCTTGGCCAGGACGTCGACCTTGACATTGTGAAGGCGGAGCTTCTCGACGACGAAATCGAGCTCGGCCGGGAGGAGATAGCCGCGGGGTACCCGGGCTTCGGCCGTCCCGACAGGCTTGGCCAGGAACTCGACACCCCGGATGAGTTCCGGGGCCTTGAGCATATGGGGGGCGATTCGGCCCCGGACGCTGGTTCCGGGGATGAGCCCGGAGACGTTCCGCTCCTTGTACATCAAGATATCGACCTTGCCGTAAGATTCGTACTTTCCGGCGAGGAAGTTGCGGAGCCCGCCGCTTTCGGCCTTGGCCTTGACGGCCTCGACGACGGCCTGATCGGCCGCCCGGCAGACTTCCCGCATCTCCTTCCCGTGGGCGGCGGCATAGTCCAGGATGCTCGCGATGAGGGCGTAGTGGGCGTAGATCCGGCGCTCGAAGGACTCGTGCCCCGGCGTCTCGGCCAGGATGGCCATCCGGTTCCGCAGGCCGTAGCCATTGGCGATGAACTTGGCCTCGGTCGTCCACATCGCCGCTTCGGGCGTCCAGATCGTCGGAGGCCACCGGTTGTCGGTTCCGCAGTGGGTGAAGGCCTCGAGACCGAAAACCTTCCGGGTCGCTTCCCGGACGGCGGGAAAGAGCTTGTCGAAGACGTAATCGCGGGGGCCGGGATGGGCCGCCGGGACGGTGCAGCCGATGTAGCCGATGGCGTAGCCGTGCTGGACCCGCCCCATGAGATGCCCGTCATAGATCAGCGTCGGGTCCCAGCGGTTGAAGACGGCCCGGTAGAGGCCGGCGACCTCGGCTGTCTCGACCTTGACGGCGTCGCGGTTGAGGTTGAGGTTCTGGGCGTTGTTGCCCGAGCCGAGGAGATGGGGCGTGCCCTCGTTCAGGCTCAGGGTGTCGGTCCCGTCGACATTGAAGCAGGGGCAGACGATGATGATGAGACTGTCGAGAAGGGCTTTCCGCCGGCCGAGGAGGATATCCCGCATGAGCATCATCAGGGCTTCTTTGGCCTCGGGCTCGTAGGGGTGGATGTTGCCCTGGAGATAGACGACCGTTTTGCCGGACTTGGCCGCCTCCTCGGGCATGGCGAGGCGTGGGTTGGCCAGAACGGCGGCTACGCCGTTCTTCCGGAGCGGAGAGGTGAACATGTTGATGACGGCCATGTTTTCGCTCGACCAGCGGAGGGCGTCGATGAACTCGAGGACCTCGGTCGACGAGGCCGTCCTTTCGTAGCGCGTTTTTTCGGCCACGGTCAGGAACTTGGCCGGCCAATTTCCGTTCCAGCCCTTGGGGACGGAATCGCCCCAGTAGATCTTTTGGCTTTCCGCCGCGGCCGGTCCTAGGACGGAGAGGAAGGCGAGGCCGAAAAGTGCGAGGACGGTTTTTTTCATGGACGAACCTCTCGGGATGGAATCGGCCGCTTCATTCTAACAAAATCTCCTTTCCTCTTCATGGGATATTTCGGATAATAGGAAGGATTTTCGAGATCCAAGGAGCCCTCCATGAGAATCCGCGATGCTCGAAGCCTGGCCCTCGTCCTCATCCTCGGCCTGTTCATGAGCGGCCCCCGTTTTTCCCTCGCCGAGGAGGGGATGTATCCCCTGTCCGAGCTTCGGAAGCTCGACCTCCGGTCGAAAGGGCTGGTCCTCGCCCCCGAGGAGATTTTCGCCCCCGACCGGCCGAGCCTCATCTTCGCCATCGTCAGCGTCGGGGCCACCGGCTCCTTCGTCTCGCCCGACGGGCTTTTCGTCACCAACCACCATGTCGCCTTCAGCGCCATCCAGGCGGCCAGCACTCCGGAGCGGGATCACCTGACCGACGGCTTACTTGCCAGGTCGCGGGCCGACGAGATTCCGGCCAAGGGGATGACGGCCCGGATCACGGAATCGTTCCGCGACGTCTCGGCCGAGGTCCTGGGCGCCGTCAGGCCGGAGCTTCCGCCGGCCGACCGGACCCGGGCCATCGAGAAACGGATCAAGGAGATCGTCGCCGCGGCCGAGAAGGCGAATCCCGGCAAACGGGCCGAGGTCGCCGAGATGTTCACCGGACGGAGCTATGTCCTCTTCCTCTATACCAACCTCAAGGACATCCGGATCGTCTACGCCCCGCCGCGCTCGATCGGCAATTTCGGCGGCGAGACGGACAACTGGATGTGGCCACGGCACACGGGTGATTTTACCTTCCTCCGGGCCTATGTCGCCCCGGACGGCTCGCCGGCGGACTTCTCGCCGGCCAACGTCCCCTTCCGGCCGAAGCGATTCCTCAAGGTCGACCCCGCCGGCGTGGAGGAGGGCGATTTCGTCTTCCTGCTCGGATATCCCGGCCGGACCTACCGCCACAACACGGCGAGCTTCCTGGCCTTCGAAGAGGAATTCCGGATGCCCTACGTCGCCGACTGGTACGCGTGGCAGATCGCCCGGATGGAGGAGCGGGGGGCAGACGACCCCGGCCTGGCCCTTAAGCTTTCCTCGCGGATCAAGGGCCTGGCCAACACGATGAAGAACTACCGGGGCAAGCTCAAGGGGATGAAAAAGATCGGCCTCGTCGTCCGGAAAGCGGAGGAAGAGAAAGCCCTCCAGAAATTCATCGAGGCGGACCCGGCCCGCCGGGAAAAGTACGGGGACGTCCTCGGAGGGATCGATAAAATCTACGCCGCCCAGAGGGAGCGGGCCGAGGCCGAGATGACCCTCGACTATCTGCGGACGAGCGTCAACATGGCCGGCTGGGGGTGGACCGTTTGGGAATCGGCGGTCGAAAGGGCCAAGCCCGACCTCGAGCGCGAATCGGCCTATATGGAGAGGAACTGGGCCCAGACGAAGCAGAGAATGGGCCTGGCCCAGCGAAACTTTGACGAAGTCGTGGATAGGGCGATTCTCAAGGAGCTCTTCGGGCGGGCCTTGAAGCTCGAAGAGCATCGCCGGATCGCGGCCATCGACGAAATCTTCAAGGCCGACCGGTCCGAGAACGCGATGGACGCCTGGATGGCGAAGGGGTATGCCGCCTCCACGCTGAACGACGAGAAAGCGACGGCCGCCCTCCTCGCCCAATCGGCCGATGAGATCAAGTCCGAGGCGGAGATGGACCCGTTCCTCGCCTTGGCCAGGGCCCTCTACCCGTCCGTTCTCGAAGCCCGAAACGCCCAGAAGGAACGGACGGGCGCCTTGGCGGCCTTCTATGCCCGGCTCGGGGAGGTCAAGGAAGCCTGGCTGGGCAAGGACTTCATCCCCGACGCGAACAGCACCTTGCGCCTGACGTTCGGCCGGATCAAGGGGTATTCGCCGGCCGATGCCGTCTTCTATCGGCCTTTCACGACGCTCGGGGGCGTCGTCGAAAAGACGACGGGCGCGGAACCGTTCGACGCCCCTCCGCGGATCGCCGAGCTCTGGAAAGCCCGCGATTTCGGAAAATTCGGCCACCCCGCCCTCAAGGATATCCCGACCTGCATGCTCTACGACGCCGATACCACGGGGGGGAACAGCGGCAGTCCCGTCCTGAACGCCAGGGGCGAGCTCGTCGGGATCAATTTCGACCGGACTTTCGAGGCGACGATCAACGACTTCGCCTGGAGCCCGGATTACAGCCGCTCGATCGCCGTCGACATCCGCTATGTCCTCTGGGTGACCGAAAAATTCGGCGGGGCGAGCCGGCTGCTCGAGGAGATGGGAATCCGCTAGGCCTTCACCGGGCGCGGCAGCCGCGCCCAGGCCGTCCGGAGGAGGGTCAGCTCGCGGTCGTCGGCCTTCCGCGAGAGGCGGTGGAGAAACCACCCGTTTTCCGGGCCGGCCGGGCTCTCGGTCCGGACGACGATCCCGTCGCCGTAGAAGGCTTCGCTCCGGTAGTTGACCTCGATGGAGGACGGCCGAGCGTTGAACAGGACGTCTTCGGGGACGGTCTCCAGGGTCCTCTGGATGTAGACCGTCGAGGTGACGTGCCTGTTGATGTCGAGGTCGGAGAAAAAGACCGGATACTCCCGCTCGAGGTTCGCCCGCGTCGGCGACGGGAGCGGGGGGAAGTCATCGGCGATGGCCCGGTCGGGGCGGAGGGGATAGAGGGGAAAGTGGTCGGTCAGCTTGACCGGCCTTTTCGTCTTGAGGTCGATGACGATCCAGGACGAGGTCGCCAGGATCGCCGGGCCGGCGGCATCCGAGATCTCGAATTCGCGGAGGGCGTAAAGCGGCAGCTGGGCCGACGGCCAGGTCCGGAGGGTGACCGTTTCTCCCCAGCGGGGATAGCGGCCGAACCGGACGTGAAGCCGGGAGAGGACCCAGGTCAGTCCCTTGCCGAAGAGGTCGATGACCCCCACGCCCAGGGCCGCGGCATGGTCGGCCGCGGCCTCGAGGAGATAATCGACGGCGATGACCGGCTGGAGGCGTCCCGACACGTCGAGGTCGACGGCCCTGACGGCGAACGTCTTGAGGTGCTCGAATTCGCTCATCTCGATCCGGGACGCTCATTCTATAGGATTTCCCGCGGAGGGGGAAGTCTCTCCGCGCGACAATTCAGCCGGCTAACGGTTTCAGGCGATGTTTTCAACAGCCGCGAGCCTCAAAGCGTCCGCGGACGGCCGGAACGTGATGAGGGTTTTCCTCGCCGTAGACGCTCTTCGTAGGACCCGGCGTGTCAAGCGGCGGCATGGCCGTCCTCGTGACCCCGTAGCGGAAGGGGGGCCCCCTGGCTTTGCCGAGGGGGGGAACCGACGGGACTGGTTCCCCGGGGCCGGGGTTAGAGGATGGCCATGTCGCCGCGACACGCCCCGGGAAATACGCTGAATTCCCGCGTTATCCCGAATTCCGACCTCTAGCCGATCGGCATTTTGGGCCGCGGAGAGATTGACACTCCTCGGGCCTTGGATTACATTGGCGCCCGGAGGTGGGCATGGCCCGGCGTCTCGGCTTCGACAACGAAAAGTATCTCGACGAGCAGACGGCGGCGATCCTCGAACGGGTCGGGCGGTCCGGGAACAAGCTCTATCTCGAGTTCGGGGGAAAGATCCTCTTCGACATGCACGCCGCCCGGGTCCTCCCCGGATTCGACCCCAACGTCAAGATGCGCCTCCTCCAGAAGCTCCGCGGCCAGGCCGTCATCCTCCTCTGCATCTTCGCCGGGGACATCGAGCGGAAGAAGGTCCGGGCCGATTTCGGGATCACCTACGACGTCGACGCCCTGAAGCTCATCGACGACCTGGCGGACTGGGGGCTGGACATCGGCGGCGTCGTCATCACCCGCTTCGGCAATCAGCCTTCGGTCAAGATCTTCCGGAGCAAGCTCGAGCGCCGCGGCATCCGGGTCTACACCCACGGCTTCACCAAGGGCTATCCGACCGATGTCGACCTCATCGTCAGCGACGCCGGCTACGGAGCCAACGAATACATCGAGACGGGCAAACCGCTGGTCGTCGTGACCGGTCCGGGGCCGAACAGCGGCAAGCTGGCGACCTGCCTCTCCCAGCTCTACCACGACCACCGGCGAGGCCGGCGTTCGGCCTACGCGAAATTCGAGACATTCCCCATCTGGAACCTGCCCCTCAAGCACCCGGTCAACGTCGCCTACGAGGCGGCGACGGCCGACATCAAGGATTTCAACCTTGTCGATCCCTGGCACCTCGAGGCCTACGGCCAAGTCGCCGTCAACTACAACCGCGACGTCGAGGTCTTTCCCGTCCTCCGGCGCATTCTTGAGAGAATCACGGGCGGCGAATCCCCCTACAAGTCGCCGACGGACATGGGCGTCAACCGGGCCGGCTTCGGGATCGTCGACGACGCCGTGGTCCGCGAGGCCGCCCTCCAGGAGCTCATCCGGCGCTACTTCCGCTACCAGTGCGAATACGTCCTCGGCTACGTCGAGAAGGATACCGTCGAGCGGGCCGAGCTCATCATGAAGGAGATGAACGTCAAGCCCGCGGACCGCCGGGTCGTCCCCGCGGCCCGGGCGGCCGCGGCCGAGGCTCCGGACAAAGGCAAGGGCCACGAGGGGATCTATGTCGGGGCGGCCATCGAGCTCGCCGAAGGCGCCGTCGTGACGGGCTCGAACTCCCCTCTCCTCCACGCCGCCTCGAGCCTTCTTCTCAACGCCGCCAAGACGCTGGCCGGAATTCCCCACGCCATCCCCCTCCTTTCGACGGCGACGATGGAAGCCGTCGCCCGGCTGAAGAAAGACGTCATGGGGATGAAGGCCGTCAGCCTGGACGTCGACGAGGTCCTCATCTGCCTCAGCCTCAACGCCCCGGCGAATCCCGTCGCCCAGCTCGCCCTGGAGAGGCTCAAGGACCTCAAGGGCTGCGAGGTCCATCTGACCCACCTGCCGACGCCGGGGGATGAGGCCGGCTTGAAGCGCCTCGGGCTCAACCTGACGAGCGAGCCCAATTTCGCGACCAAGAATCTCTTTGTTTCCTAGAAAGGAGGCTCCCATGGCCGGCTTTTGGGGATATCTCGGCGGAACGGTCTTCCGGCCCGGGCGGACCTTCGACCGGCTCATGGAAGACCCCCGGCGCTTATCCCTGGGATTCAGGGCCATGCTCCTCGTCGGCGTCCTGGACACGGCCACGGTCGCCGCTTTCGCCGCGGCGGGGGCTCTGCCGGCCGCCCCTCCGTTCCTCCGGATCGCCGAGGTGAACTACTATTTTTATGAGATCTTTTTCGCCCTGCCCGTTTTCCTCGCAGGCTGGGTGTTCGCCGCCGGATTCGCCGTCCTCGCGGCCGGCCGGGGGACGGGCGGAGGGACCTTCGAGGACACCTTGGCCGCCTTCGGATTTGCCTTGGCCGTCCCTTCCTTCGTCACTTGGCTGCCGGAAACCATTTTCGCCGGCTATCTTCTCTCGGGCGGAAGCCAGGTCGAGTTCATGGACCGAGCGGCGGAGCCGGGATTTTGGCCGGTGTTCATCTGGGGATATCAGATCGCCTACTTCGTCTGGATGACGGCTTTGGTCGCCGCGGCCGTGGCCGCCAGCCGCCGCGTCCGGCGGCCCCGGGCCGTCCTGTCCGCCGTCCTGACGGCGGTCGTCTTCATGGCCTTCGAGATCGTCTTCATCCGGTAAGGGCCCCGTCCGATGATCGAGGTCCGCGAGCATTATTACGACGACGACCCGAAGGTCGGTCCTCCCGACGTCAAGACCGCCTTGATGGACGTCGAGTACTTCTTCCTGGGCAACGGCCTCATCCAGGCGGCCGTCCAATGGGCGAGGGGAGGAGAGGGCACGCCGCTCGGTCTCCTCGTCATGGACCCGGAACATCTCGGGAAAAAGCGCGAGTCCTTGACGATGGACCCGTCGGAAGGCTTGGCGCAGACAAGGGTCGAAATCCGGGATGATTCCGGCCGAGTTTTCCTGCCGGGAGGGAGCGGATTGACGGTCTCGTGGGACGAAAGAGGGGGCGTCCCGGCCGCGCGGGCGGAATGGAGGGGAGACGGATTCGCCGTGGCCGAGTGGTTCTTCGTTCCCGACCGCGATAAGCCCGAGCTCGTCCGGGAGGTCGAAATCGCCAATGAATCCGGCGGAACGCTCAGGCTTCAAGTCCGAACGGGCGTCCCGCGAAATCGTGTCGAGGGGACGGTCGTCCTTGGCGGGGGGGAGAAAAAACCGCTGTCTTTCGGTTACGTCCTCGACCCGGCCACCCGGGCGATCTCCCTGGAAATCCGGGAAAAGGCCGATATCCCGGAATCGACGAGGGTTAATCGGCGTTCGCTCGCCGAAGCTTCCTTCGGCCATCCTCTTCTCGATCATTTCTTCCGGGCGGCCAAAGCCCAACTCCCCGCCGCCGTCTCCCGGACGGGACGGGTGGACGGAAGCATCTGGCAGTACAACCGGGAATGGGCGCGCGACCAGTCCGTCGTCGCCCATGCCCTGGCCATCCTCGGCGAGCGGGACCTGGCCCGGACGATGTTCGGCCGGCTGTTCTCGAAATTCGTCACGGACGAGGGCGACACGGTCGATTCGAGCGAGAGGCGCCATCCGGATGAAGTCGAGCTCGACCAGAACGGATTTCTTCTCCACGCTTTCCGCCAGTACGTCCTTTGGACCGGCGACCGGGATTCCATTTGGGAACATTGGGATAAAATCGCCGCCGCGGCCGAGTTTCCCCTACGTCCCGTTTTCCGCCACGAGCCGTCGGGAATGCTGACCAACCGCCGGGAGTTTTGGGAGCGCCACCGGGTCCACGGCATCGAGCCGGGGCTCGAGCTCGTCCATCAGCTTTACGAATCGGTCGGGCTTTCGGCGGCGGCTTCGCTTGCCCGGATGACGGGGCGGACGGACAAGGTGGCCCGGTGGGACGCTGAGGCCCAACGCCTCAAGGCCGCCCTCCTCGAGGACCCGGTCTATCGGATGGTCGACAACCGCGGTTTCATCAAGCGCCGTGGCCTCGACGGCCTCGTCCAGGAGCGGATCGATCCATGGCCGGAGGCCGGCCTTCCGGCGGAAGTCCCGCTCCGGGCCGAAGCCGAGCATTTCCTCAATCCCGACACTTCGGCCGCCCTGCCCATAGCCCTGGAATTCGTGCCGATGGATTCGCCCCTCGTTTCTTTGACCTTGTCGTCGCTCGAAACTCTCTGGAACCAGGCCTGGACGGGGGGAGGATTTGGCCGCTATCACTTCACCTCGGAGCCGGATTCCGCCGGCCCCTGGCCTTTCTCTTCTCTTTTCATCGCCCGGGCCGCCGTCGAGGCCGGCGAGTTCGGCAAAGTCTGGCGCGTCTTGGAGTGGCTGAACTCCCTGCCGGGGGCGAAGGCCGGGGCCTGGTTCGAATTCTATGGAAATCGCATCGCCCCGCCCTTTCCCCAGGTCGGGATCATCCCCTGGACCTGGGCCGAAATGGTCCTCCTCCTCGTCCACCACGTCCTCGGCCTTCGACCTGAGGAAGACGGCATCCGGATCAGGCCCCGGCTTCTCCCCGGCATGGGCCGGGTCGAGGCGAGCTTTCCCGTGAGGGGGGGCCGGCTCGAACTCGATTTTCACGGCGGCGACGGCTCGAATCGATGGAACTTCACCTCGAGCGGCGACATTCTCCGAAAAACGGACGGCGAGTTGATGGTGAAATATTCCGCCGGGACGATCCGCGCCTCCGCCGTTTCCCGTCAAGACTGAGCCCGAATCAAGAAACCATGCCGAACCGGAAGATCGTCCTCCTCGTCGCGACCGTGGCCGCCTTCCTGGCGCCGTTCATGTCGTCCTCGATCAACATCGCCCTGCCCTCGATCGGCAAGGAATTCCGGATGACGGCCGTCGCCCTGGGCTGGGTGGCCACGGCTTACCTCCTGGCCGCGGCCGCCTGTCTCGTTCCGTTCGGCAAGGTCGCCGACATCCTCGGCCGGAAGAAAATTTTCGGTCTGGGCAGCCTGATTTACGCCCTCTCTTCCGGCCTGGCGGCGGCCGCGCCTTCCGGAGCCGTGCTCATCGCCTCGCGGGTTCTTCAGGGAATCGGGGGGGCGATGATTTTCAGCACCGGCGTGGCCATGCTCACGGCGGCTTATCCTCCTCAGGAGCGCGGCCGGGTTCTCGGAATCAACACGGCCTCGACCTATCTCGGCCTTTCCTTGGGGCCGGTCCTGGGCGGATTTCTCACCGAAAGCCTCGGCTGGCGGAGCGTCTTTTGGGTTAACCTCGTCCTCGGCTTCGTCCTTGTCGTCATCGTCCTCGCCGGCCTCCGCGGGGATTGGGCCGAAGCCAAGGGCGAGGCCTTCGATGCCGTCGGGGCGGCCCTCCTGGCCGCCGGGCTCTGCGCCTTGATGTTCGGGCTGGGAAAGCTGCCTCGAATCTTGGGCGTCGGATTCATCGCCGCCGGAGCGGCTTTCCTCGCCCTCTTCGTCCGTTGGGAATCCGGTTATCGCTCGCCGCTTTTCGACCTCGACCTCATCCGCCGGAACACGGCTTTCGCCTTTTCGAACCTCGCCGCCCTCATCAACTACAGCGCCACGTTCGCCGTCGGCTTTCTCCTCAGTCTTTATCTTCAATATATTCAAGGTCTGAGTCCCAGGAAGGCCGGCCTCATCCTCATCGCCCAGCCCGTCGTCATGGCCGTCTTCTCGCCGCTCGCCGGCCGGCTTTCGGACCGGGTCGAACCGCGCCTCCTGGCCTCGGCCGGAATGGGATTGTCCTCGGTCGGGCTTTTCCTTTTGTCCTTCCTCGGCCGGACGTCGTCCCTGACGTCCGTCGGCGCATCCCTCGTCGTCCTCGGATTCGGGTTCGCCCTCTTCTCCTCGCCCAACACGAACGCCGTCATGAGCTCGGTCGAGAAGCGCTCGTACGGCGTCGCCTCGGCCACCCTGGGGACGGCGCGGCTCACCGGAATGATGTCGAGCATGGGGGCGGCGATGCTGATCTTCGCCCTCTATTTGGGAAAGACGGCCATCACGCCCGAGGTCTTTCCGCGGTATCTCGCGGCCTTGCGGACGGCCTTCGTCCTTTTCGGAGCGCTGTGCGCCGCCGGCGTCTTCGCCTCCCACGCCCGGGGGAAGCTGAAGGAAGCGAAGAGGGGGGACCGATGACCGCGCCGAACGCCGATTATTGGGTCGACAAGCTGGGGCTCGAGCCCCATCCCGAGGGCGGCTTCTATCGCGAGGTCTACCGGGCCGGCGAATCCGTCGGACCCGCCGGACTCCCGGAACGATTCGGCGGGCCTCGCCCTTTCTCGACCTCGATCTATTTCCTCCTTCGGGCCGGGGACGTCTCCGGGTTCCACCGCCTGAAATCCGACGAAGTCTGGCATTTCTACGAAGGGCGCCCTCTCGCCCTCCACATCCTCGAGGGCGGCGGCCGCTGCCGGACGGTCCGGCTGGGGAACAATCCGGCGTTGGGGGAGGCCTTTCAGGCCGTCGTCCCGGCCGGCTTCTGGTTCGGGGCCGAAGTGGCCTCTCCCGAAGGCTTCAGCCTGGTCGGCTGCACCCTCGCCCCCGGTTTCGCGTTCGCCGATTTCGAGCTCGCCCGCCGCGCCGACCTCCTCGCGGAGTTCCCGGCCCAGGCCGGCCTCATCCGCCGCCTGACGAGTTCCTCGGCGATTTGACACAGTAATACGGAAATCCTATAATATTTGTAGGATTAAGGAGCTCTCGAAAGGATACGCCATGCACCCTCGTCCGATCAAAGACAACGTCTTCGCCGTCGGCGCCGTCGACTGGGACCGGCGCCTCTTCGACGCCCTGATCCCCCTTCCCGACGGGACGAGCTACAACGCCTATCTCATCTTGGGAAGCCAAAAAACGGCCCTGCTGGACACCGTCGACCCGGCCAAGGCCGACGTCCTCTTCGAAAACCTGAAAGGCGTCGAGCGGATCGATTATGTCATCGCCCATCACGCCGAGCAGGATCATTCCGGATGCCTGCCCGCGGTCCTGGCCCGCTACCCCATGGCCCAGGTCGTCGGCTCGACCAAGGCCAAGGGGATGCTCATCGACCACCTCCACCTCGAGGCGTCGAAAATCACGGCCGTCGAGGACGGGGCGACGCTGTCGCTCGGCGACGTGACCCTGGAATTCGCCCATACGCCCTGGGTCCATTGGCCCGAGACGATGTCGACGTTCGCCCGCGAGTCCAAGATCCTCTTCAGCTGCGACTTCTTCGGCTCCCATCTGGCCCAGTCCGACCTCTTCGTTAAGGACGAGGAATTCCTCTACGAGGCGGCCAAGCGCTATTTCGCCGAGATCATGATGCCCTTCCGGACGAACATCAAGCGCAACCTGGAGCGGATCAAGGACTTTCCTATCGAGATGATCGCCCCCAGCCACGGCCCGATCCACCCGCGGCCGGCCTTCATCCTGGACGCCTATCGGGATTGGGTCGGCGACACGCCCAAGAACGCCGCGGTCGTCGCCTTCACGACGATGCACGGCAGTACCGAGCTCCTCGTCGAGCGCCTCGTCGCCTCCCTCGCCGAGCGGGGCGTAAAGGCCTTTCCGTTCAACGTCGCCGAGGGCGACATCGGCAAGCTGGCCATCGCCCTCGTCGACGCGGCGACGATCGTCATCGGCTCGCCGACGGTCCACGTCGGCCTCCATCCCAAGGTCGCCTACGCGGCCTTCCTGGCCAACGCCCTCCGGCCCAAGGCGAAATTCGCCGCGGTCATCGGCTCCTACGGCTGGGCGACGAAGATGGCCGAGCAAGCCCTGGCCCTGATGCCGAACCTCAAGCTCGAAGTCCTGCCGGGAGTCGTCGTCAAGGGGATGCCCCGGGCCGAGGAAGACGAGGCCGTCGAGAAATTGGCCGAGACGATCGCCCGGAAGCACAAGGAACTGGGTTTAGCCTGACCCGAACTCCAGGACGGCGGCGACGATCTCGTCGCGGTCCAAGGCCGTCCCGTCCTGCGGCGAGTCGATGATCCGGTAGTCGAAAAAGGGGCAGTTCCCCTCGTACCAAGGCCGGCCCTCGGGACTTCCCGACGCGGCCCGTTTCCGCTTTTCCTTTTCGTTCAGGATCGTCCCCAGGCCGCGCAAATTGACCCTCTGGGCCGGGTCGACGCCGAGGATATGACGCTCCTGGCCGAAGCTCGTCATCAGGAAGCCGAAGCCCCGGCCGAGAGGGGCCTCCTCCCGCTCACGCCGGGCCCACTCCTTGAGAAGGAAGCTCCACGGATTGGCGACGAACAGGCCGTCGACGGCCTTGCGGCTCCGGCCGTCCGTCGTCGGGAGGGAAAGGGCGGCCTTCCGGCCGCGGGCCAGGTCTTCGAGGTATTGGGAGTGGTCCTTCTCGACCTTGACGGCCGCCCGCTCGTAGCGGTCGATTCCGGAGAAAAGAGCCCGGTTTTCGAGGATTTCGTAGCCTTCCTCCGCCCGGGCATAGAGAAAGCGCATGAATTTCAGCCCTTCGGCGATCCGGTCGGCGTTGACGGCCTCCTCTTCCTTCTTGGCCCCGGCAAAAAGGGCCCGAAGGATGGCGTAGGGCGTGCCCGATAGGTCGATCGAGGAGGGAAGGGACGCCGAGTCGACGAGCTTCGTGTAGGCCGCGATCTTGGCCATGATGGGATCGAGGCAGCCCGTCTCGAGGAGCCTGAGCGACAGGAAGATCGAAGCCACGGCGTCGAAATCCGGGAGGCGGTGGGTGACGATGGTCAGGGCGTCAAGGTCCGCGGCCTTGCCCCCCGGCCGGAGATGGTCGAGGACGAGAGACGGTTGGGCGGCGATGAGCGAGGCCGTGCATTCCGGCTCGGCCTCGGGATGGTGGTGGTCGATGACACCGGGCACGGTCTTCATCCCGACGTCGAGGACAAGACGGTTCGGCGCCGGATCGAAAGGCTGCCCGTAAGGAACGAAGGCAAAGGCCGTCACGTGACCTGTTCCCAACGCGAAAGACGGGTCCTCAGGTAGGCCTTTTTCTCCTCGAATTTCTCCGCCTGGCGGAGAACGACCTCCTCGGCCTCCTCCCAGGAAAGGGACTTGACCTCTTCGACGTAGGCCGCCGTCCGCCCGAAGTAGAGCGGGGACATGATGTTGACCAGGCGCCGGCGGTTGCGCGACCAGTTGTGGAAGGTGAAGGCGAAGTCGTAGAGGATCCCGGCCCAGAGCTCGGCCCCGATCGGGACCGGCAGCCCTTGCGAACCGTCGCGGTAGGCCTTCTGGAGGGCCTCGAAATGCTCGAAACAGAGGATGTCCCGGTAGAACGTTCCGAACTGTTGGAATCCCTCGAGGAACTCCTTGACGAGATTCGGTTCGTTGATGACGATCGAGGGCATGGAGTTGTCGCAGGGCGGCCCGGGAAAAATCGGCACGTCCCGGCTGCCTTCGATCGGCCGCCACCGGCCTTCATAATCGCTCATCATGAAGAACATCGTCGAGATGACCTGGCGGAACATGAGGTCCAGGTCCGCGGCCGGGTCCTTGGGGTCGTGGATTTTCGAGCCCAGGCTGACCTGGCCGACGGACTCGGCCTCGTTGACGGCGACGGTCGTCATCCAGATGTCGATCCCGAAGCGGGCGACGTCGGTCATCCAGACGTCCTTGCTCAGGTAGATTTCCGTCAGGCGGCCGGAAAAGGCGAAATCGCCGCCGATCGGCTGGCGGATCCGCTTGCCGTAGAGGGCCCGGGTCATCGGGTAGACGATGAGGTTGGTGATCGTCCCGTCGTATTTGTGGCGGCAGTACAGGGGGGCGGCGAACTGGACCTTGCCTTCGAGGATGGGGTCGGCCAGGCTTTTGATCCAGGCGGGAGTGAGGCTCCGGAGGTCGGAGTCGAGGACGATGACGGCCTTGGATTTCAGAAGCCGGGCGGCCTCGAAGATCGAACGGAAGGAGGTCCCTTTGCCGGGGAGGCCGCGGTAGATGAAAATGACCCGCTCAACGCCTTCGGGGACGGCCGCCCGGACGGCGTTATCCCTCGTGTCGTCGGTGCTGCCGCCGTCGGCGACGAGGATCCCGGTTTTCAGGCCGGGATAATGTTCCTTGAGTCCGCGGCCGACCTGTTCGATGACGTAGGCGATCGTGTCCTCGTTGTTGTAGCAGGGGATTCCGACCAGGATGTCCATGCTCCCCAGGCGCCGGATCCAGCCGGTGACCCGCTCCCGGAGGGCGCTCTCGTAGGGCTTGAAGGCCATCAGACGACCTCCCGTTCGTTGTCGGCGTTGACGATCTCCAGGAGCTGGCTCAGGAAGTCCGGATACGCCGAGGTGATCCGGTTCCAGTTGGGCAGCATCCTCGGGCCGACGGGGTCGCGGAGAAATTTCTCGGAGGCGGTGATCAGGGCCCGAGTGAAGGTGTCGACATACGATTCTTCCTCGTGGCGGTCGAAGGTCAGGCCGTTGATCATCGCGTCGGCGTGGTAGTTGGCGATCATATCCTCGGCGGTTTTCCGGTAAGTCTTCTGGAGGGTCTTGAGAAGGCCCCAGGAGAGGACGACCCCTTCGGCGGCGAGGTTCTTGAGGATGTTCACGCTGATATCGAGGACCATCTTGTGGAGCCCCGTTCCCGCGTCGTTGGGCGACAGGGCCTGGTGTTTGTGGTCGTACTGGCGGGCGATCTCGACCTGGCAGATCCGTTTCTCGGCGATGTTCCGGTAGATTTCGTAAAGCGTCGTGACCTCCAGGCCCCAATCGCCCGGGAACCGGATGACGCGGACGAGGTCGATGTCCAAAGCGAATTCACCGGCCAGGGGATAGCGGAAGGCGTTGAGGTACTTGAGAAAGGGATGGGCGCCGATGACCGTTTCCAGGGCCCCGAAGAGGGGGGCGATGAACAGCCGCGTGACCCGGCCGTGAAGCTTGGTCGTATACCGGGCGTAGTAGCCCTTGCTGAAAATATAGGTCAGGTTCGGATTGACGACGGGATAGATCAGGCGGCCCAGCATTTCCTTCGAGTACGTCTTGATGTCGGAGTCGTGGAGGGCGATGACCTGGGTCCGCCCTTGGGCCAAGGCCAGCCCGAAGGACGTCCAGCACGACTTCCCCTTTCCGTCCGGGCCGAGATAGAGGTCGGCCTCCTGGATTTTCTTGAGGTGCTTCCGGAGCCTGGGATTGTCCATCCACAGGAGGGTAACGGTCCGGGGGTGGTTTTTGATTTCGGCCCTGGCCGCCTCGAAGTCCTTGGCCGACGCGCCGCCGAGGGCGATGACGACCTGATGGATGAACTCGACGTCCTCCAGGACGCGGAGGATCTGCTTCATGGCCGGCCGGGCGAAGTCGGTGAACAAGGCGGGAATGACGACCGTGGTCCGGTGGCGACGACAGAGCTCGATGAGCTCCCGTTCGATTTCCGCGAATCCTTCCTCTCCGAGCATATGGAGCGTCGTGATCCCATGCTTTTGATAGAAGTCGGACATGGTTCAACTCCTCTCTCGAATGACCGCCGCGACGGCTTCGGCCCACCCCGCCGGGCCGGCGGCTTCCGTCCGAGCCGCCTCCGGAAGGGCCGCCGCGAGGCGGGGGTCCAGCCGGCCGTCGGAGCGGCGAACGATGACGGGGATATCGACCTTGGCCAGGAACGGGGCGTCGTTCTCCGAATCCCCGAGGCCGACCGTCCGGAGCGGACCGTAAGAGCGGAGATAATACGGCCGGAGGACGTCGAAGGCCGTTCCTTTATCGGCTTTCCCCTTGAGGTGGTGAAAACGCCCGCCCTCGACAACGGAAAGTCCGTGGAGCGATGCCTCGTCGGCGAGGCGTTGCAGATGGCCTTCCGCTCCCGGGCCGGCGGAAAAGGGGAGGTCGTAGGCCCGGGCCAGCGCCTTACGGGCCGTCTCGGCCGGAAGACGGATCGTCCGGACGACCTCGTCGACGGACAGATCGGTCAGGGCCGTGAACGGCGCGCCGTGTTTGTCGACGAAGCTCCGGAAGAAGGCCTCGAGCTCGGCGAATGGAGTCCCGAGGGCTTTTTGGCAGAATCCTCCCGTCCGGACGAGGGATTCTTCTTCACCGCCGGCGACGTAGCGGGCGGGGATGAAGACGGCCCCGCCGTTCTCGACGGAAAACGCCTCCTCGATCTCCAGGCGATCAATAAAGTCGAAGGTCTCCTCGGCCGTCTTGCTGGTCATCAGGACGAGGGGGATTTCGTTTATTTTCAGAAGCTCGAGCCCCGGACGGGCGGCCGCAAACTCAAAAGTCTGGCGGTCGAGAAGGGTATCGTCCAGGTCGGAAAAAACGACGGACTTCATGGTTTCGGCCATCCGGCCTATTATCTCACGATTTTTGCCGGTCGAAATCCTCGAGGGTCGGATACTCCTTGAAGAACGTCTTCGTCGTCCGGGCGACGACGCCGGATAAGACGGCGAGGGCGACGAGGTTCGGCAGGGCCATGATGGCGTTGGCGATGTCGCCCACGTAGAAGACGAGCTCGAGCGAAACCATGGCCCCGACGAAGACCAGGGCGGTGAAGATCGCCCGATACGGCATCGTGCTCCGATTGCCGAACAGGTAGCGGACGCACTGCTCGCCGTAGTAGCACCACCCGATCAGGGTCGAATAGCCGAACAGGAACGAGGAGAAGGCGACAATGACCCCCCCGGCGAAGGGGATGCTCTTGGAAAATGATGCGGCCGTCAAGGCCGAGCCGTTGAGCCCGCTCGTCCAGAGTCCCGAGGTCAGGTTGATGAGCGCGGATAAGGAACAGACCACGATGGTGTCGATGAACACCTCGCCGAGACCGATCAGGCCCTGGTGGACGGGGGAGGGCGTCTGGGCCGCCGCGTGGGCGATCGGGGCCGAGCCCAGGCCCGCTTCGTTGGAGAGCAGTCCGCGCCTGACGCCCATCTGCATGGCCTGCCGGACGGAGGCGCCCAGGAATCCTCCGGCGGCCGCCGCCGGCGTGAAGGCATTCTGGAAAATCAGGCCGAAGGCCGCCGGCAGGGCCTTGATGTTCAGGATGAGGATGATGATCCCCGTCCCGAAGTAAAGGAGGATCATCGTCGGGACGATCTTCTCCGTCACGGCCCCGATGCGCTTGATGCCGCCGAGGATGACCATGGCCGTCAAGGCCGTGATGACGATCGCCGTGACGAACTTCGGAACTCCGAGCTCGCTGTTCATGGCGAGGGTCATCTGGTTGGCCTGCATCATGTTCCCCGTCCCGAACAGGGCGGCGAAGGCCCCGCAGACGGCGAACGCCCCGGCTAGGAAGGAGCCGAAACTCTTGTTCCGGATGCCGTTCTTGATGTAGTACATCGGGCCTCCGGCGATGGCCCCGTCGGCGTAGTGCTGTCGGTACTTGACGCCCAAGAGGGCTTCAGCATATTTCGTCGCCATGCCGAGGAATCCGCAGATCCACATCCAGAAAATCGCTCCCGGCCCCCCGACGACGAGGGCCGTGGCGACGCCGCCGATGTTCCCGTTTCCGACCGTGGCCGCCAAGGCCGTCGTCAGGGCGGCGAAGGGCGAGACGTCGCCGTCCTTGGTCTTTTTTCCCTTCCCCAGGAAGCCGGAAAAAATCAGCTTCCAGGCCGCCCCCAGCCGGCGGAATTGGACGAAGCCCGTCCGGATGGAAAGCCACAGCCCGATGGCGAGGAGGACGAACAGCATGTACGACCAGATGTGAGTCGCCGCCTTGTCCACGAAGAGCGCCGCTTGATCGATCCAGGATGACATGGTTAGGATTCCTCCTCCCGAGATGTTGGGGATATCGAGAGCCGGCCGACGAAATTCATGCCGCGGGGATTTTTACCGGGATGATTAGACTTAAGGATCGTCCGGGAAGGATATTGATGACGTCGGGCATCGCCCTCTCCATTTCCGCGCTCCGCGGCCGGATCCGGATGGCGGCCCGACCATCCCAATCGAAATTGCCTGCGCGGCGAAGCCGAGTGCCGCGCACCCGATTCTTATTTTATGAGAATTCGCCGCGATTGACAACCGCGTTCTTCGAACGGTGGGAGGCCCTTCGACTCGAGATGGCGGATGACCTTGGCGCTGCCCGAGGGAAAGGGATATCGGCGCAGGGCGCCGAGCGAGACCCAGCGGCGAGGGGGATTAGCCGATTTTTTCCGGAGGCGTTCCATGTCTTCCGCCCGAAGGCGGCATTCATAGGCATGGAGGGTGATCACGAACCGGGTGAAGGAATGTTCGACGGTCAGGAGAGGGCGGGCTTCGACGGGTTCGGCTCCCAGCTCTTCCCGCATCTCGCGGGCGAGGGCCGCCCGCAGGGTTTCCCCGGGTTCGCGCTTGCCGCCGGGAAACTCCCAAAGCCCGGCCAGAAGGCCGGTCGGCGGGCGCTGTTGGATGAGAACCTTGCCGCGGTCGCGGATCACGGCGACGACGGCTTCGCCTTTCGTCGTCGAAATCCTTTTTGGCGTCGGAACGACTTCCTGGATGCCGAGCCGGAAGGCGCGGCATTTTCCCTGAACGGGGCAGGCGGGGCAGAGCGGACTCCGAGGGCGGCAAACGAGCGCCCCGAGCTCCATCATCGCCTGGTTGAAACGGCCGGGAGCGCGGCGGGAGATCAGGCCCTCGAGGGCGGGACGGATCCATTGGTCTCGCCCCGTCTCGGCCTTTCCCCGGATTCCGAGGAGGCGCATCATGACCCGGCGGACGTTGGCCTCGATGACGGGGAGGGGTTTCCCGAAGGCGATGCTCAGGACCGCCGCCGTCGTGTAAGGGCCGAAGCCCGGCAGGGTCCGCAGGGCGGCCGCGTCGCCGGGAAGCCGGCCTTCGAATCGCTTGACGATTTTCTTGGCCGCCCGATGCAGGTTCCGGGCCCGGGCGTAATATCCCAGCCCCTGCCAGGCTCGGAGAACCCGTTGGAGGGGCGACCGGGCGAGGGCCTCGACGTCGGGAAAGAGCCGGAGCCATCTCTCATAATAGGGGATGACGGCGTTGACCGTGGTCTGCTGGAGCATGACCTCCGATATCCAGACGGCATAGGGGTCGGAGGTCCGGCGCCAGGGCAAGTCGCGACGATGGGCGGTGTACCACTTGAGGAGGGACTTCCGGAAATCTCCCGCCGGCGTCACGCGTCACTTCCCGGCCCGGCGGCCGAGATAGTCCCAAAGGATGGCGGCCATGACCCGGACGCCGACGGGAATGCCCCTTTCGTCAGCGACGAAATAGGGGGAATGGAGGGTCGCCGTCGCCCCGGGGGGCTGAACGCCGAGGAGAAGCATGGTCGCCGGGACTTCGCGGCCGAAATAAGCGAAATCCTCTCCCCCCATGTCGGGCAGCTCCTGGACGAGGTTTTTCGGCCCGAGGAGCCGGCTCGCCGTCTCGACGGCCTCTTTCGTCAGGACCGGGTCGTTGTAGACCGAGGGCGTTCCGAAGTGATACTCGAGCTCATAGCGCGCCCCGGCGGCTTCGCAGATGTTGGCGATCGTCCGCTCGATTTTTTCGCGGACGAGGCGGCGCTGGTCCTCCCCGTAGGTCCGGACCGTGGCCTCGAGGTCGGCCCGCGGGGGGATGATGTTCGAAGCCGAGCCGGCGTGGAACGAGCCGACGGTGACGACGGTGTTGCGGTGGACGTTCAGTTCGCGGGAGATCATGACCTGGAGGGCGACGACGACCTGGGCGCCGACGACGATCGGGTCGACGCACACGTTCGGGTTGGCGCCGTGGCAGCCTTCCGAGAGGACGGCCAGCCGGAACCCGTCGACGTTGGCCAGGGCGTCGCCGGGGACGTACTTGATGACGCCCGCCGGGGCGGTGTCGTCGACGTGGAAGGCGAACATGGCCCCGGGCTTGACGTCCCGGAAAACGCCGTCCTTGATCATCCTCGCCGCGCCGCCGGTGTATTCCTCATCGGGCTGGGCGACGAAAATGACCGTTCCGGGAAGGTCGGCCTTCATTTTGGCCAGGACCGTCGACACTCCCAGCATGACGGTCGTGTGGACGTCGTGGCCGCAGGCGTGCATGGTCCCGTATTCCTTGCCGTCGCGGACGGCCTTCTGGCGGGAGGCGAAGGGGAGACCGGTCTCCTCGACGATCGGCAAGGCGTCCATGTCGGCCCTCATCCCGACGGCCGGCCCCGGCTTTCCGCCGCGGAGGATGCCCACGACGCCGTTTCCGCCGACGTTCGTCCGGACTTCGAGGCCGAGGACCTTCCAAGAGTCGGCCACGAGGGCCGCCGTCCGGGTCTCCTGGAGCGACAGCTCGGCGTGCTCGTGGATGTCGCGGCGGATTTCGATGAGGCGGGGGAGGATCTCAGCGGTCAGGGCCTCGATGGTCTTGTCGACGTTCGTGACTTGGCCTTGTCCGGAAAGCGAGAAGAGACAGCCAAGGCATACGGAGAGGATAGGGAAGGCTGCTTTTTTCGGCATTTCATGATCTCCCGAACTCGTATCTTATCGATTTTTTCATAAGAAAAATACTCTGCTGACCATTTTTCTCCAGGCCGGCGAGGGAAATCGCCCGCCCATCGCCGGCGCGGGCTATGAGGGCGGGCTATTTCTTCTCGGCGGCCGGCTCGTCTTTCTTCTCGGGCTCGGCCGGCGGGGCGACGAGCCAGTCCTTCTTCTCCTTGGGAAAATCGTCCAGGAAGGCCGAGTCGACCTTGAAGAGATAGGCCAGCCGGGCGTTCTTGACGACGGCCTGCTTCTTTTCGGCGTCCGTCTTCCCGACGTGGATGGTGAAGGACTTCTCGACGGCCTTTTCTCCGGTGTCCTTCGTCCAGACCGTGACCTCGGATTCGGGCGCGGCGAGGCCGTATTCGGCCAAGGCCTTGGGCTGGTCGATGTATTCGGCCGCCTCGAGGCCTTCGATCCGGCGGACGAAGGTCTCGACCTTCATCGCCTCGGCCTCTTCCTTCTGGGCGGCGTCGAAATACCACTTGTCGTTCGGGGCCTTGGTAACCGTCAGGGCTAGGGCGCCTTTCTTGATCGCGACCTTGTTCGACTGCCAGGTGTTGAAGGTGACGACCTTGTTCTCCCGGATTTCCTCGGCCTTCTTTTCGAGCTGAGAGAGGATGTCGGATTCGGGGACGATGATCTTCGTCGAATCCGACGTCGTGGCGTAGATCTTGTCCTCGGCCTTGTGGAGGGAGAAGACGAGCTCCTTGTTGGCCGCCGGGAGGGAGAGGGTCACGGCGTATTCGGCCTTGTCGAGGCCGGTCTTTTTCAGCTCTTCCGGGTTCTTCGCTTCGGCGGCGAACTCCTTGGCCCGGAGGCCGGCCAGCGCATCGAGGAGGTTCAGGATGTTGGATTCCTTGGCCATGACCTTGAGAGGCGACTCGAAGAGCCACTCCTCGTCCTTTTTGCGGGCCTCCCATTTCACGTCTTTGGCCGCGAGCTTGATCCCGGCGACGTCCTTGTTCTCGAAGCGAAAGATGTCCTTCTGCCGGAAGTCGAAAAGCTTCTTCTCGAGGGGGGTCTTGAGGAGGCTCCCGATGAGGACGATCCGCGGGTCGCCCTCTTTCTGGGCGTAGAAGGAGTTGTCGATCGGATTCTCCATGCCGACGAGGACCTTGACCGGTTCGGCCTGGCCCTTGACCCAGAGCGAGACCTCGGTCTTGGGGATCTCGTACGTCTTCGGATCGCCCTTTTCCTTTTCGACGACCCGCTCGATCCTGAGGTCGGCGAAGCCGTCGACCAGGCTCGAAACCTCGTAATGATCGGCCTTGACCTCCAGGGGTTCGATGATCATCCATTCGTTCGACTCGTTTTTCTTGAAAGTCAGGGTCTCGTCGCCTCTCTTGAGGGAAGCTTTTTCGACGTCGGCCGAAGGAACTTGGACGAGTTTTTCCTCGGGCCCGGCCGCGCCCGGCTTCCCTTTCTTTTCGAAGAGGAGGACGGCGGCCAGGAGGACGACGAAGACTCCGAGAAGGATGAGGGTTTTCTTGAAGTTCACAGCGCCCTCCTTCTGACCCAGATCGAGATCCCGAAGGCCAGGACGGCCAGGGGGAGAAGGATGACCGAAACCCAGAAGACGAGTTTGCCCTGCGAGGGCGTGAGCTGGATCGTCCGGGGGTTGGACGTTTTGGGGGCGATCGAAATGAGATCGGCCTCCTCGGTCAGCCAGTTCAGGGCGTTCATGAACAGATTCCCGTTGCCCTGATAATTGTAGAAGCGGTTGGAGGCGAAATCCGCGTCGCCGAAGGCGACGATCCGCCCTTCGGGGAGGGTCTTTCCGTCCGGTCCCGTTTTGGCCTTGAGCGTCGCCAGGGCGGCCAGGGGAATGGGTCCACGTTTGTCCTTCTTGGGGTCGAAGGCGATGTCCTTGACCGTCATTTTTTGCTTCAGGGCGAAGTCTTTCTTGGCGTAGGCGTAGTCACTCGTCTTCCCCAGGACCTGGGACATCTGGACGGCGTCGGGCTTGGGGTCGATGACGTCGACCGAGCGGGCCAGAGGATAGATCGTCGCGTAGCGGAAGTTCTTGGTGATCTCGTGGTACTCGAGCCCGCTCATGACCGGCATGAGGTAGTCGCCGCCGAAGATCGACGGCTGGTCGATGATGATGTCGTTCTGGAGCCTGAAGCCGTATGTCTCCAGGACGGCGGGCAAGGCCGGGGCCGACTCGGGGTCGACCATGAAATACACCCGGCCGCCGTCCTCGAGGTATTTCCGGATCGTTTCGATTTCGTTCGGGAGGAGGTCCTTTTTCGGACCGGGAATGACCAGGGCGGCGCAGTCCTTGGGAAAGGTCTCGGCCAGGGCCAGGGTCAGCTTCTTGACCTCATAGCTCAGCTTGACGAGCTCGTCCTTGACGAAGGACAGGCCGTTCTCGTCGCTCGTCTCCGTGCTCAGCTCGCCGTGGCCCTCGAGAAAGTAGATGACCTTCTTCTTCTCCCGGGTGATCTTGACGATGGCGTTGGTCAGGTCTTCCTCGGCCGTGGCCGTGATCCGGGTGTCCTTGTCCCCGGCCTCGAGGATTGTCGTCCCGTCGGAGGTGATTTCATAGCGCTTGACGAGGCCCGGGTTCTTGTCGGGGTCGATGAACTCGGTTTTGATCCGAGGGGAATGGTAGGCGTAGATCTTGAGGAGGTCCTCCATCCGTCCCCGGCTCATGTTCCCCTCCCGGAAGAAGGCCTTGACCGCGATGTCGGTCTTCAGGGCCTTGACGACCTTGATGGATTGGTCCGAGAGGGAGTGGATCTTGGCTTGGGTGAAGTCGAACCGCTGGTGATGCCTGGCCCCGAGGTAATTGAGGACGACGAGAATCGCCAGGACGACGGCAATGAGGAGGAGGAGGTTGGAGGAGTAGAGGAAGGACTTGCGCTTGAGGCCCTGCTTGAGATCGCCGGCGTGGAGGGCAATATAGGCTCCGATGGCGGCCAGGCCAAGGACGGCCAGGGCGAGATAAAGGATTTTCGTCCGGGGCCAGACCCGGCCGGCGACGAAAGCGGCCAGGAGGAGGCCCAGGCCGATGGAGTTGAGATGGGCTTTGATCTTGTCCATGGCTTACCTCCACCGCCGGGATTGGATGGTCGAGTGGGTCAGGAATAGCCCGAAGAAGGCGAAGCTGAGGTAATAGATGACATCGGTCGTGTCGAGGATGCCTTGGGTCATGTTGTCGAAGTGCTGGAAGAAGGAGACGTAGTTCAGGACGTCCTTCCAGTATCCGCCGGCGGAGTTCGAGGCCCAGTTGATGATCCAGAAGAGGAGAAGGGCCCCGAAGGTCAGGATGGCCGAGACGATCTGGTTTTCGGTCAGCGAGCTGAAGAAGATGCCGATGGCTAGGAAGGCCGCCCCCATGAGGAGGAGGCCCAGGAAGCCGACGAGGACGGGCGCCAGCTCGGGGTTCCCGTAGGCGAAGGTGAAGAGGGAGAGGAGGCCGACGAGGACGAGCATCGTCGCGAGGACGACGAACGAGGCCAGGAACTTGCCGAGGATGATTTCGGTGATCTTGATCGGGGAGGTATAGAGAAGCTCTTCCGTGCCGATCTTCTTCTCCTCGGAGAAAAGGCGCATCGTCAGGAGGGGAAGCATGAGGAGGAGGATGATCGAGATGTTGTGGAAGAGGGGCCCGAAGACCTGTTGGTTGATGTTGAGCTGGGCGTAGTAGTACTGGTTCTGGGCCATTTGCATCGATTGGCTGTTGAACCACCAGAGGAGGCTGTAGAAGAAGAAGCCGACGAGGACGAGGAAGACGGTGATGACGACATAGGCGATCGGCGAGGTGAAATACGTCCGGAGCTCTTTGCGGGCGACGGTCCAGATGTTGGTCATTGTTCCGCCCCTCCCGAGACGATCTTGAGGTAGAGGTCCTCGATGTTCATCACGAGCGGCCGGAGCTCGAGGAGGCCGAATTCCTTCTCGACGCAGAGGCGGACGATCTCCTCGCGGGGGTCGGCGCCCGCGCGCCATTCGACCCGGAGGTCGCCGTCCTCGCGGTTGACCTTTTCGACGCCGGGGACGGCCCGGATCGCCTCGGCGGCTTCCTGAAGGCCTTTCCGGACCTTGAGAATCGCCGTTTCCTGCTTCCGGACCGAGGCCGTCAGCTCATCGAGAGAGCCCGAGGCCATGAGCCGGCCTTCGTTGATGATGACCACTCCGTCGCAGGTCTGGGTGACCTCGGCCAGGATGTGGGTCGAGAGGATGATCGTGTGCTCGCCCCGGAGGGATTTGATCAATTGGCGGATCTCGATGATCTGGGCCGGGTCGAGGCCGATCGTCGGCTCGTCGAGGATCAAGACCTTGGGGTCGTGGACCAGGGCCTGGGCGATCCCGACCCGCTGTTTGAAGCCGCGGGAGATGTTCTTGATGAGCCGGCCCCGGACGCTCTCGAGCCCCGACGACTTGACGGCCTTGGCCACGGATTCTTTGCGCTTCGCCGCCGGGATCTGCTTCAGGGCGGCGATGAAGTTCAGGTACTCCGTGACGGTCATGTCGGGATAGAGGGGCAGGACCTCGGGCAGGTAGCCGAGGATCTTCTTGACCTCGTTCGGCTGGGCGAAGATGTCGAAGCCGCCGACCGTGGCCCGGCCGTCCGTGGCGGGAAGGAAGCCGGTCAGGATCCGCATCGTCGTCGTCTTGCCGGCGGCGTTGGGGCCGAGCAGGCCCCAGATCTTCCCCTTCTCGACCCGGAAGCTCAGGTCGCGGACGGCCGTGAGGTCGCCGTACTTCTTGGTCAGGCGCTCAACGGCGATCATGCAGGACCTCCTTTCGGACGTTAATATTCTTTTCCGTGCGGGCGCCGGGCCGCCTCACATCTAGGCTATGACCCTAAGAATCCTAACGCCCGCGGCGGGAGCGCCGTTGCGCGGCCCCGCTCATTATGAGTCGTTTATTATAAGAATTTTCAAAGAAAATTCCAATTTTCCTATTCTCGCATGTCCGCGAGAAAATCTTGTCCCTTGAGCGTCTATTCATAAGGAGGCTTGCGGCGGCAATGTTATTACAATATAATTACATCCGCGGTGAAACCAGGATGAAGACTTATATCGTTCGGATCGGCAACTCAAAGGGGCTCCGTATTCCCAAGGTGATCCTTCAACAATGCGGCATCGAGCGCGACGTGGAGCTCACGACCGAGGGTGAAACGATCTTCATCAAACCCATCCGAAAAAAGCCCCGGGAGAGTTGGCCGGCGGCCTTCCAACGGATGGCCGAAAGACACGAGGATAAGCTCCTCATCGAAGACAAGATCGACCTCGAAATGGACGACTGGGAATGGTAGTCCGCCAGTACGACGTCTTCCTTGTCTCTCTTGACCCGACGGTCGGCCAAGAAATCCGAAAATCCCGCCCCTGCCTCGTCGTTTCCCCCGACGAAATGAACGAACATCTGGCGACGGTGATCATCGCCCCGATGACGACGAAATCCCACCCTTATCCGACGCGCGTTCCGGTCACTTTGGGGGGTCGCTCGGGATGGATCGTCCTCGACCAAATCCGGACCGTGGACAAATATCGTCTGGCGAAAAAAATCGGCCATATTTCGTCGACCGTGATTAACAAGGTCAAGGCCGTCCTTCAAGAAATGCTGGTCGACTAGACTCGCCGCGCGGTCCGTCGACGGTGGAAAGGCCGCTTTGTCTCGCCGGCCGATTTGGTATATCCTTATCATTCGTCATGGCCCCCAAGAAAATCCGGCTGAAGATCAGGATCCAGAAGATCAACCGCCGAAAACTCGTCCGGGGGCTGCTCCTCGCCCTCCTCTTCGGAGCGATGGCCGTCGCCGGGGCCATCGTCGGGACGTACGTCGCCGTCCGGAAGACCCTCCCCGACGTCTCGGCCCTCGAAACCTACGAGCCGGCGCTCATGACGACCCTTTTCGGCGACGACGGGAAGCCGATCAAGGACATCGGCCCCGAGCGGCGGATCATCGTCACCTACGGCCAGATACCCGACGTCCTCCGGCAGGCCATCATCGCCACCGAGGACCCCCGCTTCTTCAAACACCACGGGGTCGACATGCGGGGCGTTCTCCGGGCCGTCCGGGAGAACATCCTGAAAATCTTCCGCAGCCGCAAGCTCGAAGGCGGGAGCACGATCACCCAGCAGCTCGCCCGGAAGCTCTTCCTCCATCCCCTCCAGACCCTCCAGCGGAAATTCGCCGAGTGGTTTCTCGCCGTTCAGATCGAAAAGCGGTACTCGAAAGAGAGAATTCTCGAGATGTACTGCAATCTCTTCGAGTTCGGCTACGGGGCGTTCGGGGTCGAAGCCGCCTCCCGCCTCTTTTTCGGCAAGAGCGTCGGGGACCTCTCGCTTGAGGAGGCCGCGGTCATCGCCGGGATCCTCCGCGGCCCAAGCCGCTATTCCCCCTATCGCAATCCCGCCCTCGTCCTCGAGAGGCGGAATCATGTCCTCAACCGCATGGCCGAGGAAGGCTTTCTCACGGCGGCCGCGGCCGAGGCGGCCAAAAAGACGCCGCTGAACATCCTTCCCCAGGGCCGGGCGGATTCGGAATTCGGGGCTTACTTCTTCGAGGAGGTCCGGCGTTATCTCGTCGAAACCTACGGCGAGGAAGCCCTCTACCGGGGCCTGAAGGTCCACCTGACGATCAAGGCCGAATATCAACGCCTGGCCGAGGCCGCCCTGGCCAAGGGCCTCAGGGATTACGACCGGCGGCACGGCTGGCGCAAGGACAAGAGGAATCTTCTCAAGGACGAGGCCTTCCTGAAGTCGGGGAAGAAGCTCGAGGAGGCCAGGCTCGGCTCCTGGACGACGCCCCGCCTCGAGCCGGGAGATGTCTTCGAGGCCGTCGTTCTTTCCGCCGGGCCGAGGGAGGCCCAGGTCCTGGTCAAGGGATACATCGGCAAGATGACGAACGCCGATATCCAATGGACGGGCCAGAGGACGCTCAACGCCCTCATCGCCCCGGGCGACGTCGTCCCGGTTCTCATCAAGACGAAGGACGAGGGAAAGAAGGAATGCGCGGTTTCCCTCGAGCAGGAACCGCGGGCCCAGGCCGCTTTTTTAGGTTTGGACGTCCGGACGGGACAGATCAAGTTCATGATCGGAGGATCCTCGTTTTCCCGGACCCAGCTCAACCGGGCCGTCCAGTCGTCCCGGCAGGCCGGATCGTCGATCAAGCCCATGCTTTATACGGCCGCCCTGGAGAACGGTTTCACGGCCGCCAGCCGGATCGTCGACGAGCCGACGGACTTCATCGACAAATGGTCGGGGGAGACTTGGACTCCGCGAAACTACGACCGGCTCTACAAGGGAACCGTGACCCTCCGCAAGGGCATCGAGGAATCCCGCAACATCGTCACGGCGAAGGTCCTGGACAGCATCTCCCCCCAGGTCGGAGTCGAATACTGCAGAAAATTCGGCCTGACGACGACGATGTATCCCTACCTCTCCCTGGCCCTGGGGACGTTCGACGTCCGCCTTGTCGAAATGGTCTCGGCCTTCTCCGTCTTCCCCAACAAGGGTGTCCGGGCCAGGCCCTACTTCATCAGCAAGATCGAGGACCGCGAGGGCAACATCCTCGAAGAGACGTTGATCGAGACCGAGGACGTCATATCCCCCCAGACGGCCTACCTCATGACCTATCTCATGGAGGGCGTCGTCGAGCGGGGGACGGCGGCCGTCTACGCGAGCGCCCTTTTCGCCGACAAAGCCCTCGGCGGAAAGACGGGGACGACGGACCGCTACACGGACGCCTGGTTCGTCGGCTTTTCGCCGACCCTCTGTGCCGGCGTCTGGGTGGGTCACGACGACAACGTCCCCCTGGGCAACAACGAGTCCGGGGCCGTGGCCGCTTTGCCCATCTGGGCGGATTTCTTCGGCAAGGTCATCGAGGCCGAGAAGAAAAAGGCCGAGGCCGGGGGGACGGAGTTCGAACGGGAGGAATTCGAGATCCCGACGAACATCCGCTTCGAGACGATCGACCTCAAGACGGGCCTGCTCATCCCGCCGTCGGGAGTCCGATGCCTCTGGCCGTTCCGCGAGGCGTTCCTTGAAGGGACGGAGCCGCACCGGTTTTGCTCGTACGAAGATCACCTCCGCATCCTCGATTATGCCGGAGTCGACAAGGCCCGGGAAGAGCACGACGTCCCGCCCCCGCCTCCCAAGAAAAAGAGGCCGTAAAAAAAAGGGCGGCTCGGGAGAGCCGCCCTCGGTCCTGGAGGAAGAAAAGGAGGTTACTTCTTTCGGATCGACCCTCCCGAGCCGGCCGACCGGCCCGACGACCCGCCGCTCCGGGAAGAGCTTCCGCTGCGCGACGGGCCGGAAGAGCGGGACGAAGACCCGCGGGAAGAGGAAACGCGGGACGAGGACCCGCCGGAGGACGACCGCGAGGACGAACTCGATATCGACCTGCCGCTCGCCGGCCTCGACGAGCTTCCGCGCGAAGGGGCCAGGCGCGTCGTCCGGCCGGAGGAGCTCGACGGCGAACGGAGATTCCGGCCGCCCTCGGGAACGCGGGCCCGGGAGATGTGGCTCGAGCTTGGGTAGCCGCTCGCGCCGCCGACGCTCCGGATGCGGCGCTCGGCGGACCCGCCTCCTGTAGGAGCCGGTCCGGGCGAGCCGGCCCTTCCGGCGGAATCCCGGACAACCCGTCCCGACGCCTCCGGACGCGTTCCGGAGGGAGAAGCCGCGGAACCCCGGGCATCTTTGCGCAGGATCACTTGGCGGCCTCCGCCGAGATTTTCGACCTTGACTCCCGGCCTCGCCTCGGGCCTCGCCGTCGGGCTCGCGGACTTGAGGCTCAGCTTGCCGACGGACCGGATGGCCTCGGGATTCAGGGCCGCTTTCCGGATGTCGGGGGATTGGAGCTGGTCCTTGCGGACGACGGTCAAAGCCCGGGAGTTATAGGGATAATCGCCGTTCCAGCCCCGGCCGTAGTAGCGATTGTTGACGTAGATTCCCGGGTATCCCCACCAGCTCATCGGGGCCCAGCCGTAATACCACGGATCCCACCACCAGCTGACCCAGGCCGGGCTCCAGACATGGTAGGGAATCCAATGCCAGCCCAGGCCGAAGCCCCAGTGCCAATATCCGTAATGGAACGTCGCCCAGCCCCAAGGCTCGTAGGGGAGCCAACACCATCCGGACGGCAGCCAGAGCCAGCGGCCCCAGGAATAAGGCCGCCAATCCGGGTCGAGGCCGCGGGGGACCCAGACCCAGCCGAATTCCTCGCTCAGTTGCCAATCCCCGGAAGCGTCGAGCTCGGACTCGTAATCCTCGAGCTCCTCGGGAAGGCGGCGTTCGGCGTAAGGCCGGTGGACGATCGATTGGCGGTCTTCGTTCCAGCGGTCGAAGGCGTCGTCGGCGGCGGCGAAAAACGACGCCGGCCGGCCGTCGAATCGGCCCCCGGAGACCGCCAGACGCTGGTTTTTCTTGACGAGGATCGAGCCTTCCTCGCCCGAGGCCTCGACCAGGCCTTCGAAGACGAGGATTTCGGTCCGGCCGTTCTCCCGGACGTCGATCCGGGCGACGCCCGCGTCGAGGAAATAAAACGTCGCGTCCTCGGTCAGGACCTCGAGGCCCTTTTCCTTCCCGATTTTCGCCACGTCGAGATAAAGGCTCCCGGCCCATTGGCGGAGCCGGACGAGCGGGTCGTCGGTCTTGGGGAGGACGACGAAATCGACCTTGGTGTCGTGATCGAGCCGGACGTACATCCTTCTCGCGACGTTGACCTCGGCCCGGCCCTCCGTCGTCGCCAGGCGGTCGCCGGGGGCGACGGGCATATTGGCCGCGACCTCTTCGAATCCCAGGTCGGCGGCGCGTTGGAGGAAGGCTTTTCCCTCGACGAAGCTCAGCCGGGCGTACGCCTCTCCCGCCGGCTTGTCGACGTTCGGCGGTTCGGCGGGCTTGGCCGCGGGGGCCTGGGGATCTTGACCCATCGCCGCGCCGGTGAGAAGCGCAGCCATCAAGAAGATCCGAACGGCGTTCTTCATGGAAAATCTCCTTCGCTTGAGGATATGCAAGAAATATACCAGCCGCCCCGCCTGTCAGGGGTGGCATCCGGCCCGGCAGGATGTCCTCTCCAGGGGACGTATGCCTCTCGAAAGCTCAGACCGGCCAGAACGATCGGTGCGTTTCGATGACGGCGGCGAGTTCCCTCTGGGTCGTCGGGGAGGGGTCCGCCTTGATATCCGGGGGGGTCCGGGTGCCGGCGAGCTGCTGTAAAACCCGCCTGACCCCTTGAGCCAATCCGTCGAGGTTATACCCCCCTTCGAGGACGACGAGCATCCGGCCCCGGCAGGTCTCCTCGGCCAGGGCCTTGATTTCGGCCGTCAGTGCGGCGAATCCTTCGAGGCTGACGCCCATCCCGCCCAGGGGGTCCGCCCGGAAGATGTCGAATCCGGCCGAAACGAGAATGAACTCCGGGGCGTAGGCCCGGGCGATCGGGCCGAGGATGCGGCGGTAAAAGTAGAGGTAATCCTCATCCTCCTTGGCCGGCCCCAGAGGGACGTTGACCGTGTACCCCCGCCCCTCTCCCGCGCCGACCTCGTCCCGGAATCCCGTCCCCGGGTAGAAGGGGAAGCGGTGGGTCGAGAAGTAGAGGACGTCTTTGCGGTCGTAGAACGTGTTTTGCGTTCCGTTGCCGTGATGGACATCCCAGTCGGCGATGAGAACGCGGCCCAGGCCGCGACGGCGGACAAGGTGCTCGGCGGCCACGGCGATGTTGTTGAAAATGCAGAATCCCTTGGCCTGGCCCCACTCGGCGTGGTGCCCGGGCGGCCGGACGAGGGCGAAGGCGTTCCGGACCCGGCCGTCGAGAATCGCCTCGGCGGCGGCGATCGTCCCGCCGGCGGCCAAGCGGGCCGTTTCATAGGACCGGGAGGACGTCGAGGTGTCGGGGTCGAGAACGACGTACGGCCGGCCGGCGGTATGGGCGATGAATTTCACGTATTCGGGGGCGTGGACGGCGGCGAGCTCGTCGGGCGTCGCCGGACGCGGCTCGATCCGCTCGAGGGGAATTTCGGTCTCGCGGTCGAGCATGCCGTGGACCGCCTCGAGCCTTTCCGGGCACTCGACGTGCCCGGGCCCCATGACATGGTCGAGATACCGATCGTCGCGGACGATTCCGGTCGACATCGAAGGATCCCCTCGTCCCTATTTCTTGGGGAAGAACTTCTCCAGCTCTTCGGCCTTGGGCTTGGGCGAGAGGAGGCTGCCGGCGATGAGGGCGATGAGCGAGGCGGCGAGGGCGGGGTAGATCAGCGGGATCCCCCATGGGTCGCCGTCCGGGACCTGGGACGCCGGAAGAACCTTGGAGAGAACGAAAAGGAAAACGCTGACCGCGGTCCCGGCGAGGATCGAGGCCAGGCCGCCGGCTTTCGTCGCCCTTTTCCAGGCCAGGGCGGCGATCAAGGCCGGGGTGATGGCCACGCCGTAGATCGTATAGGCGAAAAAGCTCATCTCGAGGACGCTCTTGAGCTGGGTGGCCAGAAGGAAGGCGAGGACCCCGACGGCGACGACCAGGACCTTCTGCAGGGCGACCATCTTCTTCGGGTCGGCGTCCTTCTTGAGGAAGCGCTGGTAGATGTCCCGCATGAGGGTCGTCGAGGGCGAGAGGAGATAGTTCATTCCCGTCGAGATGACGACGGCGCAGGCCGCGCCGAGGAGGAGGACCCCCACGGGGACGGGGACGAGCTGCTTGGCGGCCATGAGGACGACCTTCCCGCCCGCCTTGGGAACGCTAAGGTCGATCTGGCCCTGGAGCTTGCTGAAGGCGAAGACGGCGATGACGACGACGACGGTTTCGACGAAGATCGTGCCGATCGTCCACCAGGCGACGGCCTTCTTGGCGTCCCTGGCCGACTTGGCGCTGTAGAACTTCTGGTACATGCTCTGGACGCCCATGAGGAGGAAAAGGGTCGAGAGGAAGTAGCCGATGGCCTTGAGCCAGGGGTGGGCGCCGAACTCGTTGTTGACGACGGCGAAATAGCCGGGGTCCAGGGCCTCCTTGGCCGCGCCGAGGCCGCCGGCCGCCCCGATGACGAAGGGGACGGCGAGGAGGCAGGCCAGGACGATGATGATCCCGTTCGGCAGGTCCGTGTAGGCGATGGCGACCATCCCCCCGACGGCGGTGAAGAGGATGACGAACACGGCGGCGATGAGCGTCCCCGTCGCCTCGGAAATTTTGCCGTCGGTGATGACGTTGAGGATGAACCCGCCGGCGACGAACTGGTAGGAGACGATGGAAATGAAGGACAGGATGAGGGCCACGGCCCCGAAGAGGCGGGCCGCCGGCCCGTAGCGGACCTCGAGGACGTCGCCGACCGTGTACTGCCCGAAGGTGTGGATCTTGGCCGCGAGGAAGTAGATGAGGATGATCCCGACCCAGGCTCCCGCGGCGAGCCAGAGGGCCGAAAAGCCGGCCTTCGAGGCGAATTCGGCCCCGCTGATGAAGGTCCCCGAGCCGATCCAGGTGCAGATCAGGGTGAAGACCATGACCTGCCACTTCAGGCTGCGGCCGGCAACCTGGAAGTCGTCCTGGCTCTTGACCTTGCGGGCGCGGTAGAAGTTGAAGCCCGTCAAGACGAGGAGATAAGCGAGGATGATAGCGACGTAGATCGACATCTCGGCTCCTTTCATCGCCGGCGCTTGAAGCGCAGGCGGATATAGACCCAGGCCATGACGACGTGCCGCTTGAGGTCTCCCCAGGACCGGATGTGCCTGAGGGCCCGCGGCGCCTTCCGCAGGGGCGAAGTCCTCTTGGCGCTGAACGACCAGCGGAGGACGAGTTCGGCGATCTGGCTCCAGCGGAGCCTATCGATATAAAGAGGGACGTCGCCCTGGGCAAGGGGAAGGGTGACGACGCCCTTGCGATGGCGGCGCGTCCAGGTGAAATCGGCGGGGAGGACGCCTTCCTCCCGGGCCCGGCGCTCGAGAGGCGTTCCGGGATAGATGTGGAGGATGGCGACCGAGCCTTCGATGCGATCCTTGTATTCCTCGATGATCCGGATCGTCTCCTGGGCCTCGGCCCAGGTCTCGGTCGGGTGGCTGAAGATAAAGAAGACATTAGGGATGACGCCGAGCCCGAGGCACCAGGCCGTCAGGTTGCGGAAGTCGAGGAGGTCGATCTTCTTGCCGACGATGTCGTTCCGGACGCGGTCCGAGCCGGCCTCGATCCCGTAGGAGAGGTGGAAAAGGCCGGCCCGCTTCATCTTCTCGAGGAGCTCGCGGCTCATGATGTCGATCCGGATGTCGCACTTGAAGAAGACGTCGAGCCGGCGCTCGATCATGAGGTCGGCCAGGGCGTCGGCCCGCTTGGGGCTGGCGTTGAAAGTGTCGTCGAAAAAGAAGACGACCCGGATCCCGTAGCGGGCTTTCAGGAGCTCGATCTCCTGGACGACGTTCTCCGGGCTCCTCATCCGGACGTGGCGGCCCCAGGTGATCGGCGTGGCGCAGAAGCTGCAGGCGAAGGGGCAGCCCCGGCTGGTCATGATGTTGACCGCGGGGAGGGGGCCGCGGCCCGGGACGTCGAAGGTGAAGTTGTACCGTTCGAAGGGGACGAGATGGAAGGCCGGGAAGGGGAGGGTATCGAGGTCGGCGATGGGGGGCCGGGGGATGCAGGCCGCCCCGTCCCCGGCCCGGCGGACGAGGCCCGGGATGCCGGCCAGAGCCTGGACGTCCGGCCGTTCGTCCCAGGCGCGGCAGAGGTCGAGCATCGTCTCTTCCCCCTCGCCCCGGACGACGAGGTCGAGCTCGGGGATATGGGCCAGACAATCCTCGGCGGCCATCGAGGCGTGGGGCCCGCCGAGGACGGTCAGGGCGCCGGGGAAGGCCTCCTTGGCCAGGCGAACGAGGGCGAAGCTTTGAAACCGGTTCTCGGTCGTGATCGTCACGCCGACGATGTCCGGCTTGTCGCGGGCGATCTTGCGACGGATGTCGGACCAGCCCATTCCCAGGACGTTCGCCGGGACGATTTCGATGGGGACTCCCGCCTTTTCGAGGACGGCTCCGATCGAGAGGAGGCCGAGGGGCGGCATGCCGGAGCCTTTGGACCAGCGCTCGGCGAAATATCCGCCCGGCGGGACGTAGAGCTGGACCCTAGGCAACGGTCTCCGCCTCTCCCTTCCGTTCGAGCTTCATCGAAAAGAGGCGAGTCACGTTCGGCTCGTCCATGGTCGTCCCGTAGATGTAGTCGGCGACCTCCATGGTCTTGTAGTTGTGGGTGATGATGATGAACTGGGTCTCGTTCTTGATCTTCTTCATGAGGTCGAGGAAGCGGGCGAGGTTGACCTCGTCCAGGGCCGCGTCGACCTCGTCGAGGATGCAGAACGGGGTGGGCTTGTAGCGGAAGAGGGCGAAGAGGAAGGCCAGGCTCGTCAGGGACTTTTCCCCTCCGGAGAGGAGGCCCATGTTGCCGACCTTCTTCCCCGGCGGCTGGGCGATGACCTCGACGCCGCTTTCGAGGGGGTCCGCTTCGTCCGTCAGCCGGACCTCGGCCGAGCCGCCCTTGAAGAGGGATTGGAAGAGGTCCTGGAAGTAGGTGTTGATTTCGCCGAGGGCGCCCAGGAACCGCTCCCGGCTCTCCCCGTCGATCTGGACGATGGCCTCCTTGGTCTGGGCGATCGAGGCCCGGAGGTCGTCCCGCTGGCGGACCAGAAATTCGTGACGGGCCTTTTGCTCCCGGTATTCCTCCTCGGCCATGAGGTTGACCGCCTTGAACCGGGACAGCTCCTCGCGCGCCGCCTCGAGTTCGGCTTCGATGTCGCCGCCCGGCGGCGGGGCCTCGGCGACCTCCGCCCGGACCTCGGCCAGGCTCTTGCGGAGTTCCTGCCAGCAGGCCTCCTCGAGATTGACGAGGTCGCGGTCGACCTCGGCCTTGCGGACCTCGCGCCGGACGCGCTCGTCCTTTTGCCGCTCGAACTCCTCGCGGACCTTCGTCAAGGCCTCCTCGGACCGGGTGTGGTCTTCGCCCAGGGCGGCGAGGCGGGCCTCGGCCTCGGCCGAGGCTTTCTCGCGTCCGGAATGCTGGGCTTCGAGGCCGGCCGCCTTGGCTTCGAGGTCGACGATCAAAGCCCGGAGGCGTTCGTCTTCCCGGTTCGATGCCTCGACTTCGGAGGCCAGGGAATCGGCCTTGGCCCGGGCCGCCGCCCGGCGCTGCCCGAGCGCCCGGATGAGGCCGTCCAGGCTCTCGATTTTAGCCCGGAGGACATCCGCGGTTCCGCGAAGCTCGAGAGCCGCCTTGTCGTCCCGGGCCGTCTGCTCTTGAAGGGCGGCCAGGGCCCTCTCTTCCTCTTCGACCCTCACCTTGAGGTCTCGTTCTTCGGCCTCGAGGCCGGCGAGAAGGGCCGACTGGGTTTCCTTCCGCCGGGAGAATCCGTCCCGGTCGACGGACATGACCTCGAGCTCGTGGCCGAAGAGGGCGAGGTCGTCCGTGATGTTAAGCGTCTCGGCCTCCGCCAGGGACAGGTCTTTTTCCTCTTGGAGGAGGTCCTTTTCCAGTCCGGCCAAGGCGATCGTGGCGAGGCCGATCTCGTCCTCGAGCCGCGATCGTTCGGCCGAGAGGGCTTCGAGGCGGGCGGCCAGGGGGAGGATCTCCTCGTCCCGGCGGGCGACGGACCGCTCGAGGTCGCGTATCTCCTGGGAGAGAGAGAACAGCCCTTCGCCCCGCATCCCGACCTTGAGGAGTCCCGTGGCCCAGAGGACGTCTCCGGCCGGCGTGGCGAAATTGAGACTCGGATGATTCCGCCACAGGTCGACGGCCGCCCGGATGTCGGATACGATCACGGCGTCGGCGAGGGCGGGCATCCGGCCGGCGAGCCTGGCGTCGGGACGGAGCCTCGTCCGGAGCGTCCCCAAAATCCTGGGGTCGGGCGGGAG
>Ga0208047_1000075_pt1 | contig 36034 bp, 25 predicted proteins | sample Kivu_220m_FD_184162 | JGI IMG/M metagenome (GOLD analysis project Ga0208047, IMG submission 184162) | Freshwater microbial communities from Lake Kivu, Western Province, Rwanda to study Microbial Dark Matter (Phase II) - Kivu_220m (SPAdes)... | ecosystem: Environmental > Aquatic > Freshwater >...
TCATGATGATCGGCCGCAATTTCGTCAAGGCGCCCTGGATGACCGCCTCCCGCACGGACGCCCCCTTGCGCCGGAGGTCGTTGATCTTCGCCACGAGGATGATGTCGTTCTGGGCGCAGATGCCGAAGAGGGCGATCAAGCCGATGGTCGAGGACACGTTGAGCGATTGCCCGGCGATCAGGAGCGCCAGAATCCCGCCGGCGAGGGTCGTCGGGATGTTGAGGATGACGAGCAGGGCCTGCCGGATCGACCCGAAGGAGGAGAAGAGGATGACGAAAATCATCAGGATGACGAGGATCATGAGCTGGGTGAGGTGTTTCAACGCCCTCTGCTGGCTCTCGAATTGCCCCCCGAAGGTCACGTAATACCCCGGCGGGAGCGAGACGTTTTCGGCGATTTGGCTCTGCGCCTCGGCGACGAATCCGCCGACGTCGCGCTTGACGACGTTGCCCAGTACGATTTTCCGCCGGGAAAGATTTTCCCGGAAGATGGTCTGCGGACCTTCATCCCGGGAGATGTCCGCCAGCTCGGAGAGGGGGATCCGGCCCCCGTCGCGGAGGTCCACGAGGAGATTCCGGATGTTGTCTTCATGGCTGCGGTATTCCTCGGGAAGCCGAATGAGGATGGACGTCACTCGGTCTTTTTCGTAAACGTCGGTCACCTCGAGCCCCATCAGGGCGGTCTCGATGATGTCCGCGACCTCGGACACCTGGAGGCCGAAGCGGGCCAGCTTGTCCCGCCGGGGCTTGATGACCAATTGGGGGATGCCGGTCGTCTGCTCGATCTGCAGGTCGGCGGCTCCCCGAATGTCCGCCAGAACGTTCCGGACTTCATTGATCTTCTCATTGAGGACATCCAGATCGGGGCCGAAGAGTTTGACCGAGAGCTGCCCTTCCGTGCCGGTCATCATTTCGGCGAGCTTGTTGGCGATCGGCTGCTCGAAGATATAGGCGATGCCCGGGATTCTTTCCAGATCCTCCCGCATCGCCGCGGTGATCTCCTTGAACCCCCGGCTCCGCTCCTCGAGAGGATTGAGCGCGATCAGGTAGTGGCTGTGATTGACCGGATGAAGGTGTTCCGACGCCTCGGCCGTCCCCGTCGTCCTGGAGAGGGAGATAACCTCGGGATAGGACAGGAACATCTCTTCGATGCCCTTGCCGACGCGGACCGATTCTTCAAGAGACGTTTCGGGGAGCATGACCGTGGACAGCATGATCGCGCCCTCGTCAAGGGGCGGAACGAATTCTTTGCCCAGAAACGTGAAACAGACGGCGCTCGCGGCGATCAGGATGATGAAAAAGGCCAGGACTTTCCCCTTGTGGCCGAGCGCCCGGGCCAGCAGGGTCCGGTAGATCCGACTCAAGAAATCGTTGACGGGGTTCCGGCGTTCCTCGAGCTGTTTCGGCGTCGTCAGCATCATCCCCAAAACGGGATGGAGGGTCAGGTTGAGGAGCATCGCCCCGAAGAGGGCGGCGACGACGGCGAACGCCGTCGGAATGAACATCGCGCCTTCGATGCCGCTCAGGGTCATGAGCGGCAGGAAGACGAGGATGATGATGAGGTTGGCCGAGAAAAGAAATCGCCCGACGTCCTTGGCGGCCTCCGCCGTGAGGGCGCGGATGGAGGCCGATCTCTTTTTTTCGCGGATCACCCGGTCGATGTTCTCGACCATGATGATGGATCCGTTGGCCATCTTGCCGATCCCGATGGCCAAGCCGCCGATGGACATGACGGTCAAGGGGATTCCGAAGAAATGCATGAGGATGAGGGCGATCAGGATCGAGAAAGGGATGGTCAGGGAGGCATTGAGGGCGGCGTTCAAGTTCCACATGAATAAAATCATCACCAGGACGATGAGGAACGCTCCCTCGAGGATGGAGATCTCGACATGATGAAGCGATTTCTTGATGAGCGTCGACTGGTCATAAAACGGCGTGATCTGGATATCGGGAGGGATGTCTTTCGCGATGCCGGCGAGCGTCTCCTTGACCCTGTCGATCGTCGCCAAGGTGTCGCCGCCGTACTGCTTTTCGAGGGTGACATAGACGGCTTCCTGGCCGTTGTGGCCGCCGGATTCTCTCCGGAATTTCGCTCCGATCTTGACCTCGGCCACATCCTTGACGAAGACCGGGATGTTGTTGCGCGAGGTGATGACCGTGTTCTCGATGTGTTCGACCGTCTCCAAGCGTCCCTGCCCCTTGATCAGCGCTTCCTGGGTCCCCTGGAGGATGACGCCGCCGGAAAAATTCCGGTTGCTGTTCTCGATGGCCTCCTTGATGTCGCGGATCGTGATGTCGTAATTCCTGAGCATCTCCGGCTTCAAGAAGACCTGGAACTGTTTCACGAAACCGCCGAGGTTGATGATGAACGCCACGCCCGGCACGCCTTGCAGCCGATAGCGGATGGTCCAATCGGCGATCGAGCGGAGCTCCATCGGATCGACCTCATCGCTCTCCCCCACGACGGCGAATTCGAAGACCTCCCCCATCCGCGAGGAAACCGGTCCCAGGATCGGCGGGCTCGTCCCTTGAGGAAGGCGCCCGGCGACGAGCTCCAGCTTGCTGGAGACGATCTGGCGGGCTTTATAGATGTCCATTCCCCAATCGAACTCGACCGTGACGACGGAATCCCCCGTCGTCGATTCGGACCGAACTCGGGTCACGCCGGGCGCGCCCGACATCAAGCTTTCGAGCGGAAAAGAGATCAGTCGTTCGACGTCCTCGGAGGCCATCCCGGGATTTTCGGTGATGATTTTCACCAGAGGGGCATTCAGGTCGGGATAGATATCCTTGGGCATCCGGATATACGAGACAACCCCCCAGATCGCGGCGAGGGCGACGAGAAAGATCACGAGCCATTTATGGTCGAGAGCGAAATCGATGAGTTTCTCGATCATGGGTTGCTCCTCACTCGAATTTCAAGCCCGCGGCCGTCATCGCCATGGTCAGCTCAGTGGATGTGGGTTTGCAGGATTTCCTGATACAGCTTGGACTTGAGCTGGAAGCCGCCGGACGTGACGACCTTCTCGCCCTCCTTCAACCCCTCGAGGATCTGGATCCAGCCGTCCTCCCGCATGCCGACCTTGACGACCCGAGGCGTGAAACCGCCCGACGTCGGCACGAAGACGATGGAATCCCCGCCGTCGTCGAGGATCGCTTCTTGCGGAACGACGAGGGCCTCGAGGTCCTCGGCCACGGCCAAAGCGACGTCGGCGAACATGCCCGGCTTGAGCCTGGAGTCGGCGTTCCGGACATCCGTCCGGACGGTGATCGTCCGCGTCTCTTCTCGGAGAACATCCCCGACGTAGGAGATGCGTCCTTTGAAGACCTCGCCCGGATAGGCGGGCACGATCACTTCGGCCTCCTGCCCGACCTTGACCCGGGCGATATCTCGCTCATAGACCTCGGCCTCGACCCAGAGGAGGCTGGGATCCATGAGGGTCATGATCTCGACGCTCTGGTCGACCATGGCCCCGAGGACGGCCTTGCTTTCGACGATTTTCCCGCCGATCGGAGAAAATAGGGAGATCAGGGGCATGACGTCGTGGCGCTCCCGCATCTCCCCGAGCTGGGCTTCGGTGAAGCCGAGGATGTGGAGTTTCTTTTCGGCGGCGTCGAGCATGGCGCCCGCGACCTTGAATTGGGCCTCCGCGGTGAGGACGTTTTTCTGAGCTCCGGCGCCCCGCTCGAAGAGGGCCCTTTCGCGCTCGAGGTTTTGCCGGGCGAGCTCATGGTCCGCCTGGGCCTTGGCGTATTCGGCCCTTGCGTTTCCGACTTCCTCGCTTTGGAGAGTGACCAGCTTCTGGCCGGCCTTGACCCACTCCCCCGCGACGGCGTGGATTTCGGCGATCCGGGCCGGAAAAGGATAGCTGACGATCGCCTTGCGCGGCTGGGGAACGAACAGCTTGCCCATGACCCTGAGCCGGGAGCGCATGGGTTTCCGGACGACGTCCGAAGTCTGGATCTCGACCGCCCCTTGCTGGGTCTCCGAAAGGGCGACCGTTTGGCCGGGGGTCCACCGGCGGCGCCCAAGACCCCGGCCCAGTCCGCGGCCGAGGCCCAAGCCGGCGCCGCCGCGTCCCGCTCCGCCCCCGCTCTGGATTTCCGACGGCGAGGACGGACGGGCCTGCCGTTCGTCGTCCCCGGCGTTATGCCGGGAATGTCTCGAGCAGCCGGAGGAGATGATCAAGGCCGCCACCAATCCCAAAACGGCAAACCGACGTTTATTGTTCATGAGAGATGCCCTCCAAGGGTGCCCCGACGGATTTTTCAAGAGCCGCCAGAGCGACATTGAACGTGTAAAGAACCTCGGCATAGGACCGCCGGACGTCGAGAAGCGTCCGGCGCGCCTCGATGAGCTCGATCCCCCCGATTTCACCCTGTTGGTAGCTGAAGAGGAATTTTTCGTAGGCATCCTCCGCCTGAGAGAGAATCTCGCCCTCGAACAGGGCGATCTGGCCGGCGGCGATCTGGGCTTCGGCGTAGGCCTCCTCGACTTCGAGACCGACGGCCCGGGCCAGGGCCTGCCCGCGTTCTTCGAGCGCCTTGCGGATCGCCCTCGCCTCGGCGATTTCACCGGACTTCGGCTGCCAGAAAAAAAGTGGAAGGGGCAGGGAAAGGGTGAAATCCCACGTCGTCGGCTCCCCCGCCAGCCGATGCTTCGCCAGGCCGACCGTCGGGTCGGGAAGGTAGGCGAGAAGGCCGAGCCTTTCCCGCAGCCTCTCGCCGTCGATCTCGCGGCTCAGGCGCCGGAGCTCGGGGCGGGCTTCGAGCGCCCGGGTCGTCAATTTCGAGGCCGGGACGGACGGCCCATCCTTTCGGAAGTCCCCTTGAACCGCGAGGACTCCGGCCGGAGGGCGGGAAAGGGCCGTGTTCAGCCGGGCCCGGGAAAGCCGGAGGTCGTTCTCGGCGACGCGGACGATGTTCACCGCCTTGGCCGCTTCGACCCGGGCGCGGACGACCTCCATCTCAGCGACGTCACCGGCTTCGTATTTGACCGTCGCCCGGTCCAGGAAATCTTTGGACAAGTCCCGGTCCTGCTCGGCATAGCGGAGGATCTCCTGGGCGAGGAGGATGCGGTAGAAAGCCTCCCTGACTTGAAAGCCGATCTCGAGGCGGAGGAGGTCCAGGTCGTCCCGGACGGCGTCCGCCTCCCGGCCGGCGATTTTTCCCCTCAAGCCGCGCTTTCCGGGAAAATCGAAAGTCCAGCTCAGTCCGGCATAGGATTCTCCCGAGCCGCGGAAATCCATGAATTTCGGCTGAAGGTCCATGTCGAGGTCGAACGAAGGCTGGGCCAGAGCCTTGGCCTGACGGACGCGGGCCTCGGCCGCCGTCACGTCGAGAGCGGCGGCCCGGAGGAGGGGATGCGAAGCGAAGGCTTCGGCCAGGCATTGGTCCAGCGTCATGGACGGCGTTGCGTCTTGGGAGAACGCCGGTCCGGCGAGAAGCGGCATTCCGCCCATGAAAAGGATAAAAACGATTTTTTTTGTCATGGATCCTAAGCCTCCTCGCAAAGCCTGCGGCCGGGCGGAAAATCCGGTCCGGGAAAGTAAAAAGAGGGGGCTTAGGAAAGCGGGGGGGAACGGGAACCGAGGCCGTCGACCCGCTCCGCGATGAGAAGCGGCGTGTCGACGGAAGTCATCACCTCGAGGAGGAGACCCTGGAAGACGATGACGGGGTGAGACGAGAGGACGCCGACGCCGGCCTGATTGGCCTGGCAGGCCGGGCAATTCCGGCTTTCGAAGGCGGTCGTCTCGGTGTGAAAAAAGTTGACGAAAGAAACGGCGAAGAGGAGGGCCGCGACCCCAAAGGCGAGCCTTCGGCTTCCCTGACCGTACGTCATGTTGGGGTCATTCTAATAGAACGCCGGGGCGAAATCAAGGCCCCCCTCGGCTGACCGTCTAAAGATTTTATCCCCCCTGTCCCCGATCGCATACCGCAGACGGGAACGGCCGGAACGTCATGAGGGTTTACCCTCCCCGCAGGCGTTCTTCGAAGGGCTCGGCGTGTCAGGCGGCGGCAGGATCGTCCTCGTGACCCCGTAGCGGAGGGGGGCCCCCATGGCTCTGCCGAGGGGGGGAACCGACGGGACTGGTTCCCCGGGGCCGGGGTTAGAGGATGGTCATGTCGCCGCCACACGCCCCGGAAATCGTCAGCGTCTTCGAGAGCCGGAGTGAAAGCCGTTCTTGGATGCGGCTGCGAAGGACAATCGAGCGCGTTAAAACTGAAATACGGTCAGCGCCCTTCAGGGCCTTAACGTTTCCTTCCGGAGCGTCGCCCTGCGGATCCGCTCTTCGACCGGATGGACGCCAATCCCCGGCCCCGCCGGGACCTTGATGACGCCCCCCTTCTCAAGGACGATTTCCGGGTCGATGAGGTCCTCTTTCCAGTAGCGGTTCGAGGCCGAGAGGTCGTTGGGAAGCTTGAAATTCGGGAGGGAAGCGAGGTGGAGGTTCGCCGCCCGGCCGATCCCCGACTCGAGCATCCCGCCGCACCAGACCGGCACGCCCCGGGCCAGGCAGAAATCGTGGATTTTCTTCGCCTCCGCGGGGCCGCCGACCCGGCCGACCTTGATGTTGACGATCCGGCAGCTCCCCATCTCGAGGGCCTGCCGCGCGGACGTCTCCGAGACGATGCTTTCGTCGAGGCAGAGCGGCGTCTTCATCTCCTTCTGGAGCTTGGCGTGGTCCCAGAGATCATAGGGAGGGAAGGGCTGTTCGACCATGACGAGATGGAAGGCGTCAAGGGCCTTGAGATGGGGGATGTCGGCCGGGATGTAGGCGCCGTTGGCGTCGACCTGGAGGGCAATGTGGGGGAAAATCCGGCGAACCGCCACGCAGGCTTCGACGTCCCAGCCCGGCTTGACCTTGATCTTGATCCGCTGATAGCCCTCGGAGAGATAGCCGCCGATCCGGGTGACGAGGTCGTCGAGGGTATCCTCGATCCCGCAGCTCACCCCGGCTTCGATCTCGGTCTTCGTCCCTCCCCAGAGGACGCTCAAGGGAACACCCTCGGCCTTGGCCTTGAGGTCCCACAGGGCGAGTTCGAGCCCGGCCTTGGCCATGGGGTGTCCGCGGAATTTTCGGGCGGCCGCGGCAAAGGCCAACGGGTCCGGGTCGCGGGATTTCAAGAGGGCCGGGACGAGAAAATCCTTGAGGATGTGCCAGGCCGTCTGGGTCGTCTCGGAGCTATAGAGCGGAGCCTCCTCGGCCACGACCTCCCCGAGGCCGCAGGCCCCACCGGCCTGGACGCGGACGAGGATGAACGTCCGGTCGTAGGACCGGCCGAAGCTCGTCTCGAAAAAATGGACATAGGGCAGGCGGAGAATCTCGAGGTCGATCCGTTCGATCGTCATGGCCACTTCTTCCCTTTTTTCAGGACATAGAAGCTCGGGTCGCCGAAGAGAAAATCATCGAGGCCGAAGCCGCGGCGGAAATAAGCCTCGAAGGCCGTCCGGACGGAGGCCTGCCAGGCGGCGATCCGGCCTTTTTTCGACGAAAGGGGAGCGATGCTCCGCGGGACCTCGACGAGGACGGCCGGCGCCTCGAGCGACAGGCGGGGCCGGCGGGGGTCGATGTCGGGAAAGACGCCGCCGGCCTTCCGTTCGACGGCCTTGGGAATCGCCGCCGGGTCGACGGCCGGAACCTTCCCCGCCTTCCGGCTTTCCACCCGGGCCGAGTGGATTCGCCATTCGAGGAGCAACCGGTCCGTCGGCACGCCGTCGTCGAGGGTCAGGGCGGGAGTGTCCCCGTAGAAATTCCGGAGATAGGTCCTCCCTTCCGCTCCCAGGGCATGGAGGTTGAGGTTGGCGTTGCGGGCCTTCATCGGGTCGTAGGTCCAGGTGATGAGGCCGCAGCCCCGGCGGAGAGCCTCCTTCCGTTGGGCCCATTTGAGCCTCTTCCCGAACCCGGCCCCCTGGAGGTCGCGCCGCACGGCGAGATGGTGGGAATGCTGGCTCCTCCGGCCGTTGAAGACGGCCGGGAAGGAATAGACATAGCCGACGAGGTCCCGGCCGATGAAGCCCCCGAGGAGGATCGCCCCCGTCTGGACGGCGACGCAGAACTGGTGGATGGGAGTGATGTCGAGGTCGTCATGGCCCCAGACGTCCCGCTGGATCTCGACGCAGGCGGCGAACTCGGCCGTTTTCGTGAGCGGCCGGATGCGGAGGCTAGGCATACAGATTCACCCCTTTGCGGGCCGCGATCTTCTCGTAGAGGTCGATGACCCGGCCGGCCATGGCCTCGGCCGAAAACTCGCGGTGGACGACCTCGAAGCCGCGCTCTCCCAGCCGCCGGGCAAGGGTCCGGTCGCGGTAAAGCCGCTCGATCCCGTCGGCCAGCGATTTCGGGTCGCGCGGCAGGACGAGGATGCCGGTCTCGCCGTCCCGGACGACCTCCGGGATCCCCCCGACCATCGTCGCCACGACGGGGAGGCGGCTGGCCATGGCGTCCAGGATCGAGCTGCCGAGCCCTTCGAGGTAGCTTGACAGGACGAAGAGGTCGAGGGAGGCGAGGATTCTGGGGACGTCCTCGCGGAAGCCGAGGAAATAGACGATGTCGTCCACGCCCAGCCCCCGGGCCTGCTCCTCGAGCGACAGCTCGAGGGAGCCCTTGCCGACGATGATGAACCTCATCTTGGGGGCCCGGGATTTCAGGAGACGGGCGGCGTCGATCAAATAAGTGTGGCCCTTATGCCCTTCGAGGTGGGCGACGATCCCGACGAGATAATCGTCCGGGGCGAAGCCGAATTCGCGCCGGAGGAAGCCGCGGTCGGTGACTTCCTCGAAAGGGGCGAAATCGATCCCCGAGGGGACGACGGCGATTTTTTCGGAAGAAATCCCGCCCTGGAGAAGGACATCCCGGACTCCTTCGGAGATGGCGACGATGAGGTCGACATCCCGGCCGTATTTCCGGCGGGAGAAAGGATTCTTCTTCAGGGCGAAATCAACCCGGCGGGAAATGATCCGGATGGGAACCCGGGCCCGCCGCGCCGCCCGGCCGCCGACGGCGACGGCATGGGCGTCGTGGAAATGGGCGAGGGCGCAGCCTTCCCGCCGCATCGCCCGGGCGATGCGGAAGGAGGCCCCGAAGTCGGCTTCCCCCTTGACCCGGACCGGCAGGACGGGGAGGTTTTCAGCGGCCGCTTTCTCGTGGAGCGGGGATTCCGCCTGGACGACGAACCTCAGGGGATAGCCCCGCTTCCGAATTTCCCGGGCCAGGAGGAGAGCCTGGCGCTGCCCCCCCCGCCAATCCCGTCCGACGTCAATCTGGAAAAGGCTCAATCCGCTCTCCCTTTTTCCAGATTTCCCGGAGCTTGGCGTACCGGACGAAGATGCTGTAGCCGTTCAGGACGGAGACGACGAGGCCGGCGAAACCGTCCTGGAAGCCCCGCTTGAACACGTAGGATTTCACGAACCGGCCGAAGGGCTGGCAGAGGAGATGATACCAGCGGCACTTCTTCTTTTCGGCGTAGAGCTTCTGGGCCCCCAGGTCGGAAAAACGGTTGATCCGGGCCAGGTGGTCGGCGATGCTCCGGTAGGTGTAATGGTGGATGTCCCCCTTGAGCTTCCGGACCTCGCCGGCGACGACGAGGGATTCGTGGACGTAGGCCCCCTCCCAACGGGCCCGCTCCTTGCGGAACAGACGGACCTTCCGGTCCGGATACCAACCCGAGTGCCTGATCCAACGGCCGAGGTAGAAGACGCGGCGGGGCATGGAAAAAGCGGCGCAATCGGGCTCGTCCTCGAGCATCGCCTTCATCTCGTCGCGGAGCTCGGGAGAGAGCCGTTCGTCGGCGTCGAGCGACAGGATCCACGGGTGGGAGGCCTGGTCGTTGCCGAAGTTCTTTTGGTCGGCGAAATTCGTCCAAGTCCGCTCGGTGACCTTGTCGGTGTGCTTCCGGGCGAGCTTGACCGTCCGGTCCGTGCTGTGGCTGTCGACGACGACGATTTCGGAGGCGATCCCCTCCAGGCTGAGAAGGGCGGCCTCGATGTTCGCCTCCTCGTTGCGGGTGATGACGACCGCCGAGATCTTCACGGACGGAATCTTAACACACGGAAAAACGGGGACGCAAGGAAAGGGGGATACGACCGCGCCATTTTCGGCGGCGTCGAAACCGGGTCGGAATCGCCGGGCGTATGGCGGCGACATGTCCATCCTCTAACCCCGGCCCCGGGGAACCAGTCCCGTCGGTTCCCCCCCTTCGGTACGGAAACGCTTCCAAGACTTTGACCTCATTGATACTCACCCCACCTTCCTCCCCTTCAACCAGGGGAGGCCCCGAAACATGTCAGCGTTTCCGAGAGCCGGCCCCCCTTCCGCTACGGGGTCTCGAGGACGGACCTGCCGCCGCGCGATACGCCCGGGATCTGATGATCATCGGGATCCTCAATGAACACCTTCATAGCCGAAAACCCTCATGACGTTCCGGCCTCCTTCGAATGCCGGAGGGCGGATAATGGACGCGGCCGGGCAAGAATAATTTTATCGGTCCGGCCGGGAAAGCGTTGACATCGGAGGAAAAGGGAGGATACATTGTCCTCAAGGAGGAGGACGTTTCATGAGATTCAAGCGGTTGTCCTTATTCCTCGTCCTGTCGGTCATCGTCGCTTTCGCCGTGACCGTCCAGGCCTGGATCAAGGTTTGCGGGGCCCCGTTCCAGCTGTACGGGACGGCCGTCGTCCCCTGCGGGATATCCATATACTTCGTCGCCGGCTATGTCGACGGGGGGCCGGCCGACGTCTTCCTCATGAAAATGAACGCCGACGGCCAGAGCGATTGGAGCTACGTCTACGACTCCCAGCGGCCCCGGCAATCCGCGGTGATCGACCGCTACCGGCGGACGGGCGGATGGGGAAGCCCGGACGACGTCCATCCCTGGGTCGGCCTGGCGGCGATGCGCGACGGCGGCGCGGCCCTGGTCGTCGATTCCGCCCTGATCCGGCTGAACGCCGACGGCACGTGGCGATGGTCCGTCCAGCTTTTCCCCGGACCTCGCAACACGGCTGTTTTTTCCTCGGTCGCCGAGCACGAGGACGGCGATCTCTTCCTCTGCGGAGTCGACGCCACGGGCGTAAGCTCCCGAAACGAGGATTCCCTCCTCGTTGTCCGCGTCTCGCCCGACGGCCAGGTCGTCCGCTGGGCGCGGAAATACCCCGATTTCAAAGGCGAACGGCGTCCCGGTTTCGTCTATCTCCGCCTCCACACTCCCGGCGGCGGGTTCTTCAGCTCCGAAGACGGACTCTTCGTCGGAACCCGGATGCTCAAACCGGGCGGCGGGGGGCGTGAGATCCAAGGATTGGTCGCCCGGATCCGCACCGACGACGGGACGGTCGAATGGGCCCGGTCGCTGGACACGGGACGGACGGGCGATAAAACCTACGACCGCAACGGCCTGGCCGGCATCTCGAATTTTCAGGCCCTCGGCGTGTTGAGAAGCGACCTCCGGGGGCTTTTTCCCGAATACGACCTCGTCGTCTGTCTCGGCCAAATCGTTAAAGCCATCACCCATCCCGGCGGACAGGCGGTCCTCATCAGCCGCCTGACGAGCCGGGGCCGGCATGTCTGGTCCCGCCTGGTTCACAGCAGCGCCGTGGACGGCTTCAACGAAATCAAGGCCGTGGTGCCCGTTCAGAGTCTCGACTGGCCGGGATATGACTTGATCCTCGCCGGCGAGAGCACGGAATGCCAGGAGCTCTGGAGGATCATGAATTACTCGGCCTGGCTCCTGAAGGTCACGGCCGGGGGGGAATTCCAATGGACCCGGGCGGTCGGCCTGACGAAAAGAAGCTACAGCAACGAGGAGAGGGTCGACGATTCCGCCAACGCCCTGACCGGGGTTCCCGGAGGGGACGCCATCTTCGCCGGAGCGACCGAGTCGTTCTCCAAACCCCTCCCCTGGTTCGCCAAGCCTCAGCCGGCCCACTTCGACCTCTTCCTCGGACGGATGGACCGGAACGGCGGCGTCGGCCAGGGGGAGGAGCTCGTCTGCAAGGTCCCCTTCGAGCCTCCGAAGAGGCTCAAATTCGTCGAGATGCCGGGCGGCGGCGAGTTCCTCTTGAACCCGGCTTCGTCCGTCATTTCGGTCAGCCTCCTTCCCTGCCTCTACAACCGGACTTCATTCGATTGCCTGCAGCGCGACCTCGGCCTGCCGGACCAGCCGGCCCAGAAGGTCGACCCCGGATTCGAGGAAATCGAGCGGGGAACGAGGGATCTCCTCAAGGAGGGAAAGTCCCAGTGGACGGCCGACGGGACGACGGGCCTGATCAAGGTCTGGGCCTCGGCCTACGCCGACATCGTCGAACAGTTCCGGAATCCCTCCTGGATTTATTCCGACCAAGCGGCGGCCAAGGTCGTCGATTACCGCATGCTCGAGGCCACCGGCACGCCGGGCGCCTGGTACCGGACGGACATCACCCTCGAGGGCGTTTTCAAGGGGATCGTCGACCGGACGGATTACGTCTCTCCGGCCGGCGGCTCGGCGACCAAGTACGCCGTCGAGCTCGTGGCCGGTCTCGCCGGGACGAGCGATATCCGGAACGCGGCCTCGTCCCCGGGAATCATCCAAAGGGTCTGGGAGGCCCACAACAGCCTCCTCGCCGACTTCCTCGAGGACGCGGCTTGGGCCGTCATCGGCGGCGCGGTCTCGATCGGGGTCGGAGCCGCCCTCCCGGAGAAATGGGTCGGAACGATCATCCTCGACAATCTGTCGAACGTCGTCCTCACGGTCGGCACGTTCGGCGCCGAGACCATATCGGCCGACGAATGCGTGAACAAAAGCTTCAAGGTGACGTTCAAGGACGTCCTCGTCCAGGGAGGGCAGAGGTTCACGGTCTACGTTTACCTCCACGGGTATGTCGCGGCCGTGTCCACGGCGATCGCCGCCGGCGTTTGCGAATTGGATTTCTGGCATCACGCCCCCCATCTTTCCGACAGCGCGGACCGCGACCCCCTCAACGGACGGGGATTCAAACTCCAGAAGGTCACCTGGGATTTCGGCAAATTAACCGACTATCCGCCATCGGCGCCGGCTCATCCGACGCCGGCCGACGGGACGGTCATCGACATCGCGGCCTCGAAAACTCCCCCGGATTTTCCCCTGCTGGGCTGGACTTGCGCCGATCCCGAAAGCTCCTCCCTTCGGTATCACCTCTATTTCGGTGAGAGCTATCCCCCGCCCTTCAAGGAGACGATCAGCCACTACTCCAAGGCCCAGATCTCCGGCAAGCTTAAGCCGAACACGAGCTACTTCTGGAAAATCGTCGCCGAGGACAGCGCCAAGAACCGGACCGAAGGACCCCTCTGGAAATTCTCGACGGGACGATTGAACGCGCCGCCGGTTTTCCAATCCACGCTTCCCAAAAACGGAGACACGGGAGTTCCCCGGAAAACGCGGTTGTTCTGGAGATTCGCCGACCCGAACGGCGACCTCCTGACTTATGACCTCTACCTCGGAAAAAACTCTCCGCCTCCGCTTTTCCTGTCCGGCTTCAGCTATCCCTGGGGAACCCCCCAAATCGACGTCGGCGCGCTCGAACCCGAGACGACCTATTACTGGTCGATCAAGGCGAGAGACGACAAAGACGGGGCCGGAGAAAGCCCGATCCACGGCTTCACGACGGAATCGCTGGCTTCGAACAGGCCGCCCAACCCGCCGGAAAAACTCTGGCCTCCGGACGGGGCGAAGGACGTTCCCTTCAAGAAGCTGACCTTGAAATGGACGATCTCCGATCCGGAGGGCGATCATATCCTCTGCTCGCCGCAGCTTTCGACCTCACCAAACGCGTGGACCGGGGCCTTCACGGGCGGAGGCGCCTGCACCCCGCCCCAGACGTCGCCGCCCCACATCATCCTCTATCCGCAGGACGTGTCCGAGATCGCATTCGATTATCTCTTCACCTTGAACGAGGAGCTCGAGCGGGGAAGTCAATACTGGTGGAGGGTCATCTCCGAGGACATGACTTCAACCCTCGGTCCCAGCCAATACGGCCCCGTTCTCAGTTTCCGGACGAAAGCCAACTCGCCGCCCCAAGAACCGTCCGCGACCGCTCCCGCCTCGGGGGCCCAGGTCGGACGGACGAATGTCGTCCTGACCTGGACGGGTCAGGATCCCGACGGAGACAGCCTCGTCTACGACGTCTATCTCTCCTCGGATCAGGAGTTGATCGTCAATCCCAAAATCCAGAAAATCGCCTCGGACCTGACCTCAGCGACGTATACCGTCCCCGGCCCCCTCCGGGCGAACACGAGATACTTCTGGGAGGTCGTCGCCCGGGACGGCCACAGGGGGGAAACCAAATCGCGGACGTTCATGTTCTGGACGACGAATTAAGGGGCCGCCGAAAAAGGGCCGGTCAGGCGGAGTGGGTCGCCGGGCGCCAGGGACGGGAAGGACGGCCTTGACCCTTGCCTCGGTCGGAGCCGTCGCTCCGGCCCCTCCCGCCCTCCGAGACCCGATAAGGAGCCGAGAATTCCAGGCTCATCCCCTGGGCGATGAGGTCGGCCGTCGCCTTCTGGACGGGAATCGGCCGGCCGATATAGCGTTCGATCGCCGGGAGCTTGTCGCCGTAGATTTCACAGGCCAGGGAGACGGCCCTCCCCGCCTGGCCCGCCCTCCCCGTCCGTCCGATGCGGTGGACATAGTTCTCGATGTCGAGGGGCAGGTCGTAGTTGACGACCATCTCCAGCCCCTCGATGTGGAGGCCGCGGGCGGCAATGTCCGTCGCAATGAGGTAGGGAAACCGTCCGGCGGCGAAATCGTCCATAACCTTCATCCGCAGATTCTGGGGAAGGTCGCCGGTCAGGGCCCGGACGCGGAAGCCGCTCCGCTCGAATTTCCGGGCCAACCTCTCGGCGTAGTGCTTCGTGTTGGTGAAAATCAGGGCATTGCGGGGGCGGGACTGGTGAAACAATCCCAGGAGGAGGTCGGCTTTACTCTGGCTGGGGACGCGGTAGAGAACCTGGTCGATCGCTTCGACGGTGACCTGGTCGGGCGTGAGCTCGATGAACTCGGCTTCGTTCATGTAATGGGCGGCGAGTTGGCGGGCGAGGCGGTTCAAGGTCGCGCTGAAAAGCATGCTCTGCCGCGATTTCGCCGGCGGGAGGGCCCGGATGATCCTCCGCAGGTCGGGCATGAATCCCATGTCGAAGAGCCGGTCGGCCTCGTCGATGACGAGAATGCGGACCTCCCGGAGCTTGAGGAGGCCTTTCTCCTCGAAGTCGAGGAGGCGGCCCGGCGTCCCGATGATGATGTCCACGCCCCGTTTGAGGAGGGCCCGCTGCTCGTCGTAGCCGACGCCGCCGTAGAAACAGCCGACGGAAAATCCGAGGCCGCGGTTGAGGAGCTTGGCTTCGCCCTCGATCTGGATGGCCAGCTCCCGGGTCGGGGCGACGATCAGGGTCCGGCCGCTTTGGCGCGAGGCGTCCCGGAGGAGGCGCTCGAAAATCGTGATCAGAAAGGCGGCGGTCTTGCCCGTCCCGGTCTGGGATTGGACGGCGGCGTCGCGGCCGCGGAGGGTGACGGCCAGGGTCTTGGCCTGGACGTCCGTCGTCTCCGTGTACCCCCGCTCGGCGATCGAGCCGAGGAGCTTGGGGTCGAGGTTCAGTTCTTCGAATCGCATAAAAAACGAGTCCTTAAAAGGAAAATTTCAACATGAGGGGGGATCGTCACGACTGATGATCTGACAAATTCCGACCAGATGTTAAGGAAAGAGTATAAACCAAAAAGCGGCCGGGCACAAGGAAAAGTTTGACCTTGCCGCGATGGCGATATATCATTATGACATGCCTTCGAAAAAACGCCCTTCCCCCTACGATGCGCCTCATTTATACGACCTTCTCTTCGAGACTCTGGATTTCGACCTCGCCTATTGGCTCAAGGCCGCCCGCCGGGCGAAGGGCCCGGTCCTTGAACTGGGCTGCGGAACGGGCCGGATCCTGCTCCGCCTCCGGGAAGCCGGCCTCGACGCGGACGGCCTGGACTCGAGCCGAAGGATGATCGCCCTCCTCCGCGAGAAAGCGCTCCTCCACGATATTCAAGTCCGGGCCGTCGTCGCCGACATGAGGGACTTCAAGATGCCGCGCCGATACGCCCTCGTTTTTTGCGCCTTCAACGGCTTCGCCCATTGCCGGACGACCGAGGACCAGATTCGAGCCCTGGCCTGCTGCCGGAAACACTTGAAGCCGAAGGGGGCTCTTGTCCTTCACATGTCCTATCCGGGCCATAAATACTGGTCCGAACCGGACTCCGACCCCGCCTTCGAGACCGAGTCCGGAAACCCCGCGACGGGCCGGAGGGTTCAGCTTTGGGACCTCAGGACCAAGGATCCCGTCGCCCAAACCCAGCGGTCGCGGATCGAGATCCGGGAGCTGGACGAGACGGGGAATCCGGTCGAAATCCACACCTTCGCCACGACCCAACGTTGGGTCTATCGCTATGAGCTCGAGCTCCTCTTCCGGACGGCCGGATTTTCACGCTGGACGATCTTCGGCGGTTTCGATGGACGCCCCCTCCGCGGTCCCGAGGACCAGATGGTCGCCTGGGCCTGGCCGCGTTAAGAGTTCCAAGCCCTGACCGTATCAGACTTTTGCCATTTTGCCCGGATAGCCATGGCGCGGCCGTGTCCCCCGAAGCGAAATGGGACCCTCGTCAGGGTGATGCAGCGAGGGGGATATGGCCGCGCCATGCGGCGGCGGCGCCAAAACGGAAACGGTTATGCGGTCAGCAAGATGCCGGCTTGACAAAGCGCCGGTGTTCGACAAAACTGGGCTTCGATCCCCCCAAGGAGGTCTCTCATGATCGATCCCCGCGTCCGTCTCGCCGTTTTCATTTGGCTGGCCGTCGCCCTGGCCGCGGTTCCGGCCGCGGCGTCCGAGACGAAAAAGCCGTTCACGATCGACGCCTATTTCCTGGTCAAGTCCCTCCAAGTCGCGGACATGACGGCCGACGGCCGCTGGCTGGCCGTTTCCGTGTCCACGCCGGCGGACCGACTCTCCCAGGACAACACCCGGTACGGCGACCCGACGTATATCGGCCCTTCCCAAGCCGAGCTCCTGGTCATCGAAACGGCGTCGGGACGGTCGACTTCCGTTTTCCCGGGGAAAAGACAATTCCGCTCTCCGACCTGGTCTCCGGACGGAAAATCCCTCGCTTATCTCGATGTCCGGGACGGCCGCTTCCAAATCCAAGTCTGGCATAGGGAGTCCGGCAAGAGCGAGCCTTTCGTTCTTCCGAAAGGGAGGTTCATCGCGGAAGGATTCCCCCTTCTCTGGGCTCCCGACGGCAAGACGCTCTATTTCGCGGTCAGGGCCCCCGATTGGGAGACGAAATCGGCGGCGCTCTTCCAGGGCGCCACGTCCGCCCCGGTCATCGTCATGGACACGAAAGATCCTTTCCTCCAATGGGACGAGGTCCGGCGCCGGTCGAGGCTGGCGATTCCCGCGGCCTGGGACATCGCCGCCCGGAAGATGACCGAGCTCATGCCCGAGACGCCGATTCTGTCCCTCCGCTTGACGAAGGACGGAACGACGTTGCTCTATGAGAAGGACGTCACCGAGAAGACGAACTACGATGTCATCGGCGGGACCAGGAACCGGCTCGAAGCGTTCCCTCTCCCGGCCGGCCCGTCCCGCGTCCTCCTTGAGCCCTACGAACAGCGCCAGCTCACCTGGTCTCGTGACCGCAAAACTCTGGCCTATTCCGACAAAGGCAACGTCTTCGTCATGGCCCTCGAAGACAAGGCACCGCGGCAACTCACCGGCGAGAAGGAAAGCGCCGCGGCCGCCAAGGACGAAGCCGCGAAAAAAACGGCCGAAGCCGCCAAGAAAAAAGCGCCGACCTACGGGATCGTCCGCTTCAGTCCCGACGGCGGGCTCCTTCTTTGCACGAGCGCCCGCGTCGAGGAAGAACCCCCCAAGGACGAACCGCAGGCGCGCCGGCCTGCGCCGCCGCGCCAATATTGGCTCATCGACGTCCGGACGGGAGAAAAGCGGATGATCCACGAGCTCCCCGAGGAAGAGGACCTCCGGCCAGACCTCCAGGTCGTCGACTGGAGCCCGGACGGCGCGTCGCTGTATTTCTCGACCTCGGCCAAGGACAAGTATGACCGGGGCCTCATCCGCTTCGACATCGCCTCCCGGTCGTTCACCGACCTCAGGCGGGGCTCGGCCCTGACCGGACGCTGGCGGATGTCCGAGGACGGGACGGCGTTCGTCTTCATGGAATCCGACGGGGACCATCCCGACGACCTGTACACGGCCGACCCGGGATTCCGGAGCGTCCGCCGGCTGACCGACCTCAATCCCTGGCTGGCCGACAGGGCCCTCAGCCATACCGAGCTCATCTCTTACCGGGACACGGACGGGAAGAAGCTCTCCGGCGTCCTCTTTTTCCCGGCCAATTACGAAAAGGGAAAGACCTATCCGCTAATCACCGAAGTCTACGAGAACTATTTCGACAACGGCTTCAACGGGGCGCTCAACGTCCTGACGTCGGCCGGATACGCCGTCCTCCATCCCTCGGTCAACCTCGTCACCGGCTACCCCGGCGAGGCCTGGGCCAAGGGCGCGCTGGCGGCGGTCAACAAGGTCATCGAGATGGGCGTCGCAGATCCCGAGCGCCTCGGCATCCAGGGGACGAGCTACGGCGGCTACGCGACCGTCCTCCTCCTCACCCAGACCGACCGCTTCAAGGCGGCCATCAACAACTCGGGCAAGGTCGACATGCTCAGCTTCTACACCCAGAGCCCGAGGCTCGGCGTCCGCAACACCCACGCCCCCGAAAAGAGCCAGGACCGCATCGGCGGCACGCTCTGGGAATATCCCGAACGCTACCTCGCCCACTCGGCCATCCTCCGGGCCGACCGGATCACCACCCCCCTTTTCTGCATCACCGGCGACCTGGACCCCAACGTCGAGGCCGTCCAGTCCCAGGAGATTTTTTACGCCCTGCGGCGCCTTGGCAAGAAGTGCGTCTGGCTCCGCTACACGAAGGGGGCCCACGGGGGACCGAACACCCCCGAGGAGCGGGCCGACATGTACAAGCGGATGATCGACTGGTACGACACCTACCTGAAGGCCGCGAAGAAATAGACGAGGTCCTACTCGATCGCGGGGAGGGTGATCCTCTCCGGCTCGAAGATAACCTTCCGCTCGCCCCTCTCGACGCGGCCAAGCTCGAGAAGGTCGTATCCCGCTTCCCGGCCCGCTCTCAAGGTCCGTTCGACCTCTTTTTCCGGGACGAAAATGTAGAACCCGATCCCCCAGTTGAAGGTCGTCAGGCAGTCCTTCAGGCCGACGCCGACCTGGAGCATGAACCGGAAGAGGGAGGGAATCTCGTCCACCCACGCCGTCACCCGGTACGTGAAGGCTTTCTTGGCATAGGCGATCTTGGAGATCCCGCCTCCCGTGCCGCCGAGCAGGGAATGAATCTCGATCCTTTTTTCCTGAAGGGCCTCGATGAGCCGGATATAGGAGCGCGTGGGGATGAGCGCTTCCTCGCCCAGGGTTTTCCCGTTGGGCAGAAGATGGAGGAACTTGTCCTTGAGGGCCAGGGCCCGCTTGATCACCAGAGATATCCCGTTGGCGTGAAGTCCCGACGAGGGGGCCCCGAGGATCCGGTCTCCGACGGCGAGCTTCTCCCCCGTGACCATCCTTGTCGGAGGGGCGATGATGCCGGTGACACAACCGGAAAGGGACGGCGCGCTCCGCACCGGCGGCTCGGCCTTGACCAGGTACCGGAGGGCCGGGGATTCGCCGGCCGGGAGGGCCATCCCGCACATCTCGCAGGCCCGGTAGAAGCTCTCGGCGAGGTCCCGGCTCCTCCGTTCGTCCATGAACCACTCGCTGTCGCCCGCGGCCACTTCGTCGGTGTAGACGACGGGCATGGCCCCCTGGCAGACGACGTCGTTGGCCGCCATCAAGGCCGTGTCGATGCCGATGCCCTCGTAATACGTCCGGCTGGTCCCGGCGTGTTGATACATCCACTCGGCGATCCAGTTCTTGTTCCCCAGCCCCTCCTGGGTCATGCACCAGATGTGAGGCTTGCGTCCCCGGTACCTGAAAACGGCGCCGTGGGCGCCCACGCTCTCCTCGTCGATATAGACTCCGCGCTTGTTCGGAAAGGCGAGCGTCTTCTTCCCGGCGCGGACCATGGCCATCTTGAAAGGCTCGATCTTCGTGTAGTCCACCCCGGCCTTGGCGTACTCGGACGGGGCGCGTTTCGCCGGCATCCTTCTAGACCCGATGGAGCTCGTCCATATCGGCCTGGGAGGGACGGTTCGGGATCACGGCGACGGTCTGGCCCTTATACTCGAAGACTTCCTTGTCGTCGTCGTTGATCTCGCCGATGACCTCGGCCCGGACTTTTTTCGCCCGGATCGCTTTCAACACCAGGCCGACGTCCTTCTTGGCCGCCTGGACGGCCATCCGCCCCTGAGTCTCGCAGATCAGGATTTCCTCGGGCGTCATGTCCTTCACCCTGAGGGGGACCTTGGACAAATCGACATGGGCGCCGAAGCCTCCGTAGCGCGCGGATTCGCAGACGGCGGCGCCGATGCCGGCCGCCCCCAGGTCGGAGCAAGCCTTGATCTTGCCGGTGCGGAAGGCGGCGAGCGTCGCTTCCATGATCATCCGCTCTTCCTTGAAGAGGGCGACGGCCGGCCGCATCTCCCGGACCAGTCCCGCCCGATAGAGGGTGTCGTTGCCGTCGTTGCCGGTCCGGCCGATGAGGATGAACTGGTCTCCGGCGGCTTTCGCGGGCTTGGTCAAGGGCTTGGCCGTGACCAGCTTGCCGACGACCGCGACGACGACGGCCGGGACGATGTCCGAAAACGAGGTCGAAAATCCGCCGCCGACGATGAAGACGTCCATGGCGTGGCACATGTCCCGCAGGCCCTTGACCATCAGATTGACCCTCTCCCCGCTGGTCATTTCGGCGCACTTCCCGCACGTGCACGTCCCGGCGAAGCCGCAGGGTCCGACGATGACCTTCTCGGCGAGCGAGCGGGTGCCGATGAAATTCATCAGGAAAACGGGACGGGCGCCCATGGCCACGACGTCCCGCATGGCTCCCCCGCCCCCGGTCGCGGCCGCGTCGTACGGCCTGGGGACGCAGGGCGAGCAATGGCTCTCCATTTTACCGATGAATGTCCCCTTGACGCCGGGAAACTTGAAGGCGGCGGCGTCGTCGCCCGGGCCGACGATCAGGGCCTTGGGAAAAAGCTTGCCGACCTTCTTGTTCAAGGCCTCGATGGCCTTGAAATCGACGGCCTTGTCGATGTTGTGATGAAGATGGACGAAGAGAGCGTGCATCAGGGCTTTTTCGATGGTTTTCATTCCTCTCCCTCCTTGACAACAGTGATGTCGAGCATCATTCGAGCCTCATCTTAGCCCAGGCGGAGGGCCTTTGCAAATTGAAAACTTCGGCGTTATTTTTCGATCATTTTGTATTGATAAAAGACGGCGTTATTTCGCTCCCAGACGAAGAGGGTGTCGCCGAAGATCCGGATCCCGTGGGCCAGATGGTTGAGCGGGATCGCGCCGAGGAAGACGCCGTCGGCGTCGAAGACCTCGAGCTTGTGGATGTCCATCTTGGCGATTTTCCCTTCCTGCGTTCTCCGGGTGGCCCCGCCGACGGACAGGGTCATGGTCTGCTCTTCCTTGGCCATTTGCCGGTTGTAGGTGTTGACCCAGACCCGCCCTTTCGCGTCCGCCGTGATCCCCATCGAGACCATATTGAGGGTCGGCGCTTGGACGGACGTCCCCTTCTCGTCGCTCCTGACGAAACCCTTGTCGATGACCTCGGTCCCGTAATTGAGCGCCCGGTCGGCCCGCCAGAGGGGAGCCCCGTCGGGCGAGTATTTATCGATCCGGTTCTGGTACCAGAAGCTGAGATAGATGTTCCCGGCCGGATCGGCGTCGAGCTCGAAGTTGTTGGCCGTCGAATTGAGGAGGGCGTCCTTGTAATCCGTCACTGCCCCGAAGGCTTTCTTGACGTTCCCGTTGATGTCGATCTGTTCGAGGAGCGGCGGGAGGTTTTTCGGCTTCTCCTTGGCTTCCCGGAGGCTGAGGGCGCCTCCCTTGAGGATCAACCCCGAGGGAAGCCGGCGGATCCGGAATATTCCGAAAGACTTCAGCTTGATTTGGCGCAAAGATTTGCCCGAGGTGTCCAGGAGCTGGATGCGGAGATTCCGGGCTTCGGCGACATAGAGGAGGTCCTGGCGGTCGATGTCGAGTGAAAAAGGCGACTGGAGCTCTCCCGGCCCCTGCCCGGGACGGCCGATCGTCTGGAGGTATTTGCCGTCGGGCCCGAGCTTCTGGATCTGGTTGTTGCCGACGTCGAGGACGTACAGGTTTCCCGCCGAATCGACGGCGATGTCGTAGGGAGACCGGAAGGCGAGGTTCGGGTCCTGCTCGTCCAGCCCGCCGATCGTCCGGACGAGCTCGAGCCTTACCGCCGGCTCGCGCCCCCACCGTCCGGCCTTCTCGTTGTGGACGATCCTGACACCGTCGACGGTTTCTATTTTCTGTCCCGCGAGGGCCCATGGAATCGCCAATAGGGCCGCCGCGACGAAGGTCAGGATGAGGACCGTCCGATAAGCTTTCATTTTCCCCTCCACGATAGGGCATTATACCACCAAGGCGAAACGCGAATCGTGGCGCCTCTTCGTTCGTCTAATGAGACTCGCCGATTTCGTACTTGACCAGGGAGATCAAGTCGTCCTCGTCCGCTTCGAGAAGGTAGAGAAAATTTCCGTGAACGGCCATCGGAGCATAGTATTGGGGATTCGTCCGCCGGATTTTAAAAAGGGGCAAAAAGAAATTGTCGAGGTAGCGCCCCTCCCGGTCGAAAACGTCGACCAGGATTCCTTTTTGGGGGTCGATGGTCGAAGTCACGGCCCAAAGCCTGTCTCCCCGCCAAAGAAGCCGGCAGAGGTCGTTGTGGAATTTCGGGATGAGCTCGGCGGGATAGCCGGGCGGCGCTTTGGCCTCGTATCTCACCCGGTCGTAATCCCTCCGGAAACTCCGGACAACCCGGCCCGTTTCGAGGTCGAGGAGCCGGATCAGGTATTGAGGCGAATGAAACAGAAAGACCGACCGATCGCCGGCCGCCGCGGGCATGGCCCGGGAGATCGTGCTTCTCGAAACCGACCGAGTCCCGAAATGAAGGGCCTCCGTGACGGGAAATAAAAACGGGGTGAGGACGGCTTCTCCCTTCTCAGGGACGATCACCAGGCGGCGCTCTTCCTCGACGATCCCGCTGATCCGGGTCTTCGGCTTTTCCGTCTCGATTTCGTATCGGAGGAAAAAGCACCTGCCGCCGAACGCTCCCAGCAGCGCGCCCAGGAAACCCTGGACGATTTTCTTGTCGTCGAGCGTCCGGCCGTCGAGGTCGATCCGGATGAGCTTATAGTTGTTCGAAGACCAAAGGACGATGTCGTTCTCCCGGACGACGACGTCGGTCAGGTTGTCGTCGAGCTCGCCCGGCCCCTGCCCTCTCTTGAGGAGGTTCCTGACAAATCTCCCCGCCGGGTCGAACTTCAGGAGTTGCTTGAACTCCTGGACATACACCGATCCGTCGTGTCCCGTGAAGACATTGAAAGGCTGGACGAAGAAGAACCTGTTTTTCTCGTCCGTAATCCGGGCGATTTCCTTGAGAGGGACGACCCGCCCCGCCTTCGGGTTCGGCGGGTTCTTGGGGTTTTCGATGACTTGGGAAGCAACGGCCGTCGCCGAAGCCGACAGGAGCATGGCCACGGCCCCGAGCCGACCGAGACGCGAAGCCGCTTTTCTGGTCCGCTTGGGCAAGGATTCTCTGATCATTTCTTCAGCGCCTCGATCCTCTCGGCCGCGTTCCGGTTGCCCGGATTCAAGGCGAAGGCTTTCTCGTCGTGGCGCAGGGCGAGCTCTTTTTCGCCCCGGCCCAGGTAAACGGAGGCAAGGCGCGCGTGGGCGTCGGAAGAGTCCGGGAAGAACTCGACCCCTTTCTTGAAGATCGCCGGGAGCATGGGATTTTTCGCCTCCGACCGATATTCGTAAGCGAAAACGTCGATGAAGAATTCGGTGACCAGGCCGGCGACGTTCTGGAGGACGTCTACCTTGTAAGTCCGCTCGGCCAGGCTTCGGGGTTGCTGGGAAAAGACGAGGGCGGGCGGCGACAGCCCCACCGCCAAAATGCCGATTCCTCTCGGAGCCATCGTAACCTCCTTGGCGAAAGCGAGGAGGCCCTCGAGCGATCAGGCCTCAATGAACAGAATAGAGGAAATCCCTTTCTAATACGAACGGCAACGGAGAAATCATAACGCTCCCGCCATTGACAATACACATTGATATGATTATCATACACATTGGAGGGAGACATGAGGACGAACATCGAAATCGACGACCGCCTGATGGAGGACGCCAAAAGGGCGTCCGGTTTGCCGACCAAGAAAGCGGCGGTCGAAGCCGGTCTCAAATTGCTCATCCAGGTCCGCGGCCAGGCAACCGTCCGCCGTCTGCGCGGCAAGATCGCCTGGGAAGGCGACCTCGACGAGTTACGGGCGTCTCGCTCGGTCTGACCGAGACGCCGATGGTCATCGTCGATACGACCGTTTGGATCGACTATTTTCGGGGAACGATCAATCCCCCGACGGAATGGCTGGACCGGGAGTTGGACCGCCGCCGCATTGGCCTCACCGACCTGATCCTCTGCGAAATCCGGCAAGGCGTTCCCAATGAGCGTCAGGCCGAGCGGACATTGGCCGCTCTCCAGAAATTCGAAATCTATCCCCTGGGGGGAATCGAGCTTGCCGTCGCCGCCGCTCGGAATTTTCGGCTTCTGCGCTCGCGCGGCCGTGTCGTCCGAAAACTCGTGGACAGCCTGATCGCCTCGTTCTGCATCCTGAACGGCTTCACATTGCTCCACAACGACCGTGATTACGACCCCTTCGAGGAATTCCTCGGGCTGAAAACGATCCGCGAATAGTCGTTCCGGCGGTTAATCCCGGATGATGAAGAGGAGGTTGTCCTTGCGGTCCCGCCAGTGATAGCCGAGGCTGAAGGGGAGCGGCTTGGCCGCGCCCGGCTCGCGGTAGGCGGCCGCGAGGTCCTCCTGATCGACCCCGCTGAAATCCTTGATCGGCTTCTCGTAGACGCCGTACAGCCGGACGTTCCATCCTTTCTGGAAATATCGATAAGGAACGCCCGTGTCGTCCTCGAGGATGTAACGGCTCTTGGACAGGATGAGATTCCGGATCCGGCTGAAAGTCTCGTACTGAAGGAGATAGGAGGCCGATTTGATGAACGTCGTCACCTCGGGGAGCTTGTCCAGATAGCGGAAGAAAGGCTTTTCGGGGAGGAAGACACCGTCCTCCAGGTCGCCGGAGAAATAGTAGAGGGTCTGGATCTTATCCGCCCCGGCGGCGACGAAGTCGATCCGGATCCCCTTCGGCCTTCCGGCTTTCTCGTCGAGCGTCGGATAGGGCGTTTCGAGAAGCCCGCCTTCCGGGGTGAAATCGACCCGGCGGACGGCGGCGATGGAATTTCCCGATTTCGCCAGGAAGAAGGCGATGACCGGGAGGACGCCGTCGAGCTGGGGCAGGCTCGCGTCCATGTGGCCGGTGATGAAATAGCTCCGCATGAAGAAATCGGCCAGAGCGGCGTTCATCAGGGCCAGGTAGCCTTCGATTTGGGACGGCGTCATCGGCAGGAGGACGGGGAGGTTGCCGACGGCCTCCAGCCCGAGAAGGACGTACGTTTCGGCCTTGGGAAAAAGGCGAAAGACGGTAATGAAATCCGGACCGCCGAAGGGGTAGAAAACAACCCTGGCCGAGCCGCTCGGCTCGGCGAGCTCCGTCTTGGCCCAGTCCGTCATCGGCTTCAGGCGGTCTTCCTCGACCGCGGCCCAATTCGTCTCGACCGCCGCCGCGTATTCCTGCCAAACGGGCGTCTCCCGGAGAGGCCGATACGATTCCGACTCGGAAGGCAGGCCGCTGAGGAACCTGGCGATTTCGTTGTGGGGGATATCGAGAGAAACGGCCTTGCGTTCCGGCGGCGGAGGCGGAGCCGCATGATTCGGAGGCGGGGATTCGTTTTCGGAACGACAAGAGAACAGCGCCAGGAACGAGGCCAGGAACACCGCCAAACCCGTTTTTATCTTCACCATCGTCTCTCTTTTTGAATACGTTCGGCCGTTCATTTTATTACAAGACCGGCCCGATGCCCATGGCTTCGCCGACAACGCTACTCATCGCCGGAGAACGATGGCGAAAACGGCCAGGCCGAGGGTTCGATTGTCGCCGGGATGGAGCTTCTCGTCCGGGACGAAGGTCGGCGAGGCGATCTCGACCCGGCAAAGGCGTCCCGGCGCGAAATCGAAAGCCGCCTCGAATTCGTGGACCTTTCCCGGAGAGGAGGGCAAAGAAAAAGTTTCGGCCCGGGAAAAATCCTCCCGCCCTTCGTCGAAGGCGGAAATCGCGAGGCGGAGCGGCGCGCCCTCTTCGAAGGGGGAAAAAAAGGAAACGCGGAGACGGCGGGCCGGGATCCGGGCATAGACATAGGACCAGGCCTCGCCCTTCGTCCAGCGCCCCCCGACGCCGTGGAGAGACGGCTCGAAGTCCCACCATCCCCGGCCGAACTTGTCCACGGCCTGTGCATCCCCGGCGAGGGGCCCGGTATCGAAGATGAAGACGTTCCCCTTGCAGCGCCGGCAGACGGCCTCGGTCATCGCGTCGGCCCGGACGGCCGCCCGCTTGGTTGAAGTCAGGGCCTCCTCGACCGTCATCTCGCCGATCGAGCCGATCTTCATTTCGCCTTCGTAGTCCAGGCAGCAGAGGACGAAGTCGCCGTTGGCCAGCAGGCCGAAGCTTTCGGCCATGAGGCACGTCCGGGGCTCTTGGCGTTCCTCGACGTAGACGAATTTGCCGGGCGGAAGGGCGGCCTTGAGGAACGCCGGGGCGCGGGTCCAGAGCTCGAGCGATTTGAAGATGAGGAAGACGTTGGGCAGGGCCATATATCCCCAGAAGACATCGTCCTTGAGGCGGTGAAAATCGGGGGGGAGCATGGCCCGGTTGACGGCGATTCTCGTTCCGATATGGTCTTTATAGATCGCGGCCGTCCGTTCCCTCTCGCGGGCGAAAGCGGGAGCGTGTTTTTTCTCCATGGCCGCGGCGAGGCGTTCGAGCCGCTGAAGCAGGCGGCCGATGAAATGCCGCTCCGCTTTTTCGTCCGGAAAATTCCTCCAAAGGTCGAGCCCGCCGTCGGCCTGGACGGTCCGGTCGTGGGCCAGGACGTAGTTCGTGGCGACGTGGATCTCGAGCCTCGTCCCGCTCCCCAGCCGGAATTTATCCTCGACGACGTCGAAGATCAGGCCGAAGAATTTCTTGAAGGGCATCTTCGGATAGCCCCTCATCTCGTAGGAGCGGCGGGTGGCGGTTTGAAGGCTGAGGGCCAGGGTGACGTTGTCGTGGCGAAGGATCTCAGCCCGGACGGAAGGGTCGGCGAGGAGGGTCATGTTCGTGATGAGGGTCACGGGATGGCCGGCTTCCTCGAGAAGGTCGAGATAGGCGAAGACGCGTTTGTTGAGGAGGGGCTCGCCGAGGACGTTGAGGAGGACGGGGGCCTTGATCCCCAGGGCACGGAGCTCGCCGAGAAACCGGCGGGCCGTCTCGTCCGGCAGGTGGCCCTTGGGCCGGCGGAGGACGTCGGACGGGCAGAAGGCGCAGTGCATGTTGCAGTGGCTCGTCAGCTCGAGAAAAAGCGTCCGGGGGGGGAGGCCGTCGGGGATTGGTGCCTTCGCCATGAAGTCTCATTATACCCCGCTCCGGGATTTCCTTGACAGCCCCGGGGATCGGGCATTAAAGTTCAGGACGATGAAAAGCATCCGCGCGGCCGGCCGGATCATTTATTTCCTGGCACTGGCCGCCTCTCTGGCTGTCTTTGTCCACCTCCGCCGGCTCGCCCCCGCGTTCACCTTCCGCCTCCACGCTTACCTCCCCTCCCTGGTCTCGCTCCTCGTTTCGGCGGTCCTCATCATGTTCCTCCTCATGGGATTGTGGGCCCTCTCGAGCCAGATCTGGACGAAAAACAGCGGATTGAAATACAAAGAGGCCCTGGCCCTCGACCTCCCGACGTACGGGCCGATGATCTTCTTCCTCGCCGCCCCGCTCGCCCTGTCGAAATATCTCGATAGGGACGACCTTCAAATCCGGCTCGGCCTTCTCCTCGCCGGAGTCGTCGCCGCCGTCCTCTATCTCAAGGCGGCCCGGGTGGCCGAGGTCGAGGGCGAGGGCAAATCGCGGTGGGGCGAAAAGACCATCGGCCGCTTCATCGCCTGGCCCCTCCGCCGGCGGTTGGCCGCTCTCTTCCTCCTTTCCCTGGCCGTCTCGAGCGGGGGCGCCCTCCTCATCAACGCCAGGGGCGTCTCCTTCGGCGGCGACGAGCCCCATTACCTCCTCATGACCCACAGCCTCCTCAAGGACGGCGACCTCGAGCTTTCGGCGAATTACGAGCGGCGCGACTTCGAGGCCTATACGCCCCCCCAGGCGCCCATCCGCCCGCACCAGGTTCCGGGGAGAAAACCCGGGCATCAATACTCGTTCCACTCCCCCGGCGTCTCGGTCCTCCTCCTTCCCTTCTACGCCCTCGGCCTGGCTCTCGGAAAGGGAGCCCTCGTTTTCCTCGTCCGTTTCGGGATGGCCGTCTTCGGCGCCCTCCTGGGGATTCAAATCTATCTCTATGCCAGGCGGGAATGGGGCCGGGAGAGGCTCGCCCTCGGCCTTTGGGCCCTGGCCGGCTTCACCGCCCCGCTCTTTTTCTACTCCCTCCACGTCTATCCGGAGCTCATCGTCGCCCTTCTGTCCTTGACGGCTTTCCGTCTCATCCGGTTCTCGCCCCGTTTCCCGACCGGCCGCATCGTCCTCCTCGGGATTCTCATTTCCTCCCTCGTCTGGTTTCACGCCCTGAAGTATTTCTTCCTCCAGGGGCCTCTCTTTCTCGTCGCCCTCTGGGCGGTTTGGAAAAAAGGGGAAGCGAAGGGACGCCTCGGCCGGATCCTCGCCCTCGCCGCTCCTTCGGCGGCCGTCCTCGCCCTCTATTTCCTTTTCCAATACGCCCTCTACGGCTCGCTCAATCCGACTTCGGTCTCGTGGCAGGGGGCCATGGACGGACGCCAGTCCCTCGGCTTCCTGAAAGACCTCCTGACCGGGATCCCGTTCCGCTTCCGCTGGGAAACCCTGGCCGGCTATTTCCTCGACCAGAGGGACGGCCTCCTCCTTTATGCCCCCCTTTACTTCTCGGCCTTTCTCGGCTTGGTGGAGATATTCCGCCGTCGGGCCGGGCACGCCGGACTTCTTCTCTTCGTCGCCGGGCCTTACGTCCTCGTTTCGGCCTTCCTGACCCAGCGGACGGGATACGCCCCTCAGGCCCGGCCTCTTGTCGCCGTGACGTGGGTCCTCGTCATCTTTCTCGGCTTTTTCCTGGCTGAGGGGAAAAAGAGGATCTTCCGGCTTCTCTTCTACGGCGACACGGCCCTGAGTTTTCTATTCGTCTGGGTGCTTTTGAAGCATCCCTTCGCCCTCTACCAGGAGACGACGGCCGGGGCAACCGAGAGGGCCGGCGACCTCTTCGTCACCCTAAGCAACCTCCATCTCTACCTTCCCAACCTCCTCCCCTCATTCCTCAAGGTCGAGGAAAGCCGCTGGCTGCCCAACCTCGTCTGGCTCGTCGGCCTGGCCTTTTTCGTCCTGGCCTATCTCGCCGTCCGGAAGCACGATTTTCGACTCCCTTTCGGCGCCCACGCCGCCCTCGCCGGCGCTCTCCTGGCCGGCTTCGCGGCGATATATGTCCTCTCACCCCGGGCCGTCCTCATGTCGCCCCGGCCGGCGGCGCTCGAATCGGGAGACAAATGGACCTTCCACTCCCTCTCCAGGGTCGCCCGGATGGAGTCCCCCGCCCGGTTCTCCATCCTCCAGGACAACCGGGATTACAACTTCTACTTTTCCACCCGCCGGCCTTTCGACGCCCTCGAAGTCGAGTTCGGTTCGACCCGCGGGGATTACGACCTCCGCTGCGCCCTCTTCGACGAGCCGGCCTTCGAGGCCTCGAGCCGGGGCGAGGTCCTGACCCGGACGGTCAAACCGATGCTCTTCTACCGGTGGAAGGGGGCCTGGCTGGCCCGGGTCTCGATTCACCTCGAAAGGAGATCGGCCGTCGAAACGGCCGTCACTCCGTACGTTTTCGCGATCCGCCCCGCCCGTTGAACATCTCGAACCGGGCCCAGCCCTTCTTGTGGAGCTTGAACTTAACGAGCGTCTTAAGGATGGACAGGCCGTAGACGATGCTCCGCTTGAGGCCGATTTGGGAAGCTTCGGGGAAGTAGCGCGTCTCGATCGGGATCTCCCGGATCCGCATCCCGTGGAGGACGCCCTGGGCGATGATCTCCGAGTCGAAGACGAAATCGTTCGAATTGGCCATGAAGTTGACGGTCTCGAGGTAGCGGCGGGAATACGCCCGGAGTCCCGAATGGTATTCGGTCAGGTACATGTAAAATGTCGCGTTTTCGAAGGCCGTGAGGAAGATATTGGCCAGGTACTTCCATTTAGGCATTCCCCCCTCGAGCGGCCGGCCGCCGAGCATCCGCGAGCCGAAGACGGCGTCGCACTCGCCGTTGAGGAGGGGGAGGACGAGCTGGGGGATGACCCGCGGGTCGTACTGGTGGTCCGGGTGGACCATGATCATGATGTCCCCGCCGAGCCGGAGGGCCTCGGCGTAGCAGGTCTTCTGGTTTCCGCCGTAGCCCATGTTCCTGTCGTGGCCGAAAACCTTGAGGCCGAGGCGGCGGGCCAGGTCGACGGTTCCGTCCCGGCTGTTGTCGTCGACAAGGAGGATGTCGTCGATCCAGGCCCGGTCGATGTCGTGAAGCGTCCGCTCGAGCGTCTTCTCGGCGTTGTAGGCCGGCATGACGACGATGACTTTTTTGGTCCGGGCCGGGGCGTCCATGCAGCTCTTTCGGTGCAAATCTTATCATAATCAAGACGGGGACACATCACTTATATGTCCGCTTTTGGACAATTAAGTGATGTGTCCCCGCCTTTCTGATAAGATGAGGACGATGAACCGGAGAGACGTTGGGGCGACGGCCCGGCTCGTCCTGGCCGGGGCCGGCCTCGCCGTTGCCGCAGCGACAGCCATCCAATCGCGGTCCGCGACGATCCTCAACCACAGCTTCCATATTTCCGGCTCGTCGCTCGCCGTTTTCCTAGGCCTTTGGGCCTTCGCCGCGGCCGCTCTCCTCCTCGGAAGGCGTTTTTTCGCCCGGCGCGATTTCCGGCTTCATGGCCTCGAGGCCGTGAACGGACGGGAAGACTTCGTCCGGGCGAGTACGCCCTTCCTCGTCCTCCTCGCGGCGCCCTTTCTACATGCCGACTACCTGACCCGGAGCGATTTCCGGGCCCGCCTCGGCATCCTCCTCGGCCTCGCCTTCGCCGCCGCTGTCTATCTCTGGGTTTCAGTCCGCCGCCCCCTTCGGGAACCCCGGCCCGGATTCTTCCGGACGCGCCTCGACCGCTTTCTCGCCCTCCCCCTCCGCCGGAGGCTCGCCGCCCTCTTTCTCGCCGCCTTTCTCGTCTACGGCCTCTCGGCCGCCCTCCTCGTCCTCGAGGGCGAGACGTTCTCGGGCGACGAGCCGAACTACCTCCTGACTTCCCACAGCCTCCTTTTCGACGGGGACATCAACGTTTTCAACAACCACGCGGGACGGGATTACTTCCATTTCTACGCCCGCAAGGACAATCCCCGCCTGAGGATGGGGATCTACGCCCGGCAGGGAAGGCGCGGCCAGGGGCACATCTATCCCATCAACCTCCCCGGGATCTCGGCCCTCCTGGTCCCCTTCTACGGCCTGAGCCAGCTCGTCGGCGAAGGATTCCTCCGGACCTTCCTCCTCAAGATCAGCCTGGCCGTCTGGGCCGTCCTCCTCGGCCTCCAACTCTATCTCCTGGCCCGCGACCTCTGGGGGAGGGAAAAGCTCGCTCTTGGCCTGTGGGGGCTTTATGCCTTCAGCACGCCCGTCCTTTTTTACGCGATCCATCTCTACCCCGAAATCCCCATCGCCCTTTTCTCGGTCTATATCTATCGGATGGTCCGGAGGAAACGCCCTCTCCGCAACGGCCATCTGATTTTTTTCGGCGCCCTCCTAGGGACGTTTTTCTGGTTCGGGCTGAAATACAACCTCATCTTCTGGCCCCTCCTGGCCGTGGCCGCCTATTATCTCTGGACGACGCACCGGATGCGGGCCCGGATATGGCTCATGGCCGTCCCGGCCCTCATGGGAATGGCGACGTTCTATTACGGGGTCTGGGACATGTACGGGACGCCCTCGCCCTTCGCCGTCTATGAAGGGACGATCACCGCGTCCGAGGCTCGGGAGCTGACGAACGCCTTCCTCGAGCTTCCCTTGGCTTCCCGGATCGAGACTTTCCTCGACTATTTTCTCGACCAGCGCGACGGCCTTTTCCTCTACGCCCCCTTCTATGCCTTCGCCCTGCTCGGCCTCGTCGAGATGGTCCGGCGAGCGCGCAAGGAGCTCATTGGGATGCTCCTCATCGCCGGGCCCTTCGTCCTCAACTACGCCTTCTTCACCCACCGCCAAGGCTACTGCCCCCAGGCCAGGGTCCTGGCCCCCCTGTCATGGATCGGAGCGGTGGCCGTGGGATATTTCCTCGCCCACAACGGGAGGCGGTTTTTCCGCTGGCTGTTCGGCGCGGCCGCCGCGGCGGGGACGGCGGTTTCGCTCGTCCTTCTCCGCCATCCCGCGTTCCTCTACCAGCCCACGACCCACGATTACACCCAGCGGGCGGGAGACCTGTTCGTCCACCTGAGCAACATCCGCTTCTTCCTGCCCTCCCTCCTCCCCTCGTTCATCAAGGTCAATAACGCGGGGTATTGGCCGAACTACGTTTGGACGGCGGCCGTGGCCGTCTTCGTCGCCGTCTATCTCCTGACGAAAAACAGGGATCGGGGTCCGTCGAAGCCCGCCTTCCACGCCGCCGTGGCGGCCGTCCTTCTCGCCGCCGGGATATTCCTCTGCGTCCTCTTTCCCCGGACGGCGCTCTTTCCCTCCTGGACCGTCCGGTTTTCGGGAGGGGGGTCGCTCGGTTTCTACCTGATGCCCATGGGGAGGGGCGTCGTGGCCAAGAACGAGGCCGAGATGTATCTCCACTTCGCGAAATCCTACCGGTTCCTCTTCAGCTCCAGGACGCCCCTCGAGGCGGTCAAGCTCAGGTACGGATCGGTCAAGGGCGAGCACGAGATCCGGGCCGGGTTTTTCGACCTCCCGCTTTTCGAGGCGAGGACGAACCGGGAGATGGCCGAGAGGGTATTCACGCCCGCGGCAGCGTATCGATGGCGCGGCCTTTACGTCTACGACCTGACCGTCGACTTGAGGAAATATTCGGACGAAAACCTTCTCGAGGACCCCTATCTCGTCCAGATCCTCCCCCTCCGGAAATAAAGAGAAAACGCTTCTCTCTGAGGCTTCGAGAAGCGTTTTCTCTTATTCTTATCTGGGGTAGGCGTCGAGGTCCAGGGTCGAAGGGATTCTTTTCCGGCTCTTGACGATCGTCCAGGCCAGGGCCCCGACCATGGCCGCGTTGTCGGTGCAGAGCTTGGGCGAAGGAATGGCGAAGCCGAATCCTTTTCCCGCAGCCAGCCTCTCGAACTCCGCCCGGAGCCTTTTGTTCCGGGCGACGCCGCCGCAGAGAATCAGGGATTTCGGCTCGACGACCTCGGCCGCCCGCCCGAGATTTTTTAGGAGGGAGCGGACGACGGCGTTCTCGAAGCTCGCCAGGAAGTCGGCGAGATGGGGCCCGTCCTTGGAGATTTTCTCCGAGCGGATGATCCGGAGGGCGGCTGTCTTGAGCCCGCTGAAGCTGAAATCGAAGCTGCGGTCGGACATCCGCGGCAGGCCGAAGGCGAACCGCGCCGTATCTCCGGCCGCCCCGAGCTTCTGGATGACGGGTCCTCCCGGATAGCCGAGCTCCAGGAATTTGGCGATTTTGTCGAGGCATTCTCCGGCGGCGTCATCGCGGGTCTTGCCGAGGAGACGGTAGGCGAGCTTTTTCCTCAAGACGAAGAGCGACGTGTGCCCCCCCGAGACGACGAGGGCGAGCATCGGAAATTCCAAGTCCGGCCTCTCGAGGAACGCGCTCTCGATATGGGCCTGGACGTGATCGATCCCCAAGATCGGCTTGCGGTGATAATAGGCCAGCCCCTTGGCGAAGCACAAGCCGACGAGGAGCGAGCCGATGAGCCCCGGCCCCTGGGTGACGGCGAAATAGTCCATTGCCTCGAGCGGAAGTCCCGCGGCGGCGAGGCTCTCCCGAACGACCGGGACGATCGCCCTGAGGTGCTGGCGCGAGGCGAGCTCGGGGACGACCCCGCCGAAGGGGGCGTGGATTTCGTCCTGGGAGAGGACGACGTTGCTCAGGATCGAGAGGTCGTCGCGGACGACGGCCGCCGACGTCTCGTCGCACGAGGTTTCGATAGCCAGAAGACAAGAAAGACGGGGACACATCACTTATTTCTCCCGAAATAAGTGATGTGTCCCCGTCTTATCGAACGGAGGCCGGACGATGCCCTCCTCGGTGATGAAAGCCGTGATGTAGCGGACCGGGGTGACGTCGAAAGCCGGATTCCGCACCGCCGCCGCCGGGGGGACGATGAGCCGGCCGTTGACCTCCCGGACCTCGGCCGCGGGCCGCTCCTCGATCGGAATCCCCGACCCGTCGGCCAGGGAAAAATCGAAGGTCGAGAGCGGAGCGGCGACGTAGAACGGGATCGCGTTCTCGCGGCAAAGGACGGCGACGGTGTACGTCCCGATCTTGTTGGCCGTGTCGCCGTTCCGGACGATCCTGTCCGCCCCGACCACGGCCAGGCTGACCTCGCCCCTTTGCATCAGCCAGCCGGCCATGTTGTCGGTGACGACCCGGTAGGGAACGCCGATTTTCTCCATCTCCCAGGCCGTCAGCCGGGCGCCTTGGAGGAACGGCCGCGTCTCGTCGACCAGGACGCTGATTTTCTTCCCCCCTTCCCAGGCCGCCCGGATGACGCCGACGGCCGTCCCGTATCCCGCCGTGGCCAAGCCGCCGGCGTTGCAGTGGGTCAGGACGGTATCGCCGTCCTTGACGAGGGCCGCGCCGTTCGCCCCGATCCGGCGGCAGATCCTCTCGTCTTCGCGTTCGATGGTCAGGGCTTCCTCGACAAGCCTCTTCTTGAGGTCGGCCAAGGGGAGAGGCCGGCTCATCCGAAAAACGCGGTCCATCCGTTCGAGGGCCCAGAAGAGGTTGCGGGCGGTCGGCCGGGTGCGCTCGAGGCGTTTGGCGATTTTCGAGTATTCAATCGTCAGGTCGGCGCTGGGCTTGAGGTTCAAAACGCCCAGGGCGACGCCCATGGCCGCGGCGATGCCGATCGCCGGAGCTCCGCGGATGACCATCGTCTCGATGGCCCGGGCGACCTCCTCGACGGTCCCGCACTCGACGTACGCCTCCTCGAGCGGAAGCCGCCGCTGGTCGATCATGACGACCTTTCCGTTCGCCCACTCGATCGTCGGTTTCATCTCTCCCATCCGATCTCAGAAGGGGGACACTTTAATGTGTCCCCCATCTTCTCTCCTAGAACTCGACGAGGCCGGCGAGCTTCAGAATCTGGAGATAGTTCATGATCCCCTGGACCGTGGACCGCCGCGTCGACTGGGCGTCGAGGAGGGCCTTGAGCTCGAGAACATTGTGTTTGCCGTTGCAGAGCCGCTGGAGCTCGTTGGTGTCCGAGACTTCGCTGGCGTAGGGATATTTCGCCCGCTCCTCCGCGGGAACGGCGTTGAGGAGATTCCGGTAGCCCTGATATCCGCCCTCCCTGACCTTGGCCGTCGCCCTCGGGACGACCTTCATCGCTTTCTTTTCGACGTCGGAGAGGACGAGGACGACCGGCTTCTGGCCGAGCTTCTTGGCCGCGGCTTCCATGTGGGCCTGGAGAGTGGCGAGATGGGCCGCTCCGAGGGCGACGGCC
>Ga0208047_1000077_pt1 | contig 35317 bp, 36 predicted proteins | sample Kivu_220m_FD_184162 | JGI IMG/M metagenome (GOLD analysis project Ga0208047, IMG submission 184162) | Freshwater microbial communities from Lake Kivu, Western Province, Rwanda to study Microbial Dark Matter (Phase II) - Kivu_220m (SPAdes)... | ecosystem: Environmental > Aquatic > Freshwater >...
CGCGGTCGAATTCAGGCACCCATCGTGGCTGGAATCCAGCACATGGGCAATCCTGACCAAGTACAACGCCGCCTATTGTGTGGTCGATGAGCCGCTTCTCCCACCTGAGGTTCATGTGACTTCAGATATCGGATACATACGCTGGCACGGTAGAGGAGACAGACTCTGGTACGACTACCGTTACACACAAGACCAACTCACTGACTGGTTGCCAAAGATAGAAGAAATGCGCACCAACACCAAACAGACCATTGGCATCTTCAACAATCACTTCCGAGGCTACGCCCCCGAGAACTGCATTCAAGCGATGAAGATGCTCGGGCTTTCAGAGAAGAAACACGACATGACTCTAAAGAGAATACAGGATCATATCGAGGGTAGGTTCTCTCAATCACCAGGAGACAAGATGACGCTCGATCGATTCACCGGCCCCTAGCAATGATTAAGAGCGCCCTCTTGGACTCAACGGAACGGGATGATCATGCTTGACGGAAGAACTGAACCCGTTCAAGATTGCGCAAGAGCAGCTCGACATGGCTGCTAAGCTACTGAAATTGGATCCCGCCGTCCACAGCCTTCTGAGAGAACCGAAACGTGTACTAGAGGTTACGTTTCCAGTAAGGATGGACAATGGGCAAGTCAAGACCTTCAAAGGCTTCAGAGTTCAACACAGCGACGCACGTGGCCCGTGCAAGGGAGGAATCCGGTTCCACCCACAAGAGACGATCGACACTGTCAAGGCTCTGGCGGCGTGGATGACGTGGAAGACCGCCTGTGTCGGTATACCCCTTGGCGGAGGAAAGGGAGGAGTGATCTGTGATCCGAAGCAGATGTCTCGTGGCGAACTGGAGAGACTCAGCCGAGCGTACATCGACGCTATCGGCGCAATAATCGGGCCTGAGCTCGACATACCCGCACCCGATGTCTACACGGATCCACAAATCATGGCGTGGATGATGGATGAGTTTTTCAAGATCAAAGGATACAACGCGCCAGGCGTCATCACTGGCAAGCCAATACCACTGGGTGGATCACAGGGAAGAGGAGACGCAACAGCACGCGGAGCCGTATACACGATACGTGAAGCTTCAAAGAGACTCAGTATCCCCCTCAAGGATGCCACAGTCGCAATCCAAGGCTACGGAAACGCAGGATCATACGCGGCCATACTACTGCAGGAAATGGGAGCCCGAATTGTTGCGGTGAGCGACTCGAAAGGAGGAATACTGAGTGAGAAGCAACTCGGCCCAAAGGGCGTGCTCGAGCACAAGCAGAGGACCGGAAGCGTGGTCGGATTCCCGGGCACGAAAGCAATCACAAACGAGGGCCTGCTCGAACTGCAATGTGACATCTTGGTTCCTGCAGCACTTGAGAGCGTCATAACTGGCAAGAACGCATCCCAGATCAAGGCGAAGATCGTTGCTGAAGTTTCCAACGGTCCGACAACACCCGAGGCTGATGCTGTCCTGTTCAAGAACAAGGTCTTCGACATTCCTGACTTCCTGTGCAACGCCGGCGGAGTGACCGTTTCATACTTTGAGTGGGTACAGAACATCTATGGCCTCTACTGGCCGGTGGAGGAGATCCACGAACGATTGGACAAGATCATGACCAAGGCATTCAATGATGTCTACGACATGCATGTGAAACAGAATGTGAACATGCGAATGGCCGCGTACATGCTCTCAGTCCAACGAGTCGCTGAGGCGATGAAACTGAGAGGTTGGGTCTAGCCCGCCTCTCACAACTCCGCCTTCCGAACCCCTGCAGGCGCTCTTCCGCAAAGGTCTAGAGCCTATCCACAGCTCCGCGCCATTCCCGATTCGCTGTAGTACTCATCGTGAGGGAATCCCTTTGACTCGTTCATTCAAGTTCTTACCCTTCGGAAGGGAATTCCGATTTGGCGGCAAGAAAGAGAAGAGAGTGCTTGATCTTGTCGCTGAACATCTCGCAATAGTTCAGAAATGTGCCAAGGAGCTGAAACAGATTGTCAGTTCGATGGAGCACATGAACTGGGTCCTAGTCAAGACCCAAGCTGAAACTGTCTCCAGGTACGAGAAGATGGCCGATGACATTCATCGAGAAGCAGTCATCCAGATCGCACAAGGAGCGTTCTTCGCGGGAATGAGAGAGGACTTCCTAGACTTGGTCGAGCAAATCGATGAGATCGCAGACGCTTCGCAGGATGCCGCTCGCGTGATCTCAGAAGCTCCTGTCGAACGTCGCGCTTTGGACTGTCTCTACGAGGGAGATCCCACGCTACACAGATTCGTTGAAGGCATTGACACATGCGTTGCAACTCTCGCCGAATCAGTCAAATCACTTCGGACTGACGCAGAGACTGCGGTGGCCAAGGCACTTGAGGCTGAGAGCATAGAGGAATCGGTTGACCAGATCAAGGCGGAGCTGATTTCTAGGCTTTCCGCGCGCAGACCTCAGATCGATGTATTCTCGTACCTTCAAGTTAGAGAACTGATCCTGAAGCTCGACGATGTCGCAGATGCTGCTGAGAATTGCTCCGACCTCGTCATAACAATCGTTGTGAAAGCAGTGTCGTGAAAAACGCCGTAGATATACATCGTTAGTGCAAGCACTGCTCATTCAAGGAAAGGCCTATCAATCCAGCAGGCGTGAGATACTGCGGCGAACAATAACTCGATCCCTATCGAATCGAGAGCTCGGTCGACCACAAATGCGATGCCCCCTGTGCGGATGCGAAATGGCCAGACTCTCCGGATCGAGCAAACGAAGAGTCAACGAGCTCGTTTACTACTGCGAGAAGCATGGCCTACTGAACAAGACCGCAGACGCCAAAGTCAAGGCGACCGAGATCACGAAACGACCCGCCTCGCTTCGAACGGAATGAGCTTTTCTCCAAGCATCACCAGCTAAGCGATAGGGAGATTCAGGGCGATCGCCTTTGACTGCAGATCTCTACCTATACGTAGCTCTAGCTTCTGCGATGCTGCTTTCTGCAGTGCTTGGCGGAAACAACTTCTCGACGTGCCTCGGCGCTAGCCTCGGCGCGGGAATCGTCAAGTTATCCAACGCGATACTGATAGCCTCCGCCGGGGTCACCCTGGGCACACTCCTCGAAGGGTACAAGCTATCGCACGTGGTGGACGGACAGATTCTTCCCACGCTGCCGCCTCTCAGCCTCATCGTGATTCTCGTCAGCAGCTTGCTGGTCATGACAGCTGTAACACTCCTCCGCCTTCCTCTCTCGCTGTCTCAGGTTCTGGTCGGCGCGGCATGGGGACTCGCACTGGCAACAAACACCCAAGTCGGCGGATTGTTCTCCATTGAAGTGATATTCTCCTGGATTTCATCACCGATTCTGGCATTCGCGATTTCTGCAGCGGTCGAAGTCGCTGTCCTGCGACTTGGAAGGAAAGTGAAGGACATCCTTGCTTTGAACCATCTGTACGCCATTCTGACGCTGACGGCTGGGTTCTATGCAGCCTACACTCTCGGCGCAAACACACTTGGCCTCGTCGTCGGACTGTTTCCTCAAGGTCTCGGAGGCCTCTTCACGCGTTCTCTTGTATTCTCGGTTTGTGCTGTAGCCGGAATAGCCTTCCTTAGCAGTGGCACGGTAAGAAGCGTGGCAGACAACCTGGTGGGCTTGAGCCCCTCAACGGCACTATCAGCCCAGTTCGGCGGGGCCTTGTCTGCGCATCTCTTCACGCAGTTGGGGTTACCGATTTCCATGTCTCAGGTGGTAATAGGAGGCATGGAAGGAGCCGCGTCGGCCAAGCGGATCACGGTCATGAACAAGCGCATCATACGGCAAATCATAGCTGGATGGACAATTGGACCACTCGCCGGGGCAGCAGTGTCATTCCTGCTTGCGAAGGCCATTTGAGAACAGCATCATCCCAGCAAACATGCACGAAGCTCGCCGGCCGAAAGCACAAATGATACCTCCCATCATAGTAGGCGAGCGACTTCCGACTAGGCACGAGATCGAGATGGAACACGAGAAATCCTGTGGCGCCGTCATATTCCGGATCGGAAACAGCATGAAGTATCTTCTCCTGCACTACGAAGCGGGGCATTGGGACTTCGTAAAGGGTCACGTCGAGAAGCAGGAATCGGAAGAGGAGACGGTCAGAAGGGAGATACTCGAGGAAACAGGGCTGAAGAACAACAGGTTCGTGAGCGACTTCAGAGAGCGAATCAGCTACTTCTATCGGAGACGTGGCGGGACTGTGTCGAAAGAGGTCGTGTTTTACCTGGTGGAGGCATTGGGAGAGGAGCCGGTCAAGATATCCGGCGAACATATCGGGTATGAATGGCTTCCGTATCGCGAGGCTTTCGAACGGCTCACGTACAAGAATGCCAAAGACATGCTTCGCAAAGCAGAGAGCCGACTGCGACACAAGAGATCTGTCATGGTCAGTCCGCTTCTCGATCCGCAAACAAAGTCACCGGACAAGGAATGACTTAGAACTCGTGAAGCGTGCGTTCCCACGGGTTCGGGAGGCGCACACACTGAACGCTGGGTCGCGACTCATCGTGCATCTCTCAGGCTTTAGCGCTGACTCGGTCTGTGGAGAATCGAACCCAAGGTGAGTCTGGCTTGCGGCAACCATTGGACTCGTTGCCAGACTGATGAGTGCAGCTGCCGCAGCCACTGCTGCTACGATCGTCTCGCATCTTCCATGTGTAGAACCGCGGGATCCTACACATACTCTGCTCGCCCTGACAAGGCCACATTTCGGCTGCTCATGGAGTCGGCCTGCCCAAGTGATAAAAATAGGTCACGCAACCGGAGGTGTTGTTGTGAAGTGATCTGCTTGGATCCAATAGTCACAATGAACTTGATACTGAGCGCCACGATATTGCTTTTGGCTCTGTATGTCTACAGCAAGAAGAAACTGGTTATGGCTCTGCTCATTGGACTTGCATTTGGTTTGTTCGCAGTCTCTCACCTTGCGACACTTCTCGGATTGGCTGAGGCGTTGCAGACATTTTTGATCGCAGTCAGAACGATCGCATACTTGCTGGTCATATACGCGCTTCTGAGACTGGCGTTGTCACCGTACTCGAAGGCGCAGTAGCCTGCGTGGCAAACATTCAATACCACACCCGCTCCCTGAATACATGCCGCAATGATAGCACTCTCAGAAATGACAAAGGATGAGATCACCTAGGGTATTTGAGCGGCAAGACACTGGTGTCCATACCCGCGAGTATGCGCCTCCGGCGGAGACTCTCAGGAATTGAACAGATGAGATCAACTCGTGTAGCAGAGTCAAATCATTGGGCGCTTGCTTACTGAGACTGTAGCGTCTTCTCGTACATCCTTCTGACGGTCCATCGTATTGCGTTCCTGATCTCATTGAGTCTCCTCTGATCGCCGTAGTTGTGGATCCGTAGAGTCTTCAGGGTCCCCCTGTCCTCATCGAGTTCATACGTCAAGACATCATTGGCACTCAGTTCACCGTTTCGAGCTGCCTCTTGGTCCTTCACATGCATCGGATCTAGAACACGTGCGACAAGAAACGCTCTCATAGGTGGAGACGCCGCATCGTACTTGGTGCCCGCATCCGGAACAAGAGTGATCTCCGACTCGGTGACTTTTAGATCTGCAAGGTGAATTCCCTCAGGGGTACTTATCGGCCAGGTCTCACCGGTCCCCGCTTCTGTGCTCTCGACTTTCTCCTGCTTTGAGGCCACCTCCGGCTCTGCAGTGATTTTCACCCGTTTGAAGCTCTTCTCCGCCAGCTGCGAGTCAACGATCTCAAGGAAGGATCTAAGCCGTTCGACCTCTCGTTCCGACTCTGCAATCTTCTTCTCAAGGTACGCCTTCATCTCGGCCAGACGCTTGAGATCCGAGTCCTCTTCCTTCGACAAGGCAGCCACCCGCATCCCAGACTGTCTGCGCTCGGACGCTATTAACAGAGCGAGTCAACGCGGCCCCTACGGTCATGGCAGAGAAGAAGGCCGGTGGCCTGATCCTACTTTCGCCGGACTCTCCGACGACCGCATCCGACTGCCACATCACGGTTTAAATACGATTCTGAATGCAGGTGGATCTTTGTGGGCGCAATTGACAGGTGAGCGCTTTAACTTACGCTAATTCTGCCTCATCTGTGACGAGACTCCCGAAATCGCAAGGACCCCAATGGAGGGATGGGTTGAGTTGAGTGACATCGCGAGAATCGCAACAGTTCTCGCGGGACGCTCAGATTCAAGTAGCGTGAAATTGAGAGGATGGATCCATAACAGACGATCGAGTGGAGGAATCCTCTTCGTGACCGTGCGAGATGGCACGGGTTTCCTGCAATGCACCGCCAAAAGGGATCAAGTGGGACAAGACAGATTCGCTGAGATTGAGACGGTCCCATTGGAGTCGACCATTGAGCTGGAGGGGCAGGTCGCACGAGACGAACGAGCCCCTCGAGGCTACGAACTCCGAATCACCGGATTTCGTACGCTTCACGCGTCGCATGAAGACTTCCCCATTGCGAAGAAATACCACGGACCCGAATTCCTTCTTGACAACCGGCACTTCTGGATTCGAAGCAAGAAGATGCAGACGATACTCCGAATCAGAGCTCTGCTCATGGAGGAGGCGCGCCGCTGGTTGAAGGAACATGAGTATCTCGAAGTTCAAGTCCCAACGCTCGTCTCGGCGGCAGTCGAGGGTGGTTCAACTCTCTTCGAAGTGAAATACTTCGATCAGCAGGCATACTTGACACAGAGCTGGCAACTCTACGCCGAGGCGATGATCGCGAGTTTGGGAAAGATCTACACGGTGGCACCTTCGTTCCGTGCAGAGAAATCCAGGACTAGGCGCCATCTGACGGAGTTCTGGCAATTGGAGCTTGAAGACCCGTGGCTTGACCTCGAGGGACTCATCAAGGTTGAGGAAGGACTTGTCCTGCACATCGCACACCAGGTGGCAGCCCACGGAGCGCAGGATCTGAAAGATCTTGGACGTAGTCCCGACATGATGATGGAGCTGAAGAGCCCCTTGCCTAGAATCACCTATGACAAAGCAGTGGAACTGATCCGCAGTAGCGATTCGGGTTTCAACTGGGGAATGGATCTCGGCTACGAACAGGAGAAGATCCTGACAGCCAACTTCAGCACGCCATTCTTCGTTACCCACTATCCAAAAGGAGTGAAAGCGTTCTACCACATGCCAGACCCACAGAGGCCAGAAGTGACTCTGTCAGTTGACATGCTTGCCCCAGAAGGGTATGGAGAGATCACCGGCGGCGGCCAACGCATCCATGACTATTCACAACTCATGAAGCGAATCGAAGAAGAACACTTGAACCCTGAACATTACTCATGGTATCTGGACCTGAGAAAGTACGGAACAGTCCCCCATTCAGGATTCGGGATGGGCATCGAGCGAACCGTAGCTTGGATTTGCAGGCTCAAACACATCCGTGACGCCACGGCCTTTCCGCGGCTCATGAATCGAATCTACCCATAGCGGAGCCGACGACATCGATTTGCTGCGAATCCGGCGAATGAAGACGGCCGACTTTCGATCTGTAATCAGGCTCACAGATCAGGAACACTGGGGCTACGGAATACGCGCCATTGAAAGGATATGGGCCCTCGAACCACGAGGCTGCGTGGTTGCATCTCTCAATGGTCGCGTCATTGGACTAACGACGACAATCACCTACGGCAAGAGACGAGGATGGATCGGAAACGTCGTTGTGCAGAGGAAGTATCGCGGCTCCGGAACTGGAAGTGCGCTAGTGCAGTCCGCTATGGGGTACCTTCTTGGATTGCGCGTAAAGAGCATCGGGCTGTATTCCTATCCTGAGAACAAGCCAATGTACGAACGATTGGGCTTCCGGACGGAAACCAGTTTCGTGCAGCTGTCAATCTCTCGCCGCACCTCGAGCCCCGTTCGCGCGGGGACGCCCCCACTACGCCAGATCCTCCGACTCGACAAACGCATCTTCGGAGCTGACAGGGGAAGACTCCTGCGGCACCTCTTCAAGGATTTTCCGAAAGGATGGACTTGGACAATGAAGGAATCAAAGGTTATGGGATTCTCAGTCGTGAAGCGGTACAAGGACAGCTCTGAGATAGGTCCTGCAGTCTGCGAGAGCGAAGTTCAGGACGTGATCGCAGACCTCTTGGAGTCATCAGTCTCTCTTGCCAGGACTTGGCCGCTTGAGATGTCTGTTCCTGAGACAAACCGAGCCGCCCTCGATGCAGCGGATCGGCTAGGTTTCCGTATCCAGAGGAAGGGAATCCTGATGAGCCTTGCAGGCTTGGATAGAATAGAGAGCCACCCCGCGATAACAGCCTTCGGTTTCCTCGACAAGGGCTAAAATCGGCCGGATATCAATCCACACTTCTCTGGCTATCGGGTTGGAATCAACGGGGTACCTTGCGCGTTCGGGCGTGGCGTCCCTTCTTCTCCGATCGCACGAGATTCAATGCCTCTTGGACGGTGGCGGATGTTCGATAGTGTTTTGCAAAGAAGTTCACGATGTTCGAAACGTCACGGGCCAACAGCTCTTCAGCCCTGGGATCGCTTGCAGCTACACTCTGGGGCCAATCGATGATGGCGAATCGCCCGGATTCGGTGACCAGAATGTTGTATTCGCTAAGATCACCATGAACAATACAAGCATCACGGAAGAGATTCCTTAAGGCGAGGAGTATCTGTCTCAGCATGCCGACAGGGCCTGAGAGCGCGGCTCTTGAGAGTTCAGAACCGCGGAAGAACTCCATGGCCACAAGATGCCTGTTATGTCCGATGGGCCTGGGCACCGGAATTCTTGCTCGACGTGCACGTTTCATGGCTGCAAACTCGCGCGTAGCCGCCATCCTTGCCTGGTATATCCAAGACGTATGGGACCTATCTGCAACGTATCCTCTTGTTCGTCTAGTCTGGCGGAAACTTATCCTGCCAAGTCGATGGAATTTCAGAGCGATCCTGGTGCCTCCTCTCCCCTTCGCGTCGTACACATCAGACTCCTTTCCCACACCAACAGCCCCGCCGAGTGCTTCGACAGTCCCTCGCTTGACTAGAGCGTTCAGAGCCAGGCAGTCGTAGCCTAGAAACGTCAGTCGGAATCCAGCATACCTTAGCGTCCGTGTGCTTCCGGAGGCCAAGACACGTTTCTCCACCAGATCGGGTATGCGCTTTGTGACCTCTTCCTCGAGCAGGTTCGCATAGCGCACGATTCGCGAGAGGGGAACGAATTCACGGCTTGTCATTCCCAGCTCCGTGCCGAGCAGGATTCGGAAGTCTGCCGGTTCGAGTGCTCTGAGAGTCTGAGCCACCTGCGCCGCGGACATTGCCTAGTGACCACTGGAGCCCGAGCTTGTGGGGTCTGCGTTCCGCACTACTGTTTCACTCTCTGAGCCGCATCCGCAAGCTCGACGCGGGGTTTCCCCAGCTTTCTATCAAGCGCGGCTTTGACTAGCCCATAGTACGGGGGGGACGGGGTCGTCGGCCTGGAACGAAATTCACCATGGAATTGCGTTGCCGTGAAGAAATAGTGGGAAGGAAGCTCCAGTATCTCCATGCGGCGACCATCAAGACTCCTGCCAGAGAAAACGAGGCCTCCTTGTTCGAGCCTTTGAAGATAATCCGGGTTGACCTCGTATCGATGCCTGTGTCTTTCCCATACTCTCCGGCGACCGTAGAGACCTTCAGCCAACGTGTCTGGCTGAATTCTGACTTCGTGGGCGCCCAGACGCATTGTGCCTCCTTTGGACTCGATTCCGAGTTGCTCAGGCATCAAATCTATGACACGGTGTCGTGCGACAGGATCGATTTCTGTGCTGTTAGCACCTTCCAGTCCGATGCCTCTGGCGAACTCCACAATCGCGAGCTGAAATCCTAAGCATATTCCCAGAAACGGGAGGTCGTTCGTGCGGGCATGGTGTATTGCCTGCACCTTTCCCTCGGTTCCACGTTGACCGAAACCACCAGGGACAAGAATCCCATTTGCTCTTGAAAGCGTCTCAGTCCTTGGTCTCTCGCCTTCGAGCTGTTCTGTCTCAATCCAGGTAAGGTTGACTCGTGTGTCTGCCGCGGCTCCGGCGTGTCTCAGAGCCTCGTTGACACTCACGTAGGAATCCGCAAGCTCGGCGTATTTTCCGCAGACCGCTATCGTAATCTCGTTGGTGGGTTCTCTGAACCGCCTCACTGTTCGACTCCATACGTCCCAATTCGGAGTCTTCTTCTCCAGTCCAAGCCTCTCGCACAGAAAGGTGCCCATGCCCTGATCTTCGAGCAATAGCGGAGCGTCATAGATGCTTTTCGAATCTGGGGAGGAGAATACGGCAGCCTCATCGACGTTGCAGAACAAGGCGATCTTCTTTCTTGGCGCAGGTTGCAGCGGATCCACGCTTCGAGCGACTATTAGATCTGGTTGAAGTCCGATCCTTCTCAGCTCTTGCACACTATGCTGTGTGGGCTTGGTCTTCTGCTCGCCAACAACTCCAACCACCGGCACGAGTGTGACGTGTGCAAAGGCGACACTTCTGAAACCATCTTCCAGCCTCATTTGTCGAGCTGCTTCGAGGAATGGAAGGCTCTCTATGTCTCCAACGGTTCCGCCTATCTCAACCAAGATCACGTCGGCCTTGGTTGAGTCCGCAATGTTGCGTACCCTGCGCTTGATCTCGTCAGTCATGTGAGGTATGATTTGGACGCATTGGCCGAGGAATGTGCCGTTTCTCTCCATCTCTATGATAGCTTGGTAGATCTGGCCCGTGGTGATATTGTGCATCTTCGAGAGATTGACGTCAAGGAACCTTTCATAGGTCCCGAGATCCATGTCGGTCTCGCCGCCGTCCTCTGTTACAAAGACTTCACCGTGGACAACAGGATTCATTGTTCCGGCGTCGACATTGAGGTATGGGTCAATCTTGAGCGCCGTCACTTTGGCTCCTCGCGTTTGGAGAATCTTGCCGATGGAAGCTACGGCTATCCCTTTGCCTACGCCAGACATCACTCCGCCTGTCGTGAAGACGTACTTTGCCACTCGGAGAACACCGAAACAGTCCAGTCGCTTGCCCTGTGGCGAATTAAAGCTTTGGACAGCACCCACACTGGTGTGGGAGAACGGACTTCTGGAAATGAGATGAGAGAGACGTCACTTGCTCTTTCTAGACCATTCCTTGAAGCTTCTTGATCTCTTGGTTGATGAGTTCAAGTGCCACCTTTGCTGAAGCAAGTGTCTGCTGAATCGTTTCGCGTTGCGACTCTCCCCAGATCTTCGAAGCTCCACGCGCGGTAATCGAGCCGACCGGAGTGAGACTCACCTTCTCGCCTTGCCTGTCGATCAGACCCGCTGAGACTAAGCTTTCGATTGAGTCAAGCTCTGCCTTTGCGAGCATCATGGTCGACAGTTGGACGGCAGAGGATTTGTCTGCAGCGCTGAGTTCCTGAAGTCTCACCAGAACGCTGGCATTTGGAGGGAGTCCCTTTCCGAATTCCTCTTTGGCGAGCTTCTCTACTTGTCTGATCTCTTCGATTCTTCCCACTGCGCTCGTAACGGAAGAGAGGCCTTTGGTTATATTCTTGAGGGATTGGACGATCGAGCTCTGCGGGTTCAAGCGATAGAGTGTGACCGCGCCCACGTGTCGGGAAGGCGCAATCGCCTTCATCTTCTCAAGGTCATCCCAGACTCTGTAGAGCGTTGTCCGGCCGATCCCCGCCCTCTGCGCTATTTCGGTCTTGGTCAGTTCTTCTTGCGGGCGTTCAACAAGAACGCTTAGCACTTTCAGTTGTGGTGAACGCGTTAGCGCGTCTAGGAAGGCTGCGGTGTCTTCGCCTGAGGCCATCTGTGGGTACCTGTTGCGATACGCCCCATGGGAGGTATATTAATGTTCGCACAATAGTACACGAGAGTCCCGCATGAAACCCATAAGAACCACCTGCGGGTTGACCCTGAACGTCCCCACCATGAGCCCAGGCTTCTCCGATAGGGAAACCCTGACCCTCCTGACCTTGTGGCAGTTGAGGGCACTGGGAACTCATGGGGTGACTATCGACGATCTTGCCAGCCACATGTCGAGCAGTCAGAAGGAAGAAACGATCGACATGCTCAAGCGCCTCGAAGCGCAGAGTCTCGTCACAATCACAAGCCGCGCGGGAAATGAACAATTCGCACTGAGTCTGCTCGGCGTGGCCTTTGTGAGACAACTCCAAGACAAACAACTTGGGGACGCAAACCGCGGACTCTGAGCGGACAATCAACCGAGGCAAAGCCTTTAGACAGCCAGTTCTCGAACACTACGCTGATGATGAAAAACAAGTGTCTGAGCGCTCTCAGCCTGCGCAGTGAGGACTTTCGACGGGCGAACTGATTCATGTTCGCCCATCGAATCCAACCAGAAGCGCGATCTTCTGCGCGGCGCAGTTGGTTCGAAAAAGGCTTAAGATGCGGACTCCTCGCCATGATGGGGAAGTCAAGTGACGTGCACGGTCGTCGTAGGCGGTTTCTTCGGAGACGAAGGGAAAGGCAAGCTTACTGCGTATTTGGCTCTCAGAGAACGTCCCGCAGTCGTCGCTCGAGGCGGAGTTGGACCCAATGCTGGGCACACAGTACAGATCGAGGGAAGGACGTACTCACTAAGGTTGATCCCGAGCGGATTCGTTTCACGCGAATCACGACTTCTCATCGGAGCCGGCGTCCTGGTGAGCCCGAGCATTCTTCTGAAGGAAATCGATGTCACAGAGAGCAAAGACAGGTTCGGCATTGACCGGCAATGCGCGATAATCGAGCAGAAGCACATAGATCAAGAAAGCCAGTCGGAGCATCTAGTGAAGAAGATAGGGGTCACAAAGAGCGGAGTCGGAGCCTGCAACGCTGATCGCATCTTCAGATCCGCCAAACTGGCAAGGGACATACCGGAACTCTGTGGCTTCTTGACCGACGTGTCAGAAGAGATCCACAAAGCCCTGGATCAGAATCGGCCTGTTCTGGTCGAAGGATCCCAAGGCACATTCCTGTCACTCTATCATGGGACATACCCATACTGCACAAGCAAGGACGTCTGTGCCTCCGGCATCTGTTCAGATGTCGGCATCGGGCCTACAGATGTGGACGAAGTAATCGTCGTCTTCAAAGCGTTCGTAACCAGAGTCGGAGAGGGTCCCCTTGAAGGTCAGCTGAGCGAGGACGAGACTCAGAAAAGAGGCTGGCAGGAATTTGGCACAGTCACTAGGAGACCACGCAGAGCAGCTCCGTTCAATTTCGAGCTCGCAAGGAAAGCGGCTGATCTCAACGGAGCCACACAGGCAGCAATCACCAAGATGGATGTTGTGTTCCCCGAGATAGCTGGGCGGAAGAGGTTCGAAGATCTCCCGAGCAAGGCAAAGGATTTCGTAAGCAAGGTAGAGCAGGCCACAGGCGTTCCTGTTACACTGATTGGCACAGGCCCATCAAATGAAGACTTGATCGACCGCACCCCGAGTCACCCGAAGTGATGGATTACTCTAGGACATCTGCTATCAGAAGCACAAGCTCTGACTGCGGACTGGATCGCAAATTGCACTTCAGCTAGTCTACGTATGGCCTGAGACGATCAAGAACACGCTGCTTACTGATCAACTCCATCACGATCGCTATCACAATCATCTCAGACCAAGCCTTAGCAAGAACAGGAAACACTAGGGCCACAATGTATTGTCCCACCGCAGGGGCAAGAAAAGCAGGGGCCATCCACTCGAAGTAGGCGTAAGTGAAGAGAGCTTCAGGCACGTAGCCCAACAGGGTTGCAGACCCCGGCCTCAGCCTCTTGCCAAGGTATCCAGCACTGATTCCGGTTAGAGACTTCCCTGGAATTATCAGCAGACCCAGCAATGGCCCAAACCCCCCTGCTACGCCGAACCGATAGAAAGGTGCAATGCCAACCAGAGCTCCAGTCATCCCACCTAGGACCGGCCCACACGTCAATGCGACGACTAGTGTCCCGACGTGCGAGAGGTCCAATGCAATCTGGCCTATCGGCGTCGGGATCGAGAGAGTCACAAGGGCCAGAACATTTCCCAAAGCACTCATAGAAGCCACGAATGCAACCTGCTTGCCCGTGGTGCTTGTGAGCGAGCGCATGAGACAGTCCCGAACACGATATCTTCGGTTTGATGATAAAGATTACGCAGAAACGCGTATTTACGCACAATCTGGTAGGGACCTGGTCCTCCAGTTGCTTCGCCCTCGGCGGCGCGGCACATGCACATCACACGCCTGAAGCACCCAATGTTCATGCATGGACCAGTCAATAACGACTTTAGTATTCACGCATGAAAACACTCGATGGTTTCGATGTCCTACCTAGTGCTAAAGGACAGGCGGGGAGGACAACCTGTCCCAGTGAAGGTTTACGAAGATCCAGCACCGGCCCAGGCCCTGCTTCAGCCAATGCGTTGGAAGATCCTCCAAGAACTCGTGGGGGCGGAGCAATGCGCAAGGGAGCTGGCTAAGAAGCTCAACGCAAGCCAGCAGGTCGTATGTTACCACCTGAAAGAACTCGAGAAGACAGGATTCATTCGTCTTCAACGAAGGGAACGACGAAGAGGTGCAGTGGCGAAGTACTATCGGGCCGAACACAGTGCAATCGCAGTCATCGCATCACAGCTCGGAGAAACGAGCACCCGCGCGGAAGAGACTGACCTCTCGGAGGCCAGTACTAGGCTGCTAGCACCGTTCGTCACCAATGGCATCTTCAATGGCCACGTCGTGATTGGAAGCCCAGACCAGCACGGCATTTTCAGAGAAAGAGACATGGGCGGCTACCATGCAGCTTATCTCACCCTTTTCCTCGGATCCCTTCTCCCGCTTGCTAGGACGAATGTGGTCAGGCTTGACACAGAGCTCACCCAGCAGCAGATCATGAGCAACCTGATTCTAGTAGGAAATCCCAGAGTGAACACAATCGCTATGATGATGAACGAGTTCCTACCGATCACCTACGAACTTGCCGGCCCAGATGTGATAATGTCCACGATCTCAGAACGGACATACGCAGAGCCGCACGACGGCGCCGTCCAGATGATCCAAAACCCCATGAACCCGAACTCAAAGGTCATTGTCTTAGCTGGCAACGAGATCGCAGGAACCCAAGCCTCGATAATGGCTTTCGTGAAGTACACGGAGGACATTGCCGCGGGGAATGTATTCAACCGCGAGATTGTGGCACGAGTCGTTTCGGGGGTAGACTCAAATCAAGATGGAATAGTCGACGACGTAGAGTTTCTTGAATGAGCTTGCCATCTAACCGCATGGCGCCAGGCGATGATGCGCAAGCATTATTATTCCTATGTCATGGACATATACGATCTGAAGGTCGGAGTTCTTGGGAGAAGAAAGATGGAACACGTGGATGGTATTCGAATGCTCGAACATTGACAACCATCCAGACGACACCCAAGGAGGAGTAGCCATCCTCACAAACGGCTTCTACGGACAGCAAGTGATCAACAAGATGAGCGAGATGATATGCAGTGCTTGTGGGGAGCCGTTCCTTGAAGGATACAACGAGACTGCGCTCACTCTCTTCCTACAACACGACATCGAGCGGTTCAAGCGGCTCGGATACAACGTACTGAAAGACGAGGAGATACTCTGGAAGTAGCAGAGTGCCTCATCACACTCACTTCTTTCTCGACCTACCTGCGATTCTGGCCTTGACCATGTTTGCCACCGTTGCGGGATCTGCAGAGCCTCGGACTTCGCTCATTACTAGACCTATGATCTTGCCCTGGGCCCCCTCTCCTCTTTGTTCGATGAGGCTGTGATTCGCGCCAATGACACGATCCACTGTATTGCGGAGCTCATCCTCTGAAAGCATGCGAAGCCCCAGTTCACGGATCCCGTCTTCGACGGTGCTGTTTGTGTTCTTTGACAGCCAGGACAAAAGAGAAGGAGCTGCCTCTTTCGCGACCTTCCCTTCGCGGATAGACGCAAAGACTGACTCAAAATGATCAGGCGTCAGGCGGTCAACTGGAACACCATCCCTGCCGAGGCTCTTCAGGTTCTCAGTTAGAACGGTCGCCACGTAGCTTGGCGCAACCCCACTCTCTGAGCAGACACGCCTAAAGACACACACATATTCCGACTCAACCAACTGATCTACCAGCTTCTTGTTCAGCTGATAGTCAGTCGACAGCTCTTTCATGACTGCCTCACGCGGCGGCGGCAGTTTGGCCTTGATTCTGGCAAGTACTTCCTGTGTTACTTCTACAGGGGGCACATCTGTCTCAGGGTACATCCGAGATGCGCCGGGTCGAGGCCGCATGTATCGTGTTGTTCCGTCTGCCGTAGCCATTCGCGTCTCTGTCGGGACTCCCAGAAGGGTCTCACGTGCCCTCTCCACAACGGCGGTCAAGGCATCGCTTGCCTTATCCTCTGAATCGGCGACCAAGACCGCAGCATCAGATTCACCGCAGCCAAGCGTCCGGCGCACAGAGAGAACTTCCTCTTCTGAGATGCCATATGCGGGAAGCTCATCCGTGTGAAAGATACCTCCGACGCGGCCCCAGAAGCTCGCTCTGCTTGCCATCTCGGTCCCGAGACGAAGGCCGGGCGCCAGTTCTCTGCCGATGAGGCCGTGGAATCCATGCAGCTTCACCGCAAGCGCGACTCCCCCAGAACTAAGTGCCTCACGAACCACCTTGGACTTCGTTCGGGCGAATAATGATGACACATCAGCTGACTCGCCGGCGAGCTGAGCTTCCTTGATCCCACGGGATCTCAATTCGTCTCTGATTCTCAGCAGTTCCAGCTGTCTCGAAACCTCATAGCTGATGGCTTTGGACAGTAGATCTAGCTCTTGAACTCCCTTGATTTCGATCAATGCTCCGTCTCTGAGCGAGACGTTGAGGTCCTGTCTGATCGTTCCTAGCCCACGCTTGACTCGACCAGTGTCTCTGAGAATGTTCCCGATTGCCTTGGCGACACGCTCAGTCTCTTCAGGGGATGTGATGACCGGTCCAGTTGAGACTTCAACAAGAGGAATGCCCAATCGGTCTATTCGGTAGCTCACCGTGACGCCAGACTCGCCTGTCTTTCTTGCGGCATCCTCTTCCAGGGAGATCTGCTGAATCGGAATACTCTTGCCGTCTACGGTAATCCATCCATTCACAGCCACAACGCAGGTCCTCTGGAATCCTGTTGTGTTTGATCCATCAATCACGATCTTCCTCATGACGTGAATCTCTTCAACGGGTTTTGAATTTGTCAGTATTGAGGTCGCGAGAGCAATCTCCACGGCCTCAGGGTTCAAGTCTTTTGGGGGCTCTTCATCCATCTCAACCAAGCACGATGTGGTCTCGTCAGCCTCGTAGACTATTGCACGCCCCTTCTGGAACTCAAACAGCGCAGCGGGGTCGACCTGACCAAGTTCACTTTGAGTCGGGCGAAGCCTCCTCAGGAAGCGGACAGATGGTTCCGTTTCGGACATCGTGGTAGGGCAGTCACAGAACAGTTTTCGCTCTGTGTCCAGTTGTCGATGGATCTCTATGCCCACCTTGAGGCCTATGGAATCGTACTCACTCGTGGTTGCCATTGTCTACGCCTTCTATTCTTCTTGGGCTGATCTCGCCGGCCACATTCGCTCTCATAATCTCTGAGACCTTCGCACTGTCCTCTGTCTGGCCGAGCACCCACATGAGCTTCGCAAGCGCGGTCTCGGGCAGCATATCTTCTAGGGGATGAACGCCAATCTTCTGCAAGTCGATGCCGGTTGAGTACACGTTCATGTCGACCCTTCCCCAGAGGCATTGGGAAGTCATTCCAACGAAGACTCCCTTTTCGACTGCTCGCGCAATGCTGGGAAGACAGGTTGTGCTGACATGCCCAAGGCCTGTCCCTTCCAGTATCAGGCCTCGGTATCCGTTGTCCACATGCCAGTCGATGATACCTGCATTCATGGCCGGATGGAACTTCAGCAACGCTGCGCGGTCGTCAAAGTCCGGCTTACAGATCAGCCTAGTCGACCCGCGTGTGGGAAGGTCGCTTTCCAGGATCTCCAATTTTCTCTCGGCCAGATGGAAACGTGCGATCGGGTTCGCGCCGATTGACTTGAATGCGTCGCGTCGACTAGTATGGCACTTCCGGACCTTCGTTCCTCTATGAATGAGCAGAGTCTCATCTGACATCCACTCATGCATTGCCACGACGACGCCGGCGAACGGAGCCCTTGCTGCCACGCTGACGGCCCCGATCAGGTTTGAAGCTGCGTCCGAGCTTGGCCTATCTGAGGACCTCTGGGCAGCCACGAATGCTACGGGAGCTGGGCTTGACTGGAGCGCAAAGCTCAGGGCGGCAGCACAATAGCCCAGAGTGTCCGTGCCCTGGGCGATGACAACACCTGACACCCCGGATTGGATCTCATCACGCACCGATTCAGCTATGTGTTTCCAATGCTGCGGGGTGAGGTTCTCGCTGAAGACACTGTAGAGAACCTTTGCCGTTATGTCGGCTTCTGATGCCAACTCGGGCACAAAACTGTAGAGATCTTCGGCCGTTAGAGCAGACTCAACTGCACCTGTGCGGTAGTCAACTCGACTCGCGATCGTTCCGCCGGTGCTGAAGATCGTCACTCTTGGAAGACTCTCAGAGGACGCTGGTCTCGGTGGCCTCGAAAGAGCAGGTTCTGCGCCTGCGCCTACGACCTCGATTCGCGTGCCCTCGCCTATGGCAACTCCGACATTGTAGCCGGTCGCCAGCTTGAGGACTAGGTGCGTGTCGTCTCTTCCGGATGTCCGGGGCATCAGTAAACCATCGATCGCTTCGTGGTCTCTCCTCAGTCTAACCTTGTCCCCGACCGATGCGCCGGCAGCGGTGATCAGACCAAGGGCCCGGCCCCTGTATCCTCCCAGTTCCTTCATCCATTGGTCACCGATGTGATTGTCTAGATACTGAGAAGTGGTGAAGAGTTAAAACCTGCGTGAATGATCGGACCCTACTGCAGATGCTTGCTCATGTATGGGCCGTCGTAGGAGTACTCGGCTCGCTTGTAGTATTCCTTGGTCCCGAGCGCACTGAGCACAAGTATCTTCCTCGCGTCGTACTCGTCCCTTGATACTCTCTCTGCCTCCTTGAGGAGTGATGCTCCGTGACCTTTGTGTTGCCAAGAAGAAAGATCATGTTCGCCTACGGGGACAAGGGGTCCATAGACATGGAGCTCTCTCACGACAGTCGAAGACTCAGAATTGATCTCTGTCCTATGAGCTGATGGAGAGGGAACCCTCAGGCGGAGATACGCGATCAGTGTGTCAGTCATCAGATCCTCCTGGGACAGGAAGACCTCAGTACCATATGATGATTCATAGTACGTCCTTACTAGCCTCACTTCGTCAGGGTCAGGGTCCACGCCGTCCTTGATCCTTCTATGGCCGACCTCCCTGCAGCGGATGCACCTACATCGTCTTCCCTTTCCTGCCAACAATGTCAGCGCATGTTCTCGTAGGTTTCCCTTGTTAGGGCCGGCGAGGATGAGCCTAGCCGGTATTTCGCGCTGGACTCTCATGATCCGCATCCATGGAGGAACGAACTCCTTGACACCAGCAACGAAAGCTGCAGCCTCTTCAGAACTGAGAGGCGCGTACACGCCGTTTCTCCACCATTCGAAAGCCTTGGTTCCGCGGACCACGAGCCAGGGGTAGATCTTCAGCATATCAGGTCGGAATCCAGGATCAGAGACTAATCTTCTGAATCCCTGCAGGTCTTCTTTCTGAGTCGAGCCGGGTAGTCCCGGCATCATGTGGGCAACGACCTTCAGCCCGGCATCCTTTGCGGCACGAAATGATTCAACGACCTCGCGTGTTGAGTGACCTCGTTCAACAATTCTGAGAACCTCTTCGTCAAGTGCCTGGACCCCGATCTCAACGCGCGTTGCACCATAAGAGAGCATCAGATCCACGTGCCTCTTCGTCGCCCAGTCCGGTCGAGTCTCAAAGGTCATTCCAACATTTCTGACCTTGCTTGACTCAGCCCTAATCTTCGCCTCTTCCAGAGTGAAGCTCTCGGTACCGTTCAAGGAATCTAGACATCGCTTCACAAAGTGCTTTTGATACTCCAGAGGGCGGGCCAGAAAGGTGCCACCTTGGATGACGATCTCGACTTTCGAAGTGCTGTGACCGATCGCGCGGAGTTGTTCCAGCCTAGATGTAAGCTGAGCATGTGGGTCGAAGCCATTCTGCTTTGCCCGCATCGCAGCTGGCTCATATCCCGTGTAGCTGGTCGGCGCATCGTCCTCCTGAGGGCAGTAAGCGCACCTGCCGTGCGGACACTGCTGTGGAGACGCCATGACCCCAATCACATTGACCCCGGAAACGCTCCTGACACGCTTCAGCCTGAGTTTCTCCAAGAGAGCTTGCCTCTCTTCAGGTGAAGCGGCGGAGAGCAGATCCGAGTTGCGAGGGACCGTGCTCAGGTGATGGCTCCTGGAGATAGCCAGTTTGATCTCCTCTGCACTTTCGACCGCATCCAGATCTGACAAGAGTCTGCGGAGGATCTCCTTGCACGCCTCCCGGTGAGCTTCCGCCTCAGGCACTGCTGTTAGCATGCTCCGTAGGCTCCATCCAGCCTTTGACCGCTACCTGATACGAACGGAGTTGTTTAGCATTGCTCAACTTGACTGTGAGCACGATGCGTGCCCAGAACGAGGCCTGCAAGACCGAACCGAGAACGAGATGAATGTCTTGCCGATGTGGTCCGATGCCTCGCCTTATGTCTGGTTGCAGCAGCGCGATTCGACGCGGCTACTGACGCGCCTGATCCACGCAAACGTAGAGGATGTTGCTTCCACGTAGGATCAGGTTTCCGAAATTCGCGGTCGGCGCATTCCCTCTGTACTCCGTAGCTCCGCCAAGGATTATGTTCATGTGACTATCGCAGTCGACCATCTTGCCCCGATATTCGATGTCATTCTTCAGTCTGATGCAGATGTCTGAGTTCAGCTTCTTCACTAGAAGGTTCAGTGGCTTTCTCGATGGCTCCATGGCGATCACGGGAATGAGAGTCCAGACATCTTCTGGACTCTATAAAAGAGTTGCCGACCTCCTCATATATGATACGACAAGTTCCGCGATCTACGATTGTCCACTGACACAGATTGCAGGAAGCTTTGACGTTCTCAAAGCGGGCTTTCTGCGAGAATCTTCTTCACAGTTGCCATGATATGGTCCATCATCGCGGGTGTCAGTCTTCCGGTCTGGGTATTTTGCCTGCTGGGGTGATACGAGGCGACCAAGACTGGAAGGCCGTGAGGCAACGAGTATATCTTGCCATGCTTGAAGTCAAGGTGCCTGATGATCGTCCCACATCTCTTGATGTGACCGAGATAACCTCTGAATGCCACGTGGCCAAGTGCCAGGATCACTCGGGCTTGCGACAAGAGGGCCAGCTCCCTGTCGAGATAACAGCTGCAGTTCAAGAGCTCGATTGCCGCCGGTCTATTCTGCGGAGGTGCACAACGGACCACTGCAGTGATGAATGCACCTTTCAGCTTGAGGCAATCGTTCCTATGTTCGGATGTTGGTTGGGAGGCAAATCCTGAAGCGTGGAGTGCTCTCATGAGGAAGTTTGCGGATCCATCTCCCGTGAACATGCGACCGGTTCGGTTGCCACCATGCGCCGCAGGTGCCAGTCCGATCACGACAACCTCGGCTTTCGTGTCGCCGAAGCCAACGAGCGGCGCCCCCCAGTATTCATCATCCATGAACTGTCTCCTTTTCTCAATGGACACCTTCTTACGATATCTCGTCAGCCGCGGGCATCGAGCACAGGAATCGATCTCCGCCTGTAGTTTGACCCAAGAATCCGACTTGGCCAAAACCCATCCTTCCCTAGGCCAGATCCTGCGCGTGTCATATGTCGCCGGACGCGAACGGTCTTGACTCACGTCGCGCCCTTTTTCGCATGATCACAATCAGCGGCAAGCATGCGAAGGCGTTGATGAAACCCGCCAGATGAAAGGGGGCCGCATTGCCCATTTGAGCCCAGACCAGCCCCCCAAGCACTGGACCGAATATCCCAACCCCACCGGTGATCGCGTCGAGCGAGCCTATTATTGTGGCCTTCCCTGTCTCTCCGGTTGCATACTCAACCATTATCGTCCGCCTAGCAGGCATATCCAGAGCGCCGACAACCCCAAACACGAGCATGACTATGATTCCCGATTCGAAATTCCAGGCATATGCATAGACTACCCAAATGACGCTGGAGAGAATGAAGTGAGCGAGAAGCAAAGGTTTGGCGCCGAAACGGTCCGTCAGTTGACCGGAAGGTATCTGGGCCATCGCTATGCCGGCATTCCACACACTCACAACTACACCTACCTGAGCTATCTCGAGGTGGATGCCCTTCTCTGCATAGAGCGATATGAATGGGCTTATCATCGAGAAGCCTGCCGCGTGGACTACCAGTGCTGCAGCAAGAAAGGCAAGCTCCCTGTTCGACCGCAGTATTCTCGCAGTACCTGACAACGATGAGCGGATGCTCTCGCCGACCGCTGAAGCATAGCCACGAGCTTTCTCCGCCATCGTCTCCGGGACGACGAAATAGCCGCTGATCGCAGTCCCGGCTGCAAGCACTGCGCTGAGGAAGAACATGCTCTGGAAACCAACCCATTCCGCAAGAACCCCAGCCGAAAACGACCCGACAACCGCGGCGGCAAGCGTTGCGATCTGGTATGTGGCAAAAACAACTCCCGAACCGCGACCTGGGACAGCATCTGATATCATTGCATTCCCTGAAGGAGTGAGTAGACCCAGTCCGATTCCTTCACCGATCACAGCCAGTAATGTTGTTTCCACTTGGCGGCTCAGGCTGAGCGAGACGGTGCTCAAGGCGAGCATCAAAGATCCAGCAACGATCAATGGGCGCCTGCCCACCTTGTCGGAGAGCCGACCAGAAGGAAGGAATGTGATGCTCAACGATGCATTGTAGATCATGAGCGTAGTGCCTATCATGAACGAATCCATGCCAAGTCTAAGCAGGTAGTTCGGAAACAGACTCAACCACAGCGAGTTGCCCAGGTAGATGAAGAAGAATAGTGAACACACAACCATCACGGCGTGAAATCGATTTGGCTGTCGCCCTCGGTCCATGTCAGACGCGCCCGCTCCCTCCCGTGCCTGCTTCTGCTCACGGGACATGAGATCGATCAAATAGACTTGCTGAGCAGTCAGGTGAGGTGCGTCAGGAAAAGCAACAAGTACAAGGTCGGCTCTTCTCAGCTGGGGTCATGAGAAGTTGATTCCGGGCGCGATACATGTCGCGGACCGAGCCCGCGGAATAGAATATGCCATCAGAGATATGTTGGGGGTCGCCAAGGAAGTTGAGAAGTCAGGCAGGAAAGTGATATACCTCAACACCGGCGACCCAGCCGCCTTCGATTTCGAGACTCCCGCTCACATCAGGAAGGCCCTCACCACGGCTGTGGAGACTGGCCGCAACTACTATGCGCCCTCGGAGGGCATCAAGACTCTTAGAGAGGCGATTGCAGAGAAAGAGAGGAAGACCAACTCGGTGCCGATCTCGGAAGACGACGTGATAGTGACTTCAGGGATCTCTGAGGGGATTCAATTCTTGACCGGCGCACTTGTGCGACCCGGTGACGAGGTGCTAGTACCAGGTCCTACCTACCCGCCCTATATCTCCTTTGTCAAGTTCTTCGGAGGAAAACCAGTTGCATATCGAACAAATGAGGACAACGATTGGCTCCCGGATCTGGATGATCTCCGCAAGAAGATCACGGAGAGAACACGTGCGCTCGTGATCGTGAACCCGAACAACCCCACAGGTTCGCTCTACGACGAGAAGACACTGAGACAGATGCTGGATATTGCCGCCGAATACGGACTGCCTGTCGCATCGGACGAAATCTACGACAGGCTCGTATACGATTCAGGATTCAGAAGCACAGCTTCATTGACCAAGGATGTCCCGATCGTGGGCTTGAACGGATTCTCAAAGACCTACGTGATGACCGGATGGCGACTCGGATATCTGTATTTCCACGATCCCGCAAACGCTCTCGGTGGGCTGAAAGAGGCGATTACGAAGGAGAGCAGGATACGCCTTTGTGCACCTACGCCCACTCAATATGCTGCAGTGAGAGCGCTCAGAGGACCGCAGAAACATATTGCGACAATGGTGCGCACCCTCAAGAAGCGGAGAGACCACTTTCTGCGAAGGATCCGGCGTATCCAAGGACTCAGCTGCACCACGCCTCGGGGCGCGTTCTACCTATTCCCGAAGGTATCGCTAGGCGAACGATGGAAATCTGATAAGGACTTTGCGACCGATCTCGTGAAGAAGACCGGCGTGCTGGTTGTGAATGGTTCGGGATTCGACGAAACATACGGTGCAGGGCATTTCAGAGTCGTCTTCCTGCCGCCTGCAGGTCTTATCGACGAAGCTTCAGACAGAATCGAGCAGTTCATGAAGACATATGCGAGCGTACGCTAAGAGAAAGAAAGTGTGGGAGACGGTCGTAGAGGCCGCCTTGTGGGGTCTAGCTCTTCACTGATCCGGAATGTGCTTGGTGACCGGCTGATTGTTGCGAAGCCTGCTTCGCTTTTGTCATCGCGTCGACGAAGCCTGCAAGCTTGATCAGTAGGTAGAAGAACCCTATGGAAACTAGCAGGGCGAGCACTAGCCTAACCAATTCGACGAGTACAATCCCGGGGCCAATAGGTGGAGCCAAACAATTCACCTCCATTCGCTTCGACGAAGCGCGACGACTTCAGGCAGATAAAAGGAAGATGGATGAATCATCCAAGATTCTGCGACACCAAGAATGCAGGGCGTTGGAGTCTCCCTTGTTGCAGTCATCTGATTGATACGGACCTCTTCGAGAAAGCAATCATTGGAATCGCTGCCAGTGCAACAGCTGCGAGAACTGCAGATGCCAGATCCGGGCTGGCCACTTGAACAACAAGGCCGGATGCGATAGGCCCTACCGCAAACCCGATTCCGAAAATCGTCTCGTAGAGCCCTACGGCGAATCCCATGCTCGCGGAGGGCGAGCGCTTGCAGATGTAGCCAATCGTTTGAGGGTAGATTATGCCGACAAAACTTCCCAACGCGCACATGTCCGCCAACAGGGCGGGGAAAGTGCTGTTGAGCGGTATCATGAGAAGGGCAACTGCGAGACCCACGAAAGCGAGCGCTGTGCTCGTTCTTTCACCAAGCCTACTGAACCTGCCCGAGAGCGAGAACATGACTATGCGAGTGAAGCCGAACCCTGAAACAAGCACTCCGACCTCAAACGGTGTCAGGCCGGTCTGAATCGCATAACCAGGAAAGATAGTGACAATGAAAGCGAACACGATCCCGTACGGGATTTGCACCATCAGCATGGGGAGAAGCTTCGATGCAAGAGCCCACTCAGGCCTCAGAGACGCTCTCATGCCGGGATCTGCGTGCTTCCTTGATGCACGAATCGCCTGGACGGAGATGACTGCGACCACCACGACAATGATTCCGGCAACTACAAAAGTAGCTTGGAAACCGATAACCTCCGCAATCAGCCCCCCGACGAGTGGGCCAATCAGGAAACCGGAAGCCCAGGAAACTCCGTACACCCCCATCGCTGCTGTACGCCGATCCAATGGCGCAGTCTCTGACACTAAGGCTTCTGAGAGCGGCCAGAACAACGAGAAGCCGACTCCCAGCAGGACTTGAACAAGCACTACACCGCCGACGGTGTCCGCAGCAGATAGCATCAGTGTCGCTGCGCCTGTGATGAAGATGCTCGACAGGAAGAGCCTCCGTCTATCGAACCTATCTCCCAAGTAGCCAACGACTACCGGAAGGAACATGTATGGCAGGGAGCGAACTGATCCGATGAAACCAAGCTCTAGGTAGCTTGCGCCGAGACGCTCTGCATAGACGGGTATCAGGTAGACGCTTGCGAGCCCAAGTGAAGCAAAGAAGACTGACAGGTTGATTCGTCTGAGTTCGCTGGCTGCAGGGTTGACTGCTTCCATCAGTCTCGGGCCCGCATCAAAAGAACTAAGCTTGTGCACGTTGGCAATTGGGACAGAATGACGCATCAGGCTCAATAAGTGTGTCACAGAATCTGCACTTTCGCTTGGGAGCAAGAATAGAGGCATCCGGTGCTGGCCTCTCAGACCGTTCACCTTGTGCCAACCTCGCTTTGGGCTGGGACCCCACCCACGTAATGCATGATAGGAGACCTACAATCGCAATCACTCCTCCAACAAGCTGAAGCGCAGCCCCCATGACTGCAAGCGATCCCATCCAAGGAACATATGACAGGCTCCAGCTGGAAAGGCTGGGCGATAGGTCCAGAGTCAGGAAGAACCCATACTGGTAGACGAAGAACCCCATGATGATTCCTGCTGCGCCTTGAATGAACCTTACCCTTCCCAATCCGGATCATTCCATGAGTGTTGGACAGCGTAGAAGAAACGTAACGTACTTAGCTCTTGCTGCGGCTGCGCAAGCGCGGTCAGTACTGCGCTTTTCCGCAACTATCACAGAATGCCTTTCCGGTTTCCCCCTGTGCTGAGCAGAACCTGCATACCGGGGTCGTTCTAGCAGGCTTGCTGATAGCGGGTCTTGATTTCTCGATTCGTCTTCCGAAATACAGTGCAGTCTCGGTGAGCACGATCATTGGCAGCAGGAGCATTCCGTCAACAAGAGGTCCGCCATCCGTTGTAATGAACATGATGCCGATGAATAGTCCCGCGTAGACATACTTGCGGTTCTTGCTGATCATCGATGTGCCGACGAGACCGAACTTGACGAGGAGGACGAAGAACACCGGCCAGGTGAATGCAAGCCCGCAGAGTACGGTAGATACGAACACCATGTTGTAGAAGTCCATGATAGAGATTATCTGCTCGGCACCCACGGCGGGAAAGAACCTGAAAAGTGCCCAGAGGGTAAGAGGCATAACGACAACGAAACCGAAAGCGGCTCCTGCAAGGAACAGCGCCGTGAAGGATAGGACGAAGGGATATACCGCTCGGCGCTCACTGGGATACAACGCCGGATCGATAAATCGATAGATCTCATATGCAACCACAGGAATGGTGACAACGAAACCGAAGATGAATGAGCCGATGAGATAGAGCTCCATTGGAGCAGTCAACTCGTAGCCGATAAGCTTCACTTCTGGCGGCAGCACTTGTGCCCTTATTTGCCGAAGAAACAGCGCCACAAGAGGATCATAGAATTCGAGCGGGTTCGCCAGGAAGCTGAGGTCAGCTGGAAGAGCCATGAACAGAACTGTGCTAACTATCAGAACGTAGAAGATGACCTTCACGCGCTTGGCCAGTTCGCCAAGATGATCCCAGAATGGCATGACCACGTCGGCTGTCTTCTCAGCTTCTGTCATGCCCACTCTCCTCCAGAGAACCCTCTACACCTTCTGGTAGGAGGATAAATCATCTATGGGCCGTCTTGACTGAACTGATATGCCCCTAATAGAAACGTCAGGCTGCGTTCTTGGCCTTCACAATCTCGTCTGAGATTTGTGCTTTGGTCTTTCCCTCGGTCGATATGCCCAGCTTCTTTGCGGTTTCGATTAGTGCATCTGTCTCCTGGGAAGGCTGCGAGGAAGGTGGATTCGTTGCTTCCTTGTAGGCTTTGTCGATCTCCTTTCGTGCCAATCCTATTGACCTAGCGAATTCAGGGAGCTTCTGCGGACCCCACACAAAAAGCACGACGACGATCACGAGCACGATGATCCATTCGTACCCTATGATTGCCAATTTCCTCGCCGGACTCACCTCCACCCAAGCCGGGCTTAAAGACTTGTCGATTCAATCGAGAACGCCAAATTGCATGATCCGCCGCGGTGATCCGCGAATTGCATTCCATGACCCACTTAGCGCGTTGCAGCAAATGGCCGCGTCACGTATGGTTTCCAGACGTGGGCAAGAGTTATAGGTGTGAATAGGCTTACGTTTGCTTAGGTTGGCATAGCTCATGATGCGGGCAGGATATCTTACCGACAAGCAGCTGAGCTTCTGGAATCTCCGCAGGCAGGGTCTGACGCAGGCAGAGGTCTCACGAAAGATTGGTGTCACCCCGCAGACAACCAACAAGACGTTCAACGCGATAGATGCGAAGATCGCACGAGCGCTGACAGACGCCGCACAACTTAACAGGCTCGATATACGTGGAATGGACCTGAAGAAAGGATATCTCTCAGGCTACAGTTCCACATGGAAGACAGAAGTGTTGGTGACATTTTCCATGGCCAACGGGATCCAAATCTGGTACAAGGGCGAAGGCGACTGCTCCGACTGCTCGAAAGTGGAGAGCTGCAGACAAGCCCTCATAAGAGAGAGCGAGGAACGAGGAATCACACTTCCTCGAGACAAGGCTAAGATCAACCCCTCTCACCTCGCCGACAATCTGTTCAAGGCAATATTGGGGGGATCTGCATGAAAGAGAGACGCTACGCCTTGTGGCGATGGTGCTCGCAACCCGAGCGAATGAAGCTCTCTAGGACTCGCCCGACGGACAAGTCGTGGGTTCCTCTGGTCGCATCTGCATTGATACTGTCACTCTTGGCGGTCCAGGGCATGCAGATGTTTGTGCCTTCTTCGGCGGTGGGCCCGAACTACCTGGGCATCTATGGCACTTACCCTGCTGTGCAGCCGGCTGCCGAGACCGTGACCGGAACGACTCCGACATCCCAAACCACCGTAACAGTGTCAACCGACCACTTCACAGTTCAATTCACGTTCCCTGAGTCGGCAGACCCTGGGAACACCGTCACGATACTGGCGACAACAACTGCGAAGGCAAACAAGAAAGTCAGCTCACTGTCTGCTGAGGTTTTCATCTATGCCGGCAAGCAGTTGACCAAAGTGGCATCAGCAACGATCCTGAGAGACCAAAGCATCCGTTCCGGCGACACATGGCAGACGACACTGGCTGCAACCGTACCATCCAACGCTGACAGAAGTGCGATGATCGGAACCGTGACAGAGAGCTGGGAAGAGACCACCAACTACTACTCACCATCCTCGTCTTGGTGGTATTACGCGTACTATCCCTACCCCTATCCCCCGTATCCATACAACTACACGTACTACTATGTCTATGAGCCGTCAGTCTTGATCACCGAGAAGTCATCGCAGCAGACGGTACCACTTACTTACGTGACGGCGACCACTCCTGAATACGAGCAGTTGCTGGCAAAGCACAAGCAGTTGGAGCAGGACTACAACGCATTGGTTGCGAAACATAATGAACTCTCTTCGGAGTACGAATCATTGAAATCAGACTACGATCAAACACTGTCCAAGTACGCGCAGCTTGAATCGAGCTACAACGCAGCCACGGCCGAACTGAGCATCTACAAGGCCCTAACATACGTGCTTATTGTGATCACTGTCGCTTTGGGCGCAGCATTGGTGCTACTGAACTATCGAAGACGCCAGCTTGCTCGGCCTCCTCAGCCTACCCAAACGCCCAAGAAGCAGGCAGAGTAGCCGAAGACTGACAAGCGCACACAACATCTAGAACGCCCAAGATACCTGTTGACGCCCTAGTATCTCGGATGACGCATCGCTTTCAGATAGAGGTGACTCTGGTGTCGCACGAGCTACTGGAGTCGCTTCATCCGAACGCCAGAGTGCCGATCCAGTTCAGATATCGCGCCTTGGCATACGACTAGGCGTCCCGTAAACCAGTTCCGTATGTCACGGTTATGCTGTCCCGGTAGGCGCCTGAGAATGGATATTGTCAACGCACCGTCCGATCACGCAAGCCAGAAAGCCCACATTTCCCTTCAACTGGAATGAGGTTGGCCTAGCCTTTTGTATTGGCAATGCAGTTGCTTCACTACGTTCGTGAGAACTCTCCATGTCAGGGCCTGAGCGAGTGGACACCGACTCGGAAAGCGGTGTCGAGTTCATTTACGAAGGCGGAACAGGCAGCGAAGCACGTGTAGATGTCGAGCTCCGGTCGAGGTTTCCTGGAATGGGCGGAACAATAGACACGTATCAAGCCCTAGCGGTTGCACGAAGAAACGAATTCAGCACGGCTCCCAGCGTAGGGCATGAGATGTTCTTGCGGCACACGCTGATCAAGAAGTTGGAGGACTACTTCTTCAAGAAGGGTTTCTACAAGTACGCCCACGTGACTAGACCACTCGGCTCCACGGACAGGGCCTACATATACGAGTGGGCATTCGGCCGAGACGGATTTCCATGGTCATATCTCAATGAGACCGGTGACTCGATCTACATAAGATTGGATGACTGGGACTCGTTCAACAGCATCTTTCTCGAAGCAGGGATTGACCTACAGAGCGACTGTACAAACCCTGACAATGGAGCCATATCACAGAACATTGTGCATCAGCTCCATCTAGGTGCGAACGCCGCCCAGCCGAAACTGAATAGGCTCTGGAAACGAATCGACTTCGGGCCAAGAAGCATCAGGTTGGACTACGATAGCCTCCTCGACTATCTTGCGAAGAATGAGAAAGACATCCGAGAGACGCTCAGAGTCGGACGATACGACATGATGGTGCTAGCCTGCATCTACTTTGTGAAGAGAGAGTCATTCGGAGCGAAGGAACGGGAGAAGCTCAACATGCTCGTCTTGGACTATCGCTTTTCAACGTTGGCCTTCCTTAATGCCAGAGGTGTGGGTGACGGAAGCACGCAAGAGATCCGATTCCTACCAAGAACCTCCTGACAATGCCTGACCGACCTTCTCATCCTGACGGGTCATTGGCTTGACTCAATCTCGAACAATTCTTCATCCGAAGCTGTCATCACATCATTAGCCATCTTGACTAGAACCTCGGCATCTGCCGTGCTCACGCGTTCGAACAGCTGATACAAAGTCCGAGGTCTGACCGTTATCGTACATGTTCGGCCTTCGAGCTGGAATCTCCCAGCAATGCGATCCGACGCCTCCACGACTCGAATCGTGCCTCTGCCAAGGGTACATTTCGACGCAACTTGGATGCCGTCGATCGTGCAGGATGCCGGAGGGGTGGATTTGACAAACACGACCGCACTCAGGCCGTCCTGGTTCTGGGGCCCCAGCATGGATCGAGCGATTACCCCCATTCGCATTCCAAGTATCAGAAAAGGGCCTAGGTGTCCATGGAAATCGACTGCTCTGTCCAGGAGAGCGCGAGCAGATTCTCGGCTGTCAGTGATCATCAATTCATGCCTAGGCAGATCTCTCGTTTTCGGTCGTGCTATTATACATTACATCACGTTGGTGGAAAAAGGGACCACCTATGTTGACACGAATGATTGCCACATCGTTAAGTACCTGATCCTATGCTTGAAGATCGATTCCAGACATGAATCCAAGCGATCTCGTACAGCAACTCTTTCAACTCGACAAGAACATACGCTGGGTAGGAATCCTGGATCAACAGGGAAAGATCGTGCAGAATGCCCAACGACCTGGCGTCGAGAGCTACGCAGACCCGGCAACAGACGAACTGACCATACGCGAGTTCCCAACGATCATGGGACTGCTGTGGGGACGACTTGTCGGTCAATCCGGTAACCTCAACTCAGTCGTTGTCTCATACTCACGAGTGTATCTTATGGCATTCTATGTCGATGACAATCTCGTCATCTTGAGCTTTGAACCCGAAGGCATGCCGGAGGTCACACGCAAACTGGAATCCAAGTACGGTCCGATCATGCCAACCTCCATGCCCCTTGACACCGGCACTGAATGATTCCTTCTCACCGGCGAGTCAGTCTGGAAGTGAGCCCTCAACGCCCTAGACGCAACGCGCTGTCCGGTAGCTGGGAATGGGGCCAAGAAGATTCAAGTCCGCACGCCGCACGCGTAATTGCCTTGAAACTGAGCCGGCATGCCACGTTACGACTTTCATCAAATTGAGAAAGCCCAGACTGGATTAGATCATCCGGAGTGTGTGAATTTCGGACCTGGCGGTCGCCTATATACGAGCGGCTTTGCCGGCGAAGTCTACGTGATGAGACCACCTCGGTTTGAGCCTCATCAGTTGACGAATATGCAAGGCTTCGTGGGCAGCGTCATGGCTAACGGAAACCACAATGTAATGCGCGTGACCCAGAAAGGCGAGGTTTCGACACACTGCGACGGAGCTCCCGACGGTTCATTGGCCATGCCCAACTATGGCTCATTCGACTCCAAGGGCAACTACTACTACTTTGACTCGGGAGACTGCTGGAAACCGAATGGGCGATTCGTGCGCGTTCGACCGGATCAGCGGTCGGAATCATTGGCTGGGGGCAACTGGCATTTTCCGGACGGACTTGCCACATCACCAAGAGATGGGGCCATGTTCATGATCCAGAGCACTGCAGCAGACGTACTTCGTATCCCGGTGAAGAAAGATGGGACTGTCGGATCTACGGAGATCTACGCCCCGCTCCAAGGCAGCGCCATGGACGGACTGGCATTTGCGAGGAACGGAAACCTCTATGTCTCGTGCTATTTTCCGAACCGGATCAACAGGGTCTTTCCCGACCGGAACATCGAACTGTCGATCGAAGACACGACGGGCGAGATCTTAAACCAGCCCACGAGTATCGCATTTGAGTCGAAGGGAACGCGGCTATTCTTTGCGAATCTCGGCGGACAACGGGTTGGCACCTTCGATGTCCACGAGTCAGGGCCCCTCTGACCTACCACAAGCCGTAGTCTGCCGAAAATCACCGCATGTGTGCGCAATCCGCCTCTAAAGTGCTGATTCCGGCCAGTTCGCGTCCCATTCCGGGCGCAAACGCCAGAGTTAAATCCGACCGTCGCATAAGACTGGTACAGGAGCGCTTTTCGGGCACCTTGCTCGGAAGTGCTCCGGAGCAACGAAAAATGCCGAAGAAATCGAAAAAATCGAAAAAGAAGCATAAGAAATAGGCTTCGAGTCCAAGGGCGGCTCTAGACCCGTTTTTCCTCTTTTCTTTGTTCAGTTGTGGCATGCGGCGAAACCGGATCTGCACGCGAGACCCGCTCTCCCTCACAGCTTAGTGCGGGTGCGTGCTACACCATATGATTCCCTCTCCGAACCACCCTGGACTGTGACCGTCACCGCTACCACTGCACACAGCGTGCGCTCGCCGAAGCTTGAGAAATCAGATGAAGTTCATTCTGCCAACCGCGACACAGATGAGCATTCTCGACTTGCATTCACCATCCTTTCTGCGAAACATTGGCCTCAGTTCCCTCTCGACTACGCAAACAGCGATGCGAATCCGGGAATCCCTCGCAACAAACGCAAACAGTGACGCAATATTCTTTCGAAGAGCCTTGTGTAGCGGTCAGAGACGACTTGAGAAACACTGGCAAGCCTTACATCTCCTCGAGGCCGTTCCACGAACTTGTGGCTCGAATTGCCCAGTAGGCTAACCGACAAGGCGGCTAGGCTAATTGACGGGAAGAACTTTGGTTTCCTAGCCACGATCATGCCCGACGGCGCTCCGCAAGTGTCACCTGTCTGGATTGACCGTGAAGGCGACGTGGTTCTGGTCAACACTGCAATGGGGCGTACGAAACAGAGGAACGCTGCCAGAGATCCACGCGTCGCAATCTCCATCGCGGATCAGAACGATCCGTATGAGAAAGTCACGATTCGGGGGCGCGTTGCGTCACAGACGGCAGAGAGCGCGGATCAACATATCGACAGGCTGGCGAAGAAATACATTGGCAAGGAAAAGTACCCGTGGCGTGCGCCTGGGGAGAAAAGAGTCCTGATGAGAATAGAGCCGGATCGTGTCTCGGACTAGAAAGGCCTAAGCTCGCAGACCTCCGGTTGCCTGGAGGCTCCGAAACTCATAATCAGTCAGACGTTTGGAGAGGCCCTACCCTAGCCGCAAAAGCCTTCGAGCAACCAGGATGAGCCATGCCACCAAAGGCACGAGAGAAACGAGCGACAGGACGAGTCCCACAGTGCCTGCCGTGGGCGGCACCAACATCGCTGCACCACTCAGGAGTCCCGCATAAGCGGCCGCTGTGCCGAAGATACCGGTTCGCAGCATGACAGCTGAGACGATCAGTTGGGCGACGGCGCCGAGGATGTAGCTCACGTCGAACGCGGTGCCCTGCCAGATCGCGAGCATCGCCTGCCCTGCGGCCAAGAGCGTAGACCTCTCCGCATCCGTGGTCGCCATTGCGAATTGGCTGCTCAGAGAAAGCATCTCAAAGGCCGTAGTCGACGCGAAATAAGTGGTGATCCCCACGAGCTGAAGGGTCAAAGCAATTGCCATAAGAGATTCGCTGGCTCGTCTGAGGGCAGCGTAGAGGGCCAGAAACACGAGACCTGAAAGGACATAGTCGACAATCAGCAACAGGTCCATGTCGAGAAGTCCCACGAGCGCATTGCCCTGAAAGAGGGTGAACCAGCCGGTCACGGTGCTCGGCGGCGGCCAGATGAAGAAGACGATCATCTGGATCGGTATGAACACCAACACGGCCAAATCAGCCCCACCGCCGACTCTGTAGAGACTCTTCCAAGCGGAGTCTGCAGTTTCGATCCTAGACTCACCCGCGCGCCGATGGCTTTCGCTGTTTGCTATCAACTGGTTCTCTCTCGCAGCGCTCATACTGGGATTACCTTCCTCTGGCGGCAAGAGCGGTTCCAACTTGTGTTCCGATCTGCTCGAACCTCTTCTCTTCTCCTTCTTTGAGCCTTGCACCAGTGATCGCACCGGCCTCTTTCAAGGCGAAGACTATTGCCGACTCACGCGGCGCGATGATCCGAAGGCCCAGATCATTCAATTCCTTCTCAATGAACTTCGCTGCGCTGCCAGAGAAACGGGAATCCAGCTTTGTGTCGAATGCAAAGCCACACTTTACAGACAGATCAGCGCCTTTGAGCTTCTCAAGGAACTCTTTCATCTGCTTGGACGCGGTGAAACCTTCGGTTGGGGCACCAAGACAGATCAGATCGTATTCCATCAACGAGTCGAAAGGTGCGTCCTTCGCACTAACGCAAGCAGTCCCAATGCCAGCTTCCCTGAGCCCCAGTTCAAGGGATCTCGCGATCTTCTCTGTGCTGCCGTATCTGGTATCGAAGACTACACACGCTCTCATCCCCGTCTCACGGCGATCACTGAGAATCGAGCGCGGGACTTAAGCCCGGAGTACGATTCCCATGCGTAGTAGCCAAGACCCTGCGCACTAGCAAGCCCGGGGAAAGATGCTGAAGTGGCGGGCCCGCCGGGAATTGAACCCGGGACCCCCGGGTCTCCTCCGTACAGGTAAAAGCCTCACCGAATCCTTCTCTCCGGTGCTCTACCTCTTCAGGACCCTGAGTCGCAGGATCTGACTGAGCTACGGGCCCGTCCCAGAGCAAGAAACAATGAGCCTACCTAAACCTTTCCAACTGCTCCGAAGAGCTTGCGTCGGCA